>OMBX01001039.1_pt1 | contig 11308 bp, 8 predicted proteins | sample 1644931 | NCBI WGS metagenome assembly OMBX01 (sample SAMEA103958165, study PRJEB25191) | human gut metagenome | biome: human-associated habitat [ENVO:00009003]; feature: intestine environment [ENVO:2100002]; material: feces | place: Germany | collected 2013/2015
ATCTCCGGCATCAGCGCGGCGATCTCACCGTCAAACGCCGCCGCAGCCTGCGCCTCCTGTGTTATTGTGATAATAGAAATTATTATTATATTTGAAAGGAATCCGATTTATGTACTGTGTCAAGAAAATGACCGAGGATCTCTACTGGGTCGGCGCAAGCGAGCGGCGGCTGAATCTGTTTGAAAACGCCTACCCGCTCACGAACGGCGTGAGTTACAATTCCTATCTGCTGCTTGACGAAAAAACCGTCCTGATCGACACCGTGGATAAATCTGTCAGCGGTCTGTTCTTTGAAAACGTCGACCATGTGCTCGCGGGCCGGAAGCTCGACTACCTCATCGTGCAGCATATGGAGCCGGACCACGCCGCGACCATCGGCGAGCTTGTCCTGCGTCACCCGGAAGTAACCATCGTCTGCAACGCCAAGACGCGCACGATGATGCAGAACTTCTTCACGTTCGATCTGGACAGCCGCGTGCAGCTCGTCAAGGAGATGGACACGCTCACGACCGGCAGACACACCTTTGCCTTCGTCATGGCCCCGATGGTGCACTGGCCGGAGGTCATGGTGTCCTATGACACGGCCACGAAAACGCTCTACTCTGCCGATGCCTTCGGCACCTTCGGCGCGCTGAACGGCAATCTGTATGCGGATGAGGTGAATTTCCGCACGGAATGGCTCGCCGACGCCCGCCGGTACTATACCAACATCGTCGGCAAATACGGCACGCAGGTGCAGGCGCTGCTGAAAAAGGCCGCCGGGCTGGAGATCGAGATGATCTGCCCGCTGCACGGCCCGGTCTGGCGCAAGGATATCGCGTGGTTCCTCGACAAATATATCCACTGGGCGACCTATACCCCGGAGGACGACGCGGTCGTCATCGCCTACGCCTCCGTCTACGGCGGCACGGAAAACGCGGCGAATGTGTTGGCCGCGAAGCTGTCCGACCTCGGCGTGCGCAATGTGCAGATGTACGACGTGTCCGTCACGCATCCAAGCTATATCCTCTCCGAATGCTTCCGGGCCAGCCATCTGGTCTTTATCTCCACGACGTACAACGCGGGGATGTTCGTGACGATGGAAAATCTGGTGCACGATATCGTCCATCACAATCTCCAGGACCGCACCATCGCCCTCATGGAAAACGGCTCCTGGGCCCCGACGGCGGCAGGGCTGATGCGCGCGGAGTTCCAGAAGCTCAAGAACTGCACGATCCTCGATGAGACAGTCACGATCAAATCGACGCTCAAGGAATCCCAGCTGGCGGACGTCGAGACCATGGCGCAGGCTATCTTCGATTCCATGCCGAAGCCCGTTCCGGCAGAGCACAAGGCCGACGCGCCGGTTGAAAAGAACGCGTTCTTCTCGTTCTCCTACGGCCTGTTCGTCCTGACGGTCCGCGACGGGAAAAAGGACAACGGCTGCATCATCAACACCGCCGCACAGCTCACCGACACACCCAAGCGCATCTCCATCGCCGTCAACAAGGCGAATTTCACGCATGACATGATTCGCAAGACGGGCGTGTTCAATCTGTCCATGCTCTCGACCGACGCGCCGTTCGGCCTGTTCCAGCACTACGGCTTCCAGTCCGGCCGCGACGTGGACAAGTTCGCGGATATAAAGGGTATGGCCCGCGCGACGAACGGCGTGTATTACCTGCCGTACTCCACCAACGCCTTTGTCAGCGGCAAGGTCACGCAGGAGATCGATCTCGGCACGCACACGCTGTTCATTGCCGACGTGACCGAGGCGCGCGTACTCTCCGACGCGCCGTCCATGACCTACAGCTTCTACTTTGCAAACGTCAAGCCCAAGCCGTCGGCGCTCAAAAAGCAGACCGGCTGGGTCTGCAAGATCTGCGGCTATGTCTACGAGGGCGAAACGCTCCCCGCCGATTTTATCTGCCCGCTGTGCAAGCACGGCGCGGAGGACTTTGAAAAGCTGCCGGAATAACCATATCAAGCTTATAAACGGAAAGGAACGATCATCATGTCCCGTGTACTGGAAACTCTGGAACCGAAAGCGGTCTTTCATTTCTTCGAGGATCTGACCCGTATCCCGCACGGCTCGCGCAACACGAAGGCCATCAGCGACTACTGCGTCGCCTTTGCAAAGGAACGCGGTCTGTGGGTGTATCAGGACGCGCTCAACAACGTCATCATCAAAAAGCCCGCCACAGCAGGCTACGAAGCTGCGCCCGCCGTCATTTTACAGGGCCATCTCGACATGGTTGCGGAAAAAACGCCGGAAAGCCCCATCGACTTCACAAAGGACGCGCTCGACCTGCGCGTCGAGGGCAACTATGTCTCGGCGAACGGCACGACGCTCGGCGGCGACGACGGCATTGCCGTCGCCATGGCGCTGGCCGTGCTGGACAGCAGCGAAATTGCGCACCCGGCGCTTGAGGTCGTGTTTACCGTCGACGAGGAGATCGGCATGGAGGGCGCGCAGGGCCTTGATTTTTCGCAGCTCTCCGCCCGCCGTATGCTGAACGTCGACTCCGAGGACGAGGGCATCTTCACCGTCAGCTGTGCCGGCGGCGCAAGCGCCAACGTCTCCATTGGCCTGACGAGCGCCCCCTGCGCGCTGGCCTGCGCGCGGCTGACCGTCTCCGGCCTCATCGGCGGCCATTCCGGTCAGGAGATTGACAAGGGCCGCGCAAACGCGAATCTCCTGCTGGGCCGCGTGCTGAACGCGGTGCAGTGCAAGCTTTCCTTCCGGCTCGTTTCCGCCGCGGGCGGTCTGAAGGACAACGCCATTCCGAATGCGGCCGAGGCCGTTCTGGCCCTGCGGGAGGAGGACCTTTCTGCTGCGCGTGAGATCGCGGCGGCCTGCGAAGCGGACTTCCGGAAGGAATACGCCGCAGCCGACCCCGGTGTGACCGTCGCGCTGGAGCCTGCCCCCGCCTGCGATCAGGCGCTGACGGAGGAAGCGACGCTGCGTGTTGTCCGCTTCCTGCTGCTTGTGCCGAACGGCATCGCGGCCATGAGCATGGACATCCCGGGGCTGGTGCAGACGTCCTGCAATCTCGGCATTTTCCATGTGACAGACAGCGTTCTGACGGCGGTCAGCTCGGTCAGAAGCTCGGTTTCGTCGCAGAAGCAGATGCTGCTTGCCCGCATCGACGCGCTGTCACAGCTGCTGGGCGGTTCGCTTCATGTGACGGGGGCCTATCCCGCGTGGGAATACCGGCGCGAATCCCCGCTGCGCGATAAGCTCGCCGCCGTCTACACGCAGCAGACCGGCAAGACCCCGAAGATCGAAGCCATCCACGCGGGGCTGGAATGCGGCCTATTCGCGGGCCAGCTCCCCGGCCTTGACTGCGTATCCTTCGGCCCGGATCTGGTCGATATCCATACCACGCGCGAAAAAATGTCCATCTCCTCCGTCCAGCGCACCTGGCGCTTCCTGCTCGGCGCATTAGAGGCGCTGAAGGACTGATCCATAGAAGCTTCATTGATATGAAAAACGCGGCTCCCCGGATGTGTCCGGGGAGCCGCAATGCGTCTGTATCGTTACCGGTGGATGCCGACGAAGAAGACGGAAATGACGCCGGGGCCGGTGTGGGCGCCGATGACGGGGCCGACATAGTTGATGATGATATCCTTGACCGGGGTCAGGGCGCGGATCTGTTCGGCAGTGTACTCTGCGTCCTCAATGCAGTCGCCGTGGCAGATGAAGACGGTCTGCTCTGCCGGGTTGATGGCCGTGTCGGCCAGCTTCTGCGCAAGGGCCTTGAGCGCAGCCTTGCGGCCTCTGGCCTTGGTGACGTTCTTGAGCGTTCCGGCGTCGTCGGTGTGCATGACGGGCTTGATCTGCAGAACCGTGCCGACAAGGGCCGTCGCCGCGTCGACGCGTCCACCGCGCTTTAAGAACATCAGGTCGTTGACTGTGAACCAGTGGCAAAGATGTGGGATCGTCTCGCGGACGTAGTCTGCGACCTCGTCCATGGACGCGCCGGACTGCTGCTTCTTCGCGGCCAGATACAAAAGCAGGCCCTCGCCCAGAGACGCGCAGAGCGAGTCGATGGCGATGAGCTTCCGCTCCGGGTATTTTTCCCGCAGCTCGCCGCAGGCGATCGCGCCGGACTGGTACGTCGTGCTCAGACCGGAGGAGAAGCCGATGAAGAGGATATCAAGGCCCGCCTTCAGCTTTTCCTCCATGACGGCAGTGAACTCCGAGACGTTGACGGCGCTCGTGGTGGCGCGTTCGCCGTCGCGGAGCTTGTCGTAAAATTCCCTGAAGCCGATCTCACGGCCGTCGAGATAGTTGGCGTATGTATGTTCCCCGATCAGAACGTGCAGCGGCAGGACGGCAAGGTCGAGCTCGTCCGCCAGTGCCTGCGGCAGATCGCAGGAGGAGTCGGTGACGATTTGAAAACGTTTTTCCATGTGTGACCTCCGGTTCTTGATTTCTGCTGCATATTATACCGCGCCGCGCCGCAAAATGCTATTCAAAAATCGCCATTTTCGCTCTACAAGTCCGAACGCCCGGTCTACCCGCGGTAGAGTGCCTGCGGCGCAAGGGGTTTGCGCTCCTTCACCGGGAACGGCTGTGACTATGGAGCTGATCATGCGCAGCGCAGAAAATATTTCTCCCGCGCGCGCTCTTTACTTTTTTCGCGCTTCATGTTAACATAATGCGTACCCCCTTTTTACTCTCATTTTCCCTCGAAAGGAGCCACAGATCATGAAAAACAAGCTGAAGCGGATCGCCGCGTCGGTGCTGACGCTGGCGCTGCTGGCCGTGCCGGTGCTGGCTGCGGCGGAGCCTGTCGGGAGCCGCTCTTTGAACGTTGCGGACGGGACCGTCTATACATACAGCACGCAGGCCGTTACCTCCGATTCCGGCAAGCAGACGAATCTGCATGAGAATATCTTTACCTATAAAAAAGAGGCGCAGGTGCGGCCCGTCGTCGCCTTCGGCTCGACGCTCTACGGCACCAGCCCCATGAACAAGACCATCAAGACGCTTGAGGAGCAGGGCTACAGCATGGTCGCGGGGATCAACGGTTCGTTCTTTGACCGGGCGACCGGCATTCCCTACGGCATCGTCGTCACGAACAGCATCCTGCGCTCCGGCGGCTCTGCCAACGCGGTGGGCTTTCTGGCCGATGGCTCTGCGCTCATCGGCGACCCGACCGTCGCCGTCACGCTGGACTACGGCGCGGATGCGCCGCTGGTGCTCAACTATAACAAGGCCATGACGGTGCAGAACGGCGTGCTCCTGTATTCGCAGGACTACGACACCCGCACCAAGAATACCATTGAGGGCTATCATGTCATCGTCCGCCCGGTCGGCTCCCGTGCGGCGGAGCTGCGCCTGGGGCAGTCGCTGACCGTCGAGGTCGTCGGCATGGTGGAGGATACGAAGTCCTGCTCCATCCCGGAGGACGGCTTCCTGCTTGCCATTGCAAACGACACCGCCTATAAAAGCGCACTTGCCGCGCTCAAGGGCATGGTCATGGGCCAGCAGATGACGCTTCAGGTCACCTGCGCCTCCGGCTGGGAGAATGTGACCTCCGCCGCAGGCGGCGGTGACATGCTGGTTGAAAACGGGCAGGTCTGCACGGACTTTACACTCGATTCCGCGAAGAAAATGGCCGCCCGCACGGCCATCGGCATGACAAACGACGGCTCGCTCATTCTGTATACCTGCGACGAGGCGGGCAATTCCGACGGTCTGACGCTTGCGCAGCTGGCCGAGCGGATGCTTGCGCTCGGCTGCCGGACGGCCCTGAATCTCGACGGCGGCGGCTCGACCGCCGCAGGCGTCACCTATCCCGGCTACGCCTCTGGCGCGACGGCGAATGTGCCGTCGGACGGAAAGCTGCGCGAATGCGCGAACTTCATCTTCCTTGTCCGCCAGAAGCAGGACGCGGGCGCGGCCTCGAAGCTGTATCTGTATCCCTTCGGCGGCTACGCGCTGCCCGGCGCGAAGCTCACCATGACGATCAAGGCCGCTGACAGCAGCTATATGGCGGCGGCAGTCCCGACGAGCGTGACCTTCGGCGGCACGAACGTCACGCAGACCTCCGGCAGCACCGTCACGGTCGAGCCCGGCGCGAGAGGTGCGGCGACCGTCACCGCGGCGGCGGGCAGCCTGCGCGCAAGCGCGACGTTTGAGATCCCCGCCGCGCCGACCTCCATCACCATCAAGCAGGAGGGCAAAAACACCCCCCTGACCGCGCTGCATATTGCGGGCGGCAGCAAAACAGACCTGACGGCTACGGCCTGGTACTACGGCAATCAGGTCTATTCCGCCGATGAAAGCTTTGAATGGGCCGTGACGGGCGAGATCGGTGCAATCGACGAAAGCGGCGTTTTCACCGCCGCAAAAACCGGCACGGATCTGACCGGCACGATTACCGCCTCCTACGGCGAAACGTCGTTCTCGCTCAAGGTCACGGTCGGCTCCTCGCAGCCGTTCGCGGACACGAAGGGCCACTGGGCCGAGAGCTATATCACCGATCTCTATTACGCGGGCACGCTGCAGGGCTCCACGAAGGACGGCAAGCTCTATTACCGCCCCGACGCCAGCATGACGCGGCAGGAGTTCATCGTTGCCATGATGCGCTATCTCGGCACGGATCTGAGTGCGTATCAGACCGTTTCGCTCCCGTTTGCCGACAGCAGCTCGATTGCCGATTGGGCAAAATCCGCGATGCAGGCGGCGTATTCGCTCGGCTATCTCACAGGCTCGAAGACAAACGGCCAGCTTCTGGCCAAGCCCGGCGCGACGATCTCCCGGCAGGAGGCCATGACGATCCTCTCACGCACAAAGGACTTCCCCGAGGCCGACCTCAACACGCTCTCCGCCTTCTCTGACAGCGGCAAGATCGCCGACTGGGCGAAAACCGCGCTTGCGCAGATGGCCCAGCAGAAGATCATCAGCGGTTCAAAGGGCAAGCTGAACCCCACCGGCAAGGTCACGCGTGCAGAGGTCGCAAAGATGCTCTATATGCTCTCGGAGCTGTAAGCCGCTATGGACAAAACGCATATGCAGACACACTCAAGATACCGGACGGCCCGGCGCATCCTGCTGTTCTGGACGCTGTTTATCGGCGTCGGCGCGGTCGCAGGCGCGGCCGGGATGCTGCTCGACCCGAGCGGCCGGGCGCTGGGCATGGATGCGATGCTCCCGTATTTTCAGGTGCTGCCGTTTGCGGACGTGCTGTTCCGGGATCTGACGTTCTCCGGCTGGGCGCTGCTGATCGTCAACGGCCTGACCAATCTGACCGCAGCCGGACTGCTGCTGGCTGAAAAGCGTGCGGGCGTCACGCTCGGCGGGCTGTTCGGCGTGACGCTGATGCTGTGGATCTGCATCCAGTTTTATATGTTCCCGCAGAAAATCGTGTGCAGAAAGTGGATCCTTCCTGCCGCGGCAGCGGCGATTCTGATCGTGGTCCTGCTTGCCAGATTCTGGCCGACAAACAGCAAAACGACCACCCCTGATAATCAGGACACTTCCGAGAACACGACTGCCACTGACAACCAGAATACTACCGGCGACACATCCACCGATGTCGTTCCGGAGCCGAAGAAGGACGAAGAGCCGGCGGAGGCTGCGGTCCAACTTGGACAATGCACCCCGCGTGATCCCTGTCGGAAAGAATCTTGCCTTCGTCACAAGCGAGAAAACGGTCGTTCTGATCGACAAGGAACTCAAGGAGGTCGCGTCGTTCTCTACGGAGGCGTAAGAAGCGGCCTGGATCCAAATCAAAAAGCCTTCCCCTTCTCATGCCGTGTGCATGATGAAAGGGGAAGGCTTTTTTCATGATTTCAGCGGGGGGAGAGGGGCGATCAGATGATCTTGCCGAGGCTGGCGGTCTTTGCGGCCTGCGCGGCGCGGCGGAGGGCCGCGACGGGTTCGCCCTCAAGGAAGTATGCGTACAGATCGAGGATCATCCCGGCCAGCTCCGAATCGGCCTCCAGCCCGGAGACGTCCTTCAGAACCTTTGCCGCTTCTTCCTTCGACTGCTCAATGCCCGCCTCGTTCAGATAGCGGTACACCGCACCGGCTGCGCCGACGGCGATATACGCGGGCTTCACGCCCTGCTCGAGGCACAGCAGGCTCGAACCGATCAGCCGGTCGGCTGCGCCGAGCTTCCGCGTCGGGTCGCCGCCGACGCGCTTGCAGGTGTCCTTCAGGGCGGCATTGCGGAAGCGGCCCAGCAGATCCGTGATGTGCAGCATCAGGCCATCCAGCTCGACGCCGTACTTTTTATGCAGCGCCAGCGCGCTTTCCAGCATGGCGTTCTGCACGATGTTCAGAATTTCAGGATCGTCGATGGACTGATAAATATATTTCCGGCCCTCGTAGCCGCCCAGATACGCGCAGGTCGCGTGGCCCATGTTGTGGACGTACAGCTTGCGCTTAATATAAAAATCAAACGGCTCAAACGGCACCATGTTCGTGATCTCCGGAATTTCACCCTTGAACGCGGCCTTGTCGACCGGCAGGAAACCGTAGCGCTCGACACAGACGCGCATCGGATTGCCGTCCTTCATCTCCTCGGTCTGCACGGGCACCATGCGGCCAATGGAGGCCTCGACCAGACCGACCTTTTCATCAAAGTGCTTCTTTTCCTCGTCGGTCAGCAGGTCCTTCAGCATCCCTTCCATGACCTTGTTTGCGTCCATCAGATTTTCGCAGATGATGATGTTGAGCGGGCGGTCGTCCCGTGCCCAGCGCTTTCTGAGACCCGCGACGATGTTGCCGACGATGAACTTGAGAATTCTCGCGCCGACCGCCGTCGCCATGATATCGCAGTTTGCGATGGCCTCGGAGGCCGCTTCCTGATCGTTGCCGTTGACCGCGGTCACGTGCTCGATCACGACGTCCTCATGTCCTTCGCTGGACACATAGCGGACGGGATACTGCTCCTTTTCCTGCAGCGCCTTCACAACCGGCTCTGCCACGTCGATGAATGTGACCTTATAGCCGGACTGACTGAGCGTTGCGCCGATGAAGCCGCGGCCAATGTTGCCGCCGCCGTACATAACTGCCTGTTTCATACTCTGACCTCTTTCTTTATTTTCCGTAAAGCTCATAGAGCTTCAAAACCTCGTCCTTTGTTTTCACGCCGTCCGACGCGCTGACCTCGCTCAGGGAAGCCGCCGCGCTGCACGCGCCGAGCTTCAGCGCCTCCCGCAGCGGCATATCTGTCTCCGCTGCGTACAGAACGCCCGCGCAGAACGCGTCGCCTGCGCCGACCGTACCCTTGATATAGCCCTTGGGGAGCTTGAGACTTTCAAATTCGCAGTAATTTCCGGCCTCGTCCATGCCGCAGCCGAGTTCCGGGCAGTGGATAACGGCCCATTTTGCCACGCCCAGCTCGTGGAGCTTCTGCAGCGCAGCCTTCATGTTTTCCACGTGCAGCGTGCCGTCCTCTTCGCGCAGCAGGACCCCCGTGGTCTGCTGCGTCTCAAGCTCGTTGATGATGCAGTAGTCCGTGTATTTGAGCGCCGGGGTCACGAGCCGCTTGAAGCGCTCGCCCGCCTCGGAAACAACGTCGATGGACGTCTTCATGCCCGCCTGCTGCGCCCGGTGCAGAAGCCTCGCCATCTTTGTGCCGTATTCCGCGTCCGGCTCGTCCAGATGCGGCAGCAGCAGAATGTAGCCGATGTGGAAGATATCGACGTTCAGCCTGTCCCAGTCGATGTCGTCCTCACCGTAATAGGCGCTGCCGCCCGCGTACTGGAAAAATGTGCGCTCTTTTGTCTGGTTGTTCGACATGACAGCGGTAAACGAGGTGTCGCCGCTGCGCTTGACCATGGACAGGTCGATGTTTTTGTACTTGCCCATCTCCTGCAGCACAAAATCACCCTCTGCGTCGTGCCCGGCGAAGCCGGAAGCGACGAGCGGCAGCGCGGGATCGAGCCGCGCGAGATCGGAAATGGTGTTGCAGACCGAGCCGCCGGTGGAGCGCGTGATGCCCTCGGTGATGTGCGTCAGCTCGTTCTGCTTCGGCCATGTTTCGATGGGATAGGTGATATCTACGATCATATTGCCTGCGCAGCAAATGCCTTTTTTCATACTTCCTCCCTGTTTTCAGGCCGTGCGGCCCGGATTCCCTTGTTTTTTGTTCCGGTTACTGTTATTATGAAGGAACGGGGCAGGCTTATCACCGATGAAGATGCGCCTGACGCCCGACAAAGATGCGTTTTTGGTGAAACAAATGGAACTTTACAATGAATATGAGCTGATCTCCCATTCCAAGCTGGCCGACTGCACCATGTTTATCGTCGACATGGTGTACCGCCCCATGCACCTGCATAAGGAGCTGGAGCTGTGCGTGGTGCTGAGCGGCAGCTGCCGTGTCAGCACCGACCGGCAGAGCTTTGAGGTCGGGCCGGGCGAGATTTTGCTGTTCGACGCGGGCAGCAGCCATGAGCTGTGCGCGTCCGGCGCGCCTGCAAGGCTCCTGACGCTGCAGATCTCCAACAGCTTCTGCGCCCGCTTCTATCCGCAGATCCGCAGCATCCGCTTCGGCTGCCGGGGGCTGTCTTCCTGTCTGGGGCCGGAGCAGCTGCCGGCGCTGCGCCGGGCGATGCTGCTGGCGCTTTCCAATTATCTGCGCGACACACCGGAAGCGCCGTTCGCCTGCATGGCGCAGATCAACGCGATCTTTGCGATCCTGCTGGGCGGAACGCCATACCGCGTGCTGAGCGACACGGAAAACATGACGCAGACGCGCAATGCCGAGCGGATGCACCGCATTCTGCACTATCTGGAGACGCACTATTCTGAGCCTGTCCGCCTCAGCGAGATCGCGGAGCGGGAGGGGCTGACGCAGACGTATCTGTCGCACCTGTTCCGCGAGCAGCTGCATATCCCGTTTCAGGATTATCTGGGCAGACTCCGACTGGAGGCGGCGATGCTCCTGCTGCGGCAGTCCGACACGACGCTGACCGACGCAGCCTATGCCTGCGGCTTCTCCGACCCCAAGTATCTGAACCGGAGCTTCCAGAAAAACCTCGGAATGTCGCCGCGCCAGTGGCTGCTGGAAAACCGCCCGGACCCGAGCCGGGCCCCGTCCGCAGAGGACCCGCGTACAGCGCAGCGCATCCTGACGCCCGGCGAGTGCCGGGCGCTGCTGGATGTGCTGGGTGTCGCTTAAATTTTCAGGATCTTCAGCTCTTCGCCGCTGGCATAGGCTTTTTCCATGATGCGCTGGACGTGCACGGCGTCGGACGCAGGCACGACGAGGGGCTTATTGTTGAGAATGGAGTCCGAGAAGCTCTCGATCTCGCGGGTGTACATATTGCCGAAGTCGCCGGGAATCTCGATGCCCACATCGTC
>OMBX01001052.1_pt1 | contig 11130 bp, 9 predicted proteins | sample 1644931 | NCBI WGS metagenome assembly OMBX01 (sample SAMEA103958165, study PRJEB25191) | human gut metagenome | biome: human-associated habitat [ENVO:00009003]; feature: intestine environment [ENVO:2100002]; material: feces | place: Germany | collected 2013/2015
GAGCGGTGCGGACTTCCGCCCGCAGCTGACGCTTCTGGCGGGCGACGCGGCGGAGCGCTCCGGCGAGAAATTCTGGCGGATGCCGGACGACGCGGAATACGAGACGCTGATCGAGAGCGACTATGCCGATGTCCGCAACACCAGCAAGGACGGCTGCGGCGCGATCACGGCGGGCCTGTTCCTGAAAAAATTCACGGCGGGACGTCCCTGGCTGCATCTGGACATCGCCGGGACGGCGGACAACACGGGCATTGTCTGGCAGCATCAGGTCCCCGGCGCGACCGGCACCGCCGTGAGTACGCTCTATCATCTGGCACAAATTCTGTTTGAAACATCTGAGGAGGAACCTGCATGAACACACCCCTGATCGAAGCCTGCGTAGATTCCTACGCCTCCTGCTGGGCGGCGTATCGCGGCGGCGCGGACCGTCTGGAGCTGTGCGCGCATCTTGTTATCGGCGGCACCACGCCGTCCACGGCGCTGTTCCGGCAGGTGCAGCGCGATATCCCAGTCAAGACCAATATCCTGATCCGCCCGCGCTTCGGAGATTTTCTTTACAGCAAAGAAGAGCTGGAGCAGATGTGCGATGAGATCCGGACGTACCGTGAGCTTGGCGCGAACGGCGTTGTGATCGGCGCGCTGACGCCGGACGGCGATCTGGATCTGGACGCAATGCGGCGGCTGATGAACTGCGCGGGCAATATGGACGTGACGCTGCACCGCGCGTTCGATATGACGCGCGACCCGTTTGCGGCCATGGAGGACGCCATCCGTCTGGGCTGTAAGACGATCCTCACCTCCGGGCAGCAGAAGGATCCGCTGACCGGTGCGGAGCTGCTGCGGGAGCTTTTTGAAAAAGCGGACGACAGGATCGATATCATGGCGGGCTGCGGCGTAAAAAAATGGAACATTCAGGAGATCCACGACAAAACCGGCATCGTGGTCTTCCACACGACCGGCCGCAAGGGCGTGCTGGACAGCGGAATGCGCTACCGGAAGCAGACTGTGGCGATGGGCCTGCCGTCGCTTTCGGAGTATGAGCTCTGGCAGACGGACGAGGAGGAATTCCGCGCCTGCGCACAGATCGTCCACAGCCTTGCGGCGGGAGCGGGACAATGAGACTGTCAGACGGCGAACAGCAGCGGATGGAGCAGCGCCTTGCGCTTCGCTTCGCGGCGATAGGCGACGTGGCGCAAAGCTGGCTGGAGCGGCAGCTTTCGGCGCTTTCGCCGGACTGTGCGCTGCTGACCAGATGGTGCTATTCCGCAAGCCCCGTCAGCGACTGGGCCAATTATGAATTTTCCCTGTTCCGCGCCTGCGCGGAGCACGCGCTGCGCCTGCGGGAGCAGTCGCCCCTCGCGCGGGAACTGCCGGAGCCGTTGTTTCTGAATTACGTGCTCCATCCGCGCGTAAACGAGGAGGAGCTTTGCGACTGCCGAGGCTTTTTCTACGCGCAGATTCGGGGGCGGATTGAAGGGCTTTCCGCGCGCGAGGCCATTCTGGCGATCAATGAATGGAACGCGGAGCAGGTCTGCTACCGCGCGACGGACGAGCGGACGATCAGCGCCCTCGGTGCATGGCGCTCCGGCTTTGGCCGCTGCGGGGAAGAATCCACGTTCGCGGTCAACGTGCTGCGCGCAGCCGGGATCCCGGCCCGGCAGGTCTATACGCCGCGCTGGGCGCACTGCGACGACAATCACGCGTGGGTCGAGGCGTACTGCGGCGGCGCGTGGCACTTTTTCGGCGCGTGTGAGCCGGAGGAAGCGCTGGATCGCGGCTGGTTCACCGGCGCGGCGAGCCGCGCTCTGCTCGTGCACAGCCGCTGCTTTGGAACGCCTGCGGCGGACGAGAAGATCATTTCGGTCGACGGCGCGGTGACGTTCCTGAACCAGACCGCCCGCTATGCGCCCGTGCGCCTGCTGGCAGTGCGGGTGCGGGAGAAGGACGGGCGGCCCGCCGCCGGTGCGGAGGTCACGTTCGGCATTCTCAACGCGTCGGAGGTCTTTCCGGCTGCGGTCATTCGGACGGATGCGGACGGAATGGCGCGGCTGCGCTGCGGATACGGCGATCTGATCGTGCAGGCCCGGAAAAACGGCCTCTGCCGGGAGACGCTCTGCCCGGCCTCACAGGAGGAGCCGCTGGAGCTGACACTGGCAGAGCCGGAAGCACCCGCCGGGCGCTGGACGAGCTTTACACTCCATGCGCCGAAGGAGCGCCTGCCTGAGAGAAGTGCCCCAACGCCCGCACAGCGGGCGGCAGCGACGGAAAAGCAGGCTGCGGCAGATGAAAAGCGCCGCCTCCGGCTGGAAGCGGCGTATGACGCGGCGCGGATACGTGCGCTGCGGGAGCAGTTCGGGTACGGTGCGCAGGCGGAGGCAATTTTGCGCGCAGCCTGCGGGAACTTTGCAGCGCTGGCAGAGCTGCTGGAGGATCCGGCGTATCCCGCGCCGCGGAAGCTTGCGCTTTTGCAGACGCTGGGGGAGAAGGACCTGCGCGATGTCCGGCCCGCCGTTCTGCGCGAGGCGCTGGACGCGGGCGGCGGCGTTTCGCCGTCGGACGAATTTTCCATGCAATATCTTCTCTGCCCGCGCATCGGGACAGAACCGCTGTCCTGCTGGCGAAGGACGCTGGCGGATAGCTTCCCGGAGGCGCGGAAGCGGGAATTTCGCGAAGCGCCGGACGCGCTCTGGCGCTGGATCCGGGAATCGATCCGGCAGGCGCCGCAGACGGAATACCGGCAGCTCGTGACGCTGCCCGCCGGGGCAATGCGCCTGCGCTGCGCGGATCTGCCGTCCCAGCGGCTGTTGTTCGTCGCGGTCTGCCGCACGCTCGGCATCCCGGCGCGGCTGAACCCTGCCGGCGGCGCGGCGGAGTATGCGCTTGACGGGCAGTTTTTCTCGCCGGAGGCTGGCCGGACGGCCAACGCGCGATTGCAGCTTCAGAAGCAGCCGGGCCAGACGTGGCAGCCGGGGGCGGATTTCGGCCTCTCGGCGTTTGAGAATGGCGCGTGGCAGCCGATGGCGGTTCCCGGCCAATGGGACGGCGCCCGGCTGACGCTTTCGCTATCCCCGGGCGTTTACCGTGTGATCACGGACAGCCGCCTCCCGAACGGCGACCTGCACGCCATGCGCATGGAGCTGCGGCTGGAGGCGGAACAGGAAGCCTGCGTGCAGCTGCAAAAGCAGGCAGTCTCGCTTGCGGAGCAGGCCGTGGATTTCACACTGGCCAACTTTCAGGCCGAAGCGCCGGACGGCCATCAGGCCGCAGCGGCGGAGCTGACACGGACACAGTCTCTTCTGATGTGGCTGGAGGAGGGGCGGGAACCGACGGAGCATCTGCTGAACGAGCTGCTGAGCAGCCGGGCGCAGCTTGCACGGCTGCCGCTGCGTCTGGTGTTTCTCCTGCGCGGCAGACAGGCGCTTCAAAACGAAAAGCTGCAGGCCGCGCTTGCCGCCCTTGCGCGGGCGGAGGCCTGGTTCACGGCGGACTCTGCGGAGCCTGCGGCGCGCAGCGCCTATGTGGAGCCGGACAGGCTGCCGCTTGTTCTGCTGTGCGACGGCCCGCGCCATATTCTCCACGCCTGTGCCGGGTACCGCGTCGGCAGCGTCGGTACCGCGCTGGCCTTCTGCCGGCAGGACCGGACCGCACCAGAATAAATCATGTGCTTGATCGCATTCAGATAAGCGACAGCCCGGATCGTCCGCTGGACGGGACGGGCTGCTTTGCAGATATTAAAAGGGATTTCTTGGTGAAATTGTTTATTTTACGCGAAAAAAGCGCTTGCCATCCAGAAGGGAGCATGGTAAACTATCCCTGCGGCAAGTCTTTCTGTTTCCCTGCAATGGCGATGCATTTGTAAAAATACATGGTCTTCGCTGCCCCTGCCGTTGTGGGAAGAACTGTGCCGTAGCAGGGACGGAGCCATGCGTTTTTCATGCGTGGCTTTGACCGCGCACTTTTTTATTTTTGTGGAGGAGAAAGATGAAGCATAGAAAAATTCCAAGCCTGCTGCTGGCGCTCAGCCTGCTCGTTTCCCTGTGCGCTGCATTCGCGCTCAATGTGGGCGCGGCAAATACGACGCGTGAAAGCGACTTGGTGCTGGTTTCTACCAATTCTGAGAAGAATGCAGGCGAAGGCTGGACGTGGGACGCAGGCACGTGTACACTCACGCTGGACAATTTCACGCTGGACCAGTCAGGACTCAGCCGCGCTGAAACTTCCTGCGCCATCGCGATTGGCGCCCCGGATGACAGCATGATTGACGTGACCATCGTGCTGAAGGGCGAAAACAAGATCGTATCCGGCAGCACGACGGGAGCCGAAAACCATAGCTGTGGACTTTTTGTTCTCGGCAATTGCAAAATCGTCGGAGATGCGGACAGCTCCCTGACTGTTGTCAGCGGAGATGCGGCCGGTGCGGATAGTCTATCTGTTGGCATCGGGGTCAATGGCGACCTTACCATACAGAGCAGCGGCATGATCAGCGTGAAGGCCGGACACGCAGATATTTCCTGTGCAGTTTACTGCTCCGGCAGCCTCACCTTTGCCGGCGGCACGAGCACGCTTACCGGTGCAGATGCTGCGTGTATGTCTGATGAAGATATCATCCTTGCGGATCACGTGACGGCGAAGGGCGCTTCAGGCTATGCGGCTTCCAGCGTAACATCGGACGTCACGCTTGTATCGGACGCAGACGTCACATCGTTTGCGGTCGGCAACAGCATCGCGAAAACTGTTACGGTCACATATACCGCACCCGCAGCGTCCGGAACCGGGCAGAATATGCCGTTTACCGACGTTTCGACCGGCGACTGGTATTATGGCTCCGTCTATGGCGCATGGAAGAATAAGCTGATCAGCGGCGCAAGCGAAACGCTGTACAAGCCGAATAACACGCTGACTGTCGCCGAGACGGTCAAGCTCTCCGCCGCGCTCCATCAGCTCCAGAATAACGGTCAGGTTACGCTTACAAACGGTACGCCGTGGTACAGCACGTACGTTGCGTATGCTGTCGAGCATGGCATCATCGAAAAAGAATACCTCGACTACACCCCGGCCCAGATGCACGCGCCTGCAAGCCGCACCGAGTTCGTCCACATCTTCTTCGGTGCGATGAACGATTACGAGGTGCTGAACGACATTGCGGATGACCAGATCCCCGATGTGAAAATGGGCGACAAGTACGCCAGTGAAATCTACACGTTCTATCGTGCGGGTATCCTGACCGGCTCCGGTTCGTCCGGCGTCTTCAATCCGAGCAGCACCATCAAGCGCAGCGAGGCTGCTGCCATCCTGAACAGGATGTTCGACGCCTCTACCCGCAAGAGCTTCACGCTTTCATAACCGGCTTTGTCTGCAAAAAGCCGTGGCAGCGTTGAAACGCTGGACTTTTATAAAATCTGCAAAATATCTCCCTTGAGGTACAGCGACTGCTCGGAGGCGAGGCTTGCGGGGTGGTCGCGGGACTGGATGAGCGGTTCAAGCAGCCTTGCGTCGCGGCCCGCGTCCTGCGCGGCCTCGCGGAGCATTTTGAGAAACAGCTCCAGCGTCATGAACTGGCTGCACGAGCACGAGACAAGATACCCGCCGGGCCTGACAAGCTTCATGCACTGCAGGTTGAGTTCTTTATAGCCCCGGTACGCGTTTTCCAGCGCCTTGCGGCTCTTGGCGAATGCGGGCGGGTCGCAGACGACAAGGCCGTACTGCCGTCCCTCGCGCACGTACTGCCGCGCGAGGTCAAAGACGTTTGCGCAGGTGGTCGTGACGATATCCTGCACACCGTTGAGCGCCGCGTTGCGCCGCACGAGCGCCAGCGCGTCCTCGGACACGTCGACCGCCTCAACGCTTTTCGCGCTGTAGAGCGCGGCGTGGATGGAAAATCCGCCCGTGCAGCAGCACAGGTCGAGCACGTCCTGTCCGGACGCGTAGGGCTTTAACCGGCCCCGGTTTTCCTGCTGGTCGAGAAAGTGCCCGGTCTTCTGGCCGTTTGCGATGGAGACGAGTATGCGCGCGTCGTGCTCCCGGATCACAAGCTCCTCGGGGACTTCGCCGTAAACGCACGTCTTGATGAGCGGAAGCCCCTCTTTTTCGCGCACGGGCAGATCGTCGCGCTCGTAAATGCCGCGCGGGGCGAACAGCTCTGCCAGAATCGAAATCAGCTCCGGCTTCCACCGCTCCAGTCCCAGACAGGCGATCTGGAAGGACAGGCAGTCGGCGAATTTATCGACTGTCAGCCCCGGCAGCCCATCGGACTCGCCGAAGACGACGCGGCAGGAATCGGAAAAGCCCAGCGCCTGCCGCGTGTGCCACGCCGCTTCGATCCGGCGGGCAAAAAACGCGCGGTCGATCGGCTCTGCCTCGTCCCGCGTCAGAACGCGGACGGCCAGCCGGGAGTTCGAATTGAAAAACCCGCGCGCGGCAAAGCGCTGCCGGCTGTCCAGCACATCTACGACGCATCCGTCCGTGCAGATATCGTCCGCCCAGTCCAGCTCATTGTCATAGATCAGTCTCTGCCCCTTCAGAACGCCGCCTTCCTCGCCGCGCCGCAGGCAGACCTTTGGATATTCCATATATTATACCTCCAGCGCATAGCGCTCATAGGCGTTGATGATCGTCGTGTCCCCGCGCCGGAGCACGCGGGCGATATCGCGGCCATATTCCATGTGCACATGGCCGTGGATGAGATAGCGGGGCTTATACCGGTCGAGCAGCGGCAAAAACGCCTCAAAGCCCATGTGCGCGTAATCGTCCCCGTCGCCGAAGCCCCGCACCGGGGCGTGCGCCAGCACGATGTCCACGCCGCCCGCCCGGCGGATCTGCCAGCCGAGCTTCCAGATGCGGTTTTTCATCTCACGCTCGGAATACTGGTTCTTTCCGCCTGAGTACAGGCGGCTGCCGCCAAGCCCGGCGATGCGCAGACCGTTAAAGATGATCAGCTTGTCCTCAATGCAGTCGCAGCCCTCCGGCGGGCGGCGGTCATAATTGCCGTCGTGATTGCCGCGCACATAATAAAGCGGCGCGCGGCCAAGTGTCGCCAGAAATGACAGATACTCCGCCTTCAGATCGCCGCAGGAGAGCATCAGATCGTATTCGCGCAGCCGTCCCGGCTGATAATAGTCCCAAAGATAGGGGCTTTCCTTATCGGCAAGCAGCAGAAGCTTCAAAGCAGCGGCCCCCTTTTCTCCGGCTGGAGCGTCTCGCGGTACAGTCCCAGCAGACGCACCATCGGCCTTGCCATCGGCAGCAGCTCGTCATACTGCGGGATGCTGCCGCGCACATTGGCGCACAGCCAGTCCATGTGTAAAACTTCCTCCGGCGCAAGCCAGCGTTCGCCGTCATTTTGCACCGCGCCCGTCTGGTCGGCGATGCGCCGGTGGAACGGCGCAAGCTCACCGTGGGTCAGCGCGGCGCGCAGCAGGCGCACCAGCTCGCGCGGGCCGTCCGGCAGCGATTCCATGAGCTGCACGTCCACCGCGCCGCTTGCAAAGCCCCACCAGTAATTGACGGCGGCCACCGCGCTCAGCTCGTCCCAGCCGCCGCGCAGGATGCTGCGCGCCAGCCGGATATAGACCTCGCCCCAGTTCCACACCGGAAGCGCCGCGCAGACCGGCCCTGCTTCCCGCGCCAGACACAGCCCGCGCCAGTCCGGGCTGTCGCCCGAGCCGGGCAGATCGCGCGCGCAGATCACGCGCAGCCCCTCGTCCGCGAGACGCGTGGCGGGCGAAGATTCACAGCACGACCAGCGCAGCTCGATCTCGGCGCGTGGGTTCGTCAGCTGCGCGCCGAGCGCAAAGGCATTGATGGCCGCAGGCGTGCCGAAGATCGGCCCGTCGGCGACATAGCCGATGCGGTTATCCTCCGCCAGTGCGCCTGCGATCGCGCCGAGCAGAAATTTCGCCTCGTAAATACGGCCGTAATACGTCCGCACGCCGGGATACGGCATATCGACCGAGCAGTTGAGAAAGCGGACACCCGGATATTTGGGCGCAAGCTTGCGGCAGGCGAAGATCAGCGGCACGGTCGTCGTGAAAATGACTTGCGCGCCGTCAGAGACGGCCTGCTCCAGTGCGTCCTCGGTGCAGGGGTAGTCCGCCGCAAGATAGGTCCTGACCGAGACGGCGTCGCCGAGCGCCTGCTCGAGCTGCTGCCGCCCCTTGTCATGCTCCCGGATCCACGGGCTTTTCTCCGGCGCGCATTCATGTACGAACGCTGCGCGGAGCGTCCCTCCGGGGATCATCCGCCCGGCCAGCAGCCCGAGAAGCCCGGAGCCGGATGCTTCCGGCTCCGCGTCGGTCTGCATCTCGATCTTTCCGCCCCGCGCGTAGGCGGTCAGCTCTGTCCAGACCGCGCGGATGGATTTTTCCAGCTCCGCAGGCCCCAGCACGCGCAGATCGCCCAGCGTATACGTGTGCAGCCACACCAGAAGCGCTTCCGCCGTCGTGACGGGCGGCTCCTGGCTGAGCTTGTAATAGGCTGTGCGGAAGGTATAGAACGCGGTCAGAAACGCACGCTTTTCCCGGTCCGACCAGATGTGGTCGGCGTCAAAGCCCAGCGCGGCCTGCAGCTTGGGATAGTCGCCGACGCGGTTGAAATGCACCTGATACAGGCCGCACAGCCCGTAAAAGTGCAGAAATTCATAATAGACCCGCACAGCCGGATCATCGGAATAGACCGGCAGAACGCGCGTGACATACGCGCGGATGGTCGGCGCCTCAAAGCTTTTGAGAACGCTCACGCGCTTGTTGCCCTCCTGCACGTAGAAGCAGCCCATATATTCAAAGCAACGGATGGGATCCGTGATGCCCGTGTCGCCCAGGTGCGCCTCGCAGAGCGCGACCCACTTGCTTGCAAACTCCGTCCCAAGATCCAGAAGCGGCATGAAATTCGCGGCAAACGCCGCCTGCCGCCCCGCCGTATTTGTGCCGATGATCTGCGCGATGGGAATGTCCAGTACGCCGAGATCGACGCGGCCCGCGACCGCGCAGCCGCGCAGCCGTTCCTCGAGCACCTGCGGATACGGATAGCGTCCGCGGTGGACGCAATCGCGGTAGCATTTCTGTCCGGCCTTGAGCGCCTGCCGGAATTGCTGCAGCGCCTCCTGTCTGCTCATATCAGGCACCTCCTTTTTTGATTTCCGCCCCCATTTTCCTACGGCAGACGGAAAAAGTCAATCAGATTTTATATGGAATGCCGGAACAGGCGCAGGCGGCGCACATCAAGCCGCCCTGAGCGGCCCCGTGTGGAAGCTGAAAAGCTGAATCAGAGCAAAAAAACGCCGGAGGCCTCCCAAAGAAGAGCCCTCCGGCGTTTCATCGATTCGGGAATTAACAGCACTGACCCACGACCTGATACATTTCATCGTTGGAGATCTGCACTGTGACGGTCAGATGCTTTGCAAACAGCCCGGCCAGCGCCTCGACCGGCAGCAGACCGTTGGAGACGCTGCGCGCCGTCTTCGCATGGTGCGCGTCGAGCGCCTTGCGCGAAAACCCGTGCGCCACCGTCAGCGTTCCGCCGGGCGTGAGCAGCCCGGCCAGATGGGAGATCAGCCGCTCCGGCTCCGGAAAATGCGGAAATGCGTTGTAGATCACAATGCAGTCGAACAGGGCAGGGAAGTGCGCCTGCGCCGCGTCGCCGCAGAGCACAGTCACGTTCTCCTGCGGGAATTTTTCGCGCGCGATGCGCACCATTTCCGGCGCAATGTCAATGGCCGTGATCTGTGCCGCGCCGCGTTCCAGATAATCCGGGATCAGAACGCCTGTCCCGCAGGCAACGTCCAGCACCGATACGCCGGGCCGGATTCCGGCATTGTCCAGGATCTGCCCGATCACCGCCTCATTGCGCACCAGCTGTGCGTCCCAGCCAGCGGCGGCTTGGTCAAAAAAATCGATGACAGCCTGCTGTTCCATCGCAGACACCCCTTATGCGTACCGTACCCGCAGCAGCCGCGCCTTCGTCAGCGCGACAACGAGCGTCGGCAGCAGCACGAGCTGGATCACAATGCCGGGCAGGCCGGTCACAAACGACGTTGTCGCCCATGCCGCGACCGTAAACGTCGCAGGTGCGAAGATCAGCGCCTTGCACACGCCGGACAGGATTCTGCCCAGCAGCATTGCCGTGATCTGGCTGATATACAGGTCGGCATACAGCTTTTTCGTGTGCACAAGCTGCATCATCAGACCGCTGACCAGACCATACACGCCGCACTCGACCATCATGCCGGGCAGCACGGCAGGGGAGGGCATACCCGTCAGCACGCCGGACAGCACCGGACCCAGCAGTCCGCAGACAAGGCCATACGGCCATCCGCAGGCCAGTCCGCACAGCAGCACGGGAATGTGCATCGGCAGGAAGATCGGGCCGGCGTTTGCAATCGCGTGGAACGCCATCGGCAGCACCACGCACAGCGCGATGCACAGCGCGCAGAACGCCAGATTTTTCGCGGAAATTGTTTTTTTCATCGGGAAACTCCTTTGTTCAATTCTTTGCGCCCATTATACCCGACCATCCCGCTCCGCGGAAGCCCCCCAGGGGGTTGAAAATTCTCCCCACGAATCTTTCCCTTGCTTTTTCCCGCCATATCCGTTATAATAATCCCGCAAATTTCCGGGCCAGCCCCGCTTCCCAATTTCATAACCGGGTGTAGCTCAGATGGTAGAGCGCGTGGTTTGGGAGTGCCGTGGCGGTATCCGAAACGAGGCAGGGCGAAACGCCGCAAAGCCTTGTGACGCCTGTGTTTGCGGGATTTCCCCCGATTGCCGAAAGCGGTATAAAAGCGGCTTTGACCACATAAATGACCACAGACAGGAAAATCTTTGATTTTTCTCTCCGCCGTGGTATAATGGCAGAAATTGAATATCCGGGTATAGCGAAGTTGGTATCGCGCCTGGTTTGGGAGCGTATCAGCATCCATCCGACCACGCAGAGCTGAAACGCCCGAACCCCTTGACACACGGGCATCTGCGGGTTTTCCGCAATTTCCGGAATCGCCCGAAAATCCGCCTTTGACCACATGGCTGACTACAGACAGCTTAGACTTTCAATTTCATAACAATGGAGAAAACAAAAGCGGAGGAACCCATGCGAACCATGACGAAGGAAAGAAAAAAGGAAGGGCCGCGCCTTGGCCAC
>OMBX01001062.1_pt1 | contig 11021 bp, 5 predicted proteins | sample 1644931 | NCBI WGS metagenome assembly OMBX01 (sample SAMEA103958165, study PRJEB25191) | human gut metagenome | biome: human-associated habitat [ENVO:00009003]; feature: intestine environment [ENVO:2100002]; material: feces | place: Germany | collected 2013/2015
CATGTAATGTTTCATGCAGGCTGCCACATTATATTCGCCGATATGATTCGGATCACTTCCCTGAAAACCTCTGACAGAAGCCTTACCCATTTCTGCGTTTACGTAACAGTCTTCTCCGTAGTTCTCCCACATACGCGACCAGCGTGGATCGCGTCCCAAGTCGACTACCGGAGCATAGGTCCAGGGGATACAGCCGGCTTTAGTTTCGTATGCCGAAATGGCTGCTGCCTTTTCTGTCAGTTCACGGTTGAAAGCTGCTCCCATATTGATGCCTTGCGGGAACATGGTTCCATCGAGTGTATAGGTAGTTCCGTGAATCTGGTCGACACCATAGATACAAGGTATGCCGATTTCTTTCATGGACAAATCCTGAATCTGTTTGATTGCTTCAGCCCATTTTTCCTTTTTCTGTGCGACACTCAGCGGAACATTCAACAATGAACCTACCTTATATTTACCAATTACAGTGTCGAGCATGGCAGGATTCAGTGTAAATCCGTTTTTCTTGCTAGCTTCGAAGTCACTCACTACGTCGATGGTGATTTCACACATCTGGCCGATTTTTTCTTCGAGTGTCATTTTCTTCAGCCATTCCTGAATATGTGCCTCGATAACCGGATCGGAAGGAATAGCCAGAGCCGGTTTTTGTCCTCCTGCTGTCAGGCAGACACCAGTACATAACACAGATGCCAGTGCCAGTTTCTTGAAGTTTTTCATGGTCAATTATTTTTTAGTTGTTATAGTTTGTTTATCAGTTATTCGAATATGAACGTAATACATTCTCCTTGTTTTACAGTGAACGGGATGAAAGAGTCTGTGCGACAGGTTGTATCGTTGAGGAGTACTTTTTTGACTCCTTGGGGCCATTTCATCTTCAGATTGTTCTGCCATCCTCCGGTGATGGTTGCCTGTACTGGCTTTCCATCTTTCCATACAAGATCGACTGTGGCACCTCCTCTTACTTTTAGTCCGTAAAAGCTTCCGTCTTTCCAGGAATCAGGCAGGGCAGGAAGCAGGTGGATGAAGCCATCTTGACTTTGCAACAGCATTTCGCTGATACCTGAAGTTCCTCCCCAGTTGCCATCCATTTGAAAGGGTGGGTGTGAGCAAAAGAGATTGGGGAATGTTCCACTTCCGTGTTGTGTGGGGTTCTGAGCCGTATATGCCGGGTAAAGCAGGCTGCGGAACAGCTTATATGCGCGGTTGCCGTCGCTTAGTCGTGCCCAGAAGTTGATTTTCCATGCACGACTCCATCCTGTACCTTCGTCCCCTCGTCGGTTTAAGGTTTTCCGGCAGGCTTCTGCCAGCTCGGGAGTTTTAAGAACCGAAATCTGGTTTCCCGGATGCAGACCATACAGGTGAGATACATGACGATGATGAATATCCGTTTCTTCGTAATCTTCCAGCCATTCCATCAGGTATCCTTTCTTGCTTATCTGGTGAGGTGGCAATAACCCGATGGCCTCTTGCAAAGCTTCGGCATAAGCAGTATCTGTATGCAGAATATGTGAAGCTTCTATCACGTTGGTGTAAAGTTCACGTACCAGTTGGATATCCATTGTTGGACCCATACATACACTGATAGGCGTACGGTCTTTTCCCGGTAGATAAAAAGCATTTTCGGGTGAAGAAGTGGGAGCTGTAACGAGCCATCCGTGTTTGGGTTCGCGTACCATGGTAGAGTAGAAAAACTCTGAAGCTCCTTTCATAATCGGGTAAATATCCGCCAGATAGTTCCGGTCGCCACTGAAAAGATAATGTTCCCACAAGTGTGTGCAAAGCCATGCTCCTCCGGTATTCGTTGCTCCCCATGACGGGTGTTCTCCAGGAGCAGTATAGTTCCATACATTGGTCATCATGTGGAGTACCCAGCCCTTTGCTTGCGGACCGTAAAAGGCTTTTGCACTTTCTTCTCCGCTGGGAACCAGGCGTTTCACTAAGTCAACCAGTGGTAGATATAGTTCCGATAGATTAGCTTGTTCTACCGGCCAGTGGTTCATTTGTACATTGATGTTCGTATGATAGTCGCCATTCCAGGGAGTTCCCGGCTCGTTAGCCCAGAGTCCTTGCAAGTTGGGAGGCAGGCTTCCCGGACGTGTACTGCTTATCAGCAAATAACGTCCGTAATTATAGTAAAGAGCTGCCAGCGAAGGATCGTCCTGCTGCTGGAATCTTTCAATTCTCTGATCGGTAGTCAAATGTGAAACGGCTTCATTTTCGGGCAGACGGATTCCTGCACGGTTGAACAGAGCCTGGTAACTTAGGATGGCTTCCGATACAGTTTCGCAGAGATTGCTTTTCAATGCATCGTTGAGTATTCGGTCTGCTTCCGTTTCATAAATTTCTCCTGCCAGAAAGGAGGTCTTTGCCGATACTACAATCCATGCTTCGTCCGCATTTTGTATAGTGATAGACTGTTCGTCAGTCGACTGGTTTGTCTGCTTGCCCTTGCATGTTATTCCGGCAATGGCAGCATAACGGACCCCCGCTTGCGAGGAACCACTGTCCAGACTGCCGTACAGTTCCAGTTTTCCTTCAGCCAGTTTGCGTACGCTTCCTCTTTCCGGACGGCTCAAATTCATTTTGAAATTGATGGAACCAGGAACGTTTGCTTTCAGGTGTATCAGCATGACATCTTTATCACGTGAAACGACGTATTCGCGCACATAATTTACATTCCCGCGGGAGAAAGTTGTGTATGCGATTCCCTTACTTAAATCTAGCCAGCGGTGGTAATCAGCAGGAACATCCTTTTCATGTACTCCGTACTGATGCTCCAAAAATAAATCGCCCAACATCTGAAAGGCTCCATACGTTCCTCCTTTTTCCGGTTTCTTAGGAACAAAGCTGGTGTACATCAGCTCTTGTGCTTCTTTGTTCTTTCCTTCGAACAACAGCCGACGTATTTCGGGCAGGCTTTTGGAAGCGTCGGGATTCAGATAATTGGCTTCCGACCCACTCCACATGCTGATTTCATTCAGAACAATATGTTCTTTGACGATTCCTCCGTCGGGCATCATACCCAGTCTGCCGTTGCCTAACGGAAGAGTTTCTTCCCACTGTGCAGCAGGTTCGTCGTACCACAATGTCTGGTCACTGCGTCCTGGAGTTGGATGAGGTTCTTCTCCGGTAATACATTTATACAATGTTTCAGCAATAATAGCAGCTCCATACTTGTCTGGATGCACTCCGTCGACGTAGAGTTGTGGGTAATAAGGAAGCATTGCTGTATGCAGGTCGATTATGGGTAAGCTTCTTTCGGCAGCAACTTCCCGGATGTATGGAATGATTCCGTTTACAATGATACTGTCGTTGATGCCCCATTCTTTACGGTTAGAAGGAATAGGCAGACAGAGGTAGATGCGAGGATGTGATGCAAGTGCCTGGAATTTATCGATCAACAGGTTCAGATCGTCCTTGAATGTTGCATGATGCTGCCAGTTCTGCGGCTTGGAATCATTGGTTCCAAGTTTGATGGTTACGATATTGGGCAGAAAATCCAGCGCTTCCTGAAAACGTGTAGTTTTCATATAAGGCAGATCTCCTTTCAGGCTCAATGTATGGGCAGTCACGCCAAAGTTGCCTACTTCGTAATTGTTTCCCAGTAATTTCTGAAGGGCAGCCGGATAACTTTCTTCCGAAGGATTCTTCAACAGAAACCCTTCGGTAATGCTGTTACCTACACAAGCTATCTTGATTCTCTTTTCCGTTTGTGCCTGTATGGCAAGAGGAAGAATCAGGAATATTCCTAATATATACAGGTATAGTTTTCTCATGTTTATTCTCCTTTATATTTCATGTATCGGAAGTCGGCATACGCTTTCGATTGTGTGGAAGCAGATACACTATATAGTCCGAGTACGACTCCGGTAAATCCTCCAGCTGTTTCACTGCTGAGGTAACGGGTATTCATTTTTCCCAGCTCATGATAAATACCGTTTTCTGTATAGCCGAAGTAATAGAAGTTTATGTCCGATTTAATATTCAGTTCTATGTTTCCTTTACTGTTTAGTGGCATCTCCTTTTCGATATGTTCCAATTCTCCCAGTTTGTAGTGAAGGACAACCGAACGGCTTTTATCCTTGTTCTGACGGACGAACAAATCGTAGTGTGAGTGGTATTCCATATATACACTGATACCAGCTTCATCATTCGCTTGTGCATTTTTCAACTCCAAAGAAGTAGCGGCTTCCATATTGAAGTGCTCTTGTCGGATAGCAACAAAAGTCGGGCTCTTTTGCTCATTCAAAGAAACCGGAGTTGCTTTCAGACGGAGATTTCCGTTCTTGAATTCATAGTTCTGCATATCAGGATTTTGCAGGTACATCCATTCGGGAGATAATTGTTTGTTCTCGAAAGTGATGGTTTCGGGTTTTTGTTTTACTGTCTGAAGTGGAAGAGTAGGAACATTCATGTCCAGCTGGATTGTACCATTTCCGTTTACGACGGGCCATGCATCTTTGTCCCAGCGTACGGGAGCCAGATAAGTTTCACGTCCCAGGGCATGATGGAATCCCGGCATGATACGGTAAGCAAGACAAACCATCCACCATGAACCGTCTGTACCTTCTACCAGATCGGCATGACCTGTACCCTGGATAGGGTTAGTTTCTCCAGCCTGACAAGCATGAGTCAGAATCGGATTTGCCGGATTTCCTACGTACGGTCCGTCAATGTAACGGCTGCGTGCGATGGTGATGCTATGTGCTACTTCTGTTCCTCCTTCTGAAATGAGCAGGTAATACCAGCCGTCTTTCTTATAAATATGTGGTCCTTCCGGATAACGTCCTCCGGTTCCGTTCCATATCTTTTTGGAAGGTGTGAGCTGTTTTCCGGTCATCGGATCTATTTCGCACAGATTGATGTAACCGTCCGGATTGCTTACCATGTAGCATTTACCGTTTTCGAAATACAAGGAAGGGTCGATTCCTCCTTGTTCCAGCCATACGGGTTCCGACCATTCTCCTTTGGGATCGGTTGTGTGAACCAGAAAATTACCTTTGCCTGATACATTGGTCGTAATCATGTAGAATACTCCTTCGTGATAACGTATGGTAGGAGCAAAGATACCGCTTCCTCCATTGGCTCCTTTCAGGTTAAGTTGTGATTCCCGTGTCAGGCAATTGCCTATCTGCTCCCAGTTTACCAAATCTTTACTATGGAAGAGAGGTACTCCTGGAAAATATTGAAAACTGCTGTTTACCAGATAATAGTCATCGCCAGCTTTACATACGCTAGGGTCGGGATGAAATCCAGGAATTACCGGGTTTTTATAACCCTGAGCAAATGTTTCGCATAGAGAACAAGCTAAGGCGCAAAGTAAGATACCAATGTTTCGCATAATTCATTAAAGTTAAAAAGTTACTAAGTCTTTATCTGACTTCGATTACAAAGATACATGATTTTGATTTTCTGCATCCGTTCTTTTGTTTCCTGTCACGAGCTAAAATGTTTCCAATAGGGTATTCAAATGTTTCAAACCTGTTTATTTCCCTGTTCTTTTATGATTTAACGTACATAGAAAATATTATTTTTGTTGAATAAAGTAGGTAGCTAATAATAAAATCTATAATCTTATTTTACTATGAAATTTTTTGTCTGGTTATTTTTTCTGTTAATTGGCGGGGTTAATGTTTGGGCCGCAGGACCTAAAATATTGTTCATCGGTGATTCCATTACTGATGGCAACTGGGGAAATAGTGATGGAAGTGCCCAACCTTCTTCTGTCCGCAATCATTGGGATATGAATCATATCTATGGAAGTGGGTACATGTATCTGTGTGCTTCTTACTATCAAAGTAATTATCCTGAGCAAGAATATCAGTTCTTCAACCGGGGTATCAGCGGAAATACATTGAACGATTTGAAGAACCGGTGGAAGGAAGATGCTCTTGCGATACATGCTGATGTAGTTTCTGTCTTGATAGGAACGAACGATGTGAATGAATATTTAGGTAAAAAAGACAGTGAAGCTTTCGATTTTGTTTCGTGGGAACAGACTTATCGGAGTTTGCTGGATAGTCTGCGTCAGGATAATCCGCAGGTGAAGATTGTATTGGGTGAGCCATTTACAGCTTGTACGGGAAATATGAAAAAGACTGAAGATTTTGCTTTACGTGATAGCCTGATACAGCGTCTGGGAAAAATAACCTTACAGATAGCAGCCGATTATGGAGCTGTATTCATCCCATATGCTTCGATGTTTCACCGTTTGCTGGAAGAAAACCCGGAATTGCCGGATACTTATTGGATTTGGGACGGAATTCATCCGACACCTGCCGGACATAAGCGGATGGCAGACTTGTGGATAGAACAAATAGAAAAATATCATATATTGTAATAAAGGAGGATAAACAGATGGGCAGATGGAATATCAGGTGGAGCATATTGCTTGTTTTATGGTGTGTTACGGGGGTGAAGCTGGCTGCAATGAAAGTTGAGTCATTAGATAGGGGATGGTTTTTTAATCGCGGGTATGAATCTCAGGCTGCGGATAAGGTAACGGTTGATCTTCCGCATACGTGGAATGCTGCTGATGCGATGTTTGGTAATGTGAATTATTATCGGGGAATGTCAACTTATTCACGTTTTATCGTTGTACCTTCATCGGAGAACTTTAAGCGTGTTTTCTTGCGCGTAAAAGCTGCACAAACTGTAGCTGATGTGTATTTGGATAATCATTTTGTAGCTCAGCATAAAGGTGGATATACCTCTTTTACCGTAGAGCTGACTCATCTGATTCGGAAAGGAGAAAAACATAAACTGGATATCAGGGTGAGTAACGCTCAAACTATGGAAATAGCTCCGATATGCGGCGATTTTAATATATGGGGTGGGCTGAATCGTGGCGTGGAGCTTTTGTATACGGATGATGCTTGTATTGATCCGACATTTTATGGCTCATCTGGAGTTTTCTTTACTCAGTGTGATGTTTCCGAAAAGTATGCCGGACTGGAAATGAAAGCATTGCTATCGGGAACTGAAATGGCATTGAATGATTGTTCTGTTGAGTTTTCTTTGTTGGATGCGAAACATAAAGTTGTTTGGTGTAAAGAAACAAGTGTGTCTGGTAAGGAGGCCGTGGTGAAGATGGAACTTAATAATCCGCATTTGTGGGATGGAGTTAATGATCCATATTTATATACCGGAGTTGTCGTTTTGAAAAGAGGTGGTAAAGAGATTGATCGTCGGGAAGAACATGTTGGCTTCCGGTTTTATTCAGCAGATCCGGATAAAGGCTTTTTCTTAAATGGTAAGTCCTATTCGATACATGGAGTCAATTATCATGAGGACCGTGCAGAAAGAGCATCGGCTTTTCGTCCTGAAGATTTTGAATCGGATTTGAACTTGATACAGGAAATGGGATGTACTGCTGTTCGACTGGCGCATTATCCGCATGCACAACAGTTGCATAATTTGATGGATAGGAGAGGACTGATTGCCTGGGCTGAAATTCCTTTTGTAAATGTATTTGTCAGCCACCCTCTGTATAGAGAAAATTTAAAGCAACAATTAGTGGAACTGATTTGTCAGTATTATAATCATCCTTGTATTTTGACATGGGGACTTTTTAATGAAATCAACCCGGGATGGCTGGAAAATCCAAACCCTATGGCAGAAGAACTGAACAAGTTGGCTAAGAAATGGGATATATCACGACCGACAACGGGGGCAAGTAACCAGGAAGATCCTTTGAACGGAATACCTGACTTGATTGCATTCAACCGTTATTTCGGATGGTATGGGGACGATTGTAAAGAGATGGGTGAGTGGATCGATAAGGAGCATCGGGCATATCCTCAGCGATGTATGGGCATAAGTGAATACGGTGCTGGTGCGGATGTGTTTCAACAGACGGATTCCTTGATTCATCCAGAGCCGTGGGGACAGTGGCATCCTGAAAACTGGCAGACTTATTACCATATAGAAAACTGGAAACAGCTTGCTTTACGTCCGTTTTTGTGGTGTAAATTTGTTTGGTGTATGTTTGATTTCTCGGCGGCCGGTCGAAAAGAAGGTACGACTTTTGGCCGAAACGATAAGGGATTGGTGACATACGATCGGAGGATTAAGAAAGATGCTTTTTATTTTTATAAAGCAAATTGGAACAAGAAAGAAAAAGTGCTATATATCGCATCGAAGCGTTGTCAGAATAAGTCGAATTCATCGGTTGACATTCAGGTGTTTAGCAATTGTGGTGATGCAGAGTTGTTTGTGAATGGAAAAAGTATGGGAAAATGTACGCCTGATGAGGTCTGTGTGGCTACATGGAACAATGTTCCTTTACAGTCGGGAGAGAATCAGGTAACAGTACGTGCATCGGGGCTTTCTGATAATTGTGTGTGGTATAACAATGACTGCATTGAACATATAAATAACGTTTGACTAGGCTGAATCTATCGTTTCATTACTGTGAAACGTTATTTTCATTTAGGTGAAGCGACCGTTTCACTCTAGTAAAACGATTTAAATATAGCAAGTTTGGCTATATAGCTTGGAGTTTTCTAATTTTGAACTATCAAAAAAGGAGTTGTATCGTGGTAGCGGTACAACTCCTTTCTGTTATTAATTGGCTGGAGGTTTATTCTTCTGTTCGGAATGTTGTCCGTAAACGGATGTCCGATGATGAGGCTCCTATTTCCAGTGTCATTTCTTTGTCAGGAAGAATGAAGCGGTTCTGCTTTTCATCCCATACTTGTAACTCTGTATAAGGGACGGTTAACTCTACTTTTTTCGTTTCTCCTTTACGTAGACTGATACGCTGGAATGCTTTCAGTTGCTTGATAGGATCTTTGTCCGTATGTTTTCGTGCGGAAACGTAAAGTTGTACAACCTCATCACCATCCATATCGCCGGAATTTTTCAGGTTGAAGCATACCCTTAAGGTATCGCCACGTTCAATAACACGGTCATTGAGAGTTGTTCCAGAGTAATTAAAGCGGGTATAGCTTAGTCCATAACCAAAAGGATATAATGGCTTTTCTTTAAAATACATATATGTCCGACCGTGAGTAATATCGTAATCCATCATGTGAGGGAGGTCGGTGATGTTTTTCACCCAAGTTTGGGTTAGTCTGCCTGCCGGATTATAATGTCCGAATATAACATCGCTTACAGCATGTCCCAACTCCTGACTGCATTGGGTGAGGTGAAGCAGAGCGGGTACTGTCTGGTTAGCTCGATTGATGGCATAAGGAAAGCTGCTGATCAATACCCCAATTGTATTGGGATTAGTTTGAGCAATTTGTAAAAGCAAATCTTCTTGATCCAGTTGTAGCGACTGGCGGTCGACGGCTTCTTTTCCTTCACTTATGACGGGAGCTTGTTCCCAGCCGGCATTGCAGGTAGGATGGTTGCCGACACATACAATGGCGACGTCTGCCCATGCTGCAACCGTGCGTGCGCTGTCCATTCGGTTGGTTTTTACATATCGTACTTCAATATCGTTACCTGCTTCCTCGCGAATAGCATCAAGTACATTTACTGTATAAAAAGGTTTACCGGCGTACCAGTCTTGCAGGACCTCAGTTGCACGTTGTCCGATGACTGCTATCTTTTTTATCTTATGTCTGTCAAGTGGAAGCAAATGGTCTTGATTTTTGAGTAAGACGACCGATTTAAGCGTAGCTTCGCGTACCAGTGCTTTGGTTTCCGGTTTGCTCCATGGAGCAATGGTATCAGTGACACCGATGGCTGCATAAGGATTGTCTTCTGTGTGGTCCAGCAAACCAAGTTTGAGAGATATTCTGAGGTTTCCCCGGATTGCTTTTTCTATATCTTCCACACTAATGAGTTTTCGGTGCAGCGCTTCGTATACGGCATCCTTATATTCATCCAGAAACTTCGTAATACCTGCTTTGATGCATGCAGCTGCCGCAGCTGCCCGGTCGTTGTCAAAACGTTTATGGTCACTCAACAGCAGTCGGAATGCTCCTCCGTCGGTCAGTAGCGTACCGTTCAGTCCCCATTCTTTCATGACGATGTTTCGCAATACGGGGTGCATGATACATGGAGTTCCGTTGTAGGCGTTATAAGCAGTCATCAAAGCCTGTGATCCTCCTTCGGTTACTCCTTTATAAAAAGGATAAGCATAATATTCGCGGAACAGTTTGTCGGAATAGTTGGAAGAAGAAAATGTACGTCCGTATTCATTACTGTTCGATAAGAAGTGTTTCATAAGTGAAGCATTTCTCCAGTATTTAGGATGATCTCCCTGTATGCCTTTGATGAAAGCTACAGCAAGCCGTGAAGTAAGAAATGCATCTTCACCATAACATTCTTCAGTTCGCCCCCAGCGAGGATCTCTGCCCAAGTCTACATTGGGAGTCCACATGATAAGTCCGCTTTTCCGGTATTTTGCGTTTTGAAAGAGATAACGGTTTTCTGTACTGATGTAAGTTGCTACTCGATGTAGTAAGTCGGTATCCCAAGTTTCTCCCAGTCCGTAAGCTTGCGGAAAGCCTGTTGTTGGAGTATTGGCTCTGTCGCCGTATGTTGGTCCTCCCAGTACGATTCCGTGCAGTCCTTCTACACTTCCTGATGCTTGTATTCCCAAGCGGGGGACTTGAGTATTGTTTCCCAAAGCATCCACTTTTTCGTCGAGAGTCATTCGCGCAATCAAATCGTCAAGCCGTTGTTCTTCGTTTACAGCCGGATCGTTAAATACATTTTGGGCATGTATGATTCCTGTAGTACTTGCTATGAGCAAGGTGAAAAAAAGTTTCCTATGTGTTTTCATAATGTGATGTTATTAAAGACTGATACAAAACTAATGGAAAGCGTTTTTTAATGGAATGAAAAATGTTTCACAAAAGGGTATAAAATGTTTTCACCTCTTCTGAAACAGGGAAAATACTGTCTTTTTGATGCAGAGAAAAACAAAATGTACCATATAAAGAAACAAATTTATACCAGTTTGCAAATATGTCTTTTTTACATTTGTATTATACGATTGAGATTTTGAATCAATCCTTAATTCCGCAACTGTTTCAATAAATCGCTTGTCGGACTCAAAATTGTCA
>OMBX01001069.1_pt1 | contig 10956 bp, 6 predicted proteins | sample 1644931 | NCBI WGS metagenome assembly OMBX01 (sample SAMEA103958165, study PRJEB25191) | human gut metagenome | biome: human-associated habitat [ENVO:00009003]; feature: intestine environment [ENVO:2100002]; material: feces | place: Germany | collected 2013/2015
CTTTTCTCAGTTCTCGCAAATATCTTGCAAGAAAATCAATTCTGTTTGGATCATGCACTTTTCCATCTAATGAGATCACATCATGGCAGGATAATCCGTTCTCTGTGATGTAAATTGGCTTATGATATCTTTCATATAAAAACTTCGGTCCCCACTGCAGACATTCCGGTGTTACCGGCCATTGGATCGCAGTTTTAGGAAATCCTTCATATCGGCAAACCTCCTGTGGCTTTCCGTCTTCTCCCATACGGACGCATCTTCCATTATAAATATTCTGTCCATAGATATCGATCGGTTCTGAGATCAGACGCATATCTTCTTCTGTGATTTTCGGAAGATATTTTTCATAACGCACCAATCCCTCATCCGGATAATGTCCTAATAAAACCGGATCAGACCACCAGGATATCTTCCTCTTATTACTCTACTATTCTAATTATTTCCATTCCTCGATTCCCAGATTCTCTATATAATCAGCAAGTTCTCTCGCCATCTCATAGGTTTCTGGAATTCTGAGATGTCCTGGAGTCGCTGCTCCGTTTCTTTTAAAGATACAATGGGAAATCTTACGGTCTCCCATAGAAACCACTACATCGTCAATTGCTTTGTCCCAAGAACTGTCATGCTCAAGCAATGTCGTACAGCAGATGACCGATGCCTTCGGATATACCTGACGCAGTTTTTTTAAAAATTCTGTATAGTGTTCTCTCCAAAGAATTGCTTTCTCACACATATAGTCTTCTGACATGTAATCAAACGGATGATTATCATTCTGGCCAATTGCCACGACAACAACCTGCGGTGTATACTGATTAAAATCCCATTCTATCAGTTCACCAAATGTTTTATTGAAGCGGATTTTATTCCAGGCACTTTCCATTCCAATCTGATCCGGCTCATGGAACCAGCCTTGTCCATCCAGCAATGCAATTCCGCCCTGTGCGATATCATGGATCTGTGCATTCAGCATACGTGCTGTCATCCATGCATAGGAATACCAGCTGTTAGAATAACCTCCCTGATGTTCAGGGTCCGTCTTTCCTGTATAATCCACTGCTTCTGTCACTTCTCCTGCTGATACAGAATCTCCGTAAACTTCAATTTTTCTTGTCTGTGCATCCGGAAGTTCCAATAATTTTGCTCCGTCTTCAATTTCAAATCCAAGGATGTGCATCTCATGGCAGGAATCCTGACGTTTAAAGAAAAGAACATGATGTTCTCCGTTTTCATTCTCAGGAACACGAATCTCTATTTCATTCTCTTTCTCGTTATCCAGATAATAACACGACTGCACTCCATCTAAAATACATCCAAGATAATTCTGCCAGTATTCATTTTTGTTTCTCAGGAAAATTTTCAAATATTTTCCTGTAAATTTAAATTCCACAGATGTACATGGATAAACCCAGATTGGTTCTTTTGGATTCGCCCAGTCAATCCTTCCGCTATAACGTATTTTTTTATTATCAGGATTAATTCTCATCTTATCTCCTCCATATTTTACAGTAAACTTGCTGCACCGATCATTCCAGCTTCATTTCCAAGTGCTGCTGTCTCAATCTCCTGAAGTCTCTCCTTCAAAAATCTTATGCAATAATTAATGACATCAGATAAAATGGAGTTGTATCCGTTACCTCTTCCGGAAGAATTGTTATATCTACCGTATGAATTTTCTTTTCTCCACTGCACTGCAGGAAGCAGTCACCTCAAAATGAATAGAATCCCCGGCTTTTTTTCCGATCCATCCATTTTTAAAATGATCAAGATGTCCTGCTTTCTCTTCCGTATCTGCATGAAATCCGCAAAGTTTTGGTGAAATTTCACGGATTGTCAGGCGTTTTGCATTCTCGTATGCATTCTCCGTCATTGCCTTCGGAAAAACAGGTTCTTTTTCCTCAACTTCTAATTCTGCTTTCACGCTTTCAAGGAATTTTTCAATTTCTTCTGCAACAAGTTTGTGTCCTTTATCATTTGGATGAAGTCCATCTGGTGTAAGTTCTTCCCTTATATATTCACCAGCCTTCATTCGCTGATAAATCGTATCTCTTGCTTCAACCTTTGCAGCATTCACGAGAAATCTGCAATTTGTTCCGTAAGAATCCAATAGGCAGTTGGCCGATTTTTTCTTTTATGCGAAATGGAAACGGAACGTATAGCTGTATCTTCCCTTGCATACACGATATTCCGGGTGAATATTTTTCGTCCAGCCGGTATCTCCGCCAAGGCCTGCGTGTGCTGCATCCAGGATCAGCCAGGTTCCTGTCGTCTGCTCCGGAAGTTCTTCCTCATATGCGGCTTTTCGATATTCTGCCATAGAATATGGAAGCGCACTGAAATGAAAATCATCACTGCCTACAATCTGAACGGTATGTGTTCCATCTGAAAGAACGGCAAACCGCGTATCCTCATGGCCGCCGCATTCACATGGTACTACAAACGGAACGTGCTGTTCTGCTACAGAAGATGTGTAAAATCCGGTAAAAGCTGCATCCTTTCGGTCTGCATACGTCTCCCAGGGTCCTTTTCCATACCAGCTGAGCGTATCAAACGCTGCAGGAAGGCAGAATGACTGTCCGACTCTTGCGATGGTCTCAAGGCCGCTGTTGTTTGTTACTTCGTTTTTCAGCTCCATTCCCTCACTGCCGATGCGATACAGAGTATGAGCGGTAAAGAGTACTGCGTTGTCCGGCTCCGCGGTATAGGAAGCCTGCACTTCAAGAAGCACCTGATTTCCGGCACTGACAGCCGATACTGACTGTACTTCCTTTTTCAGACGATCCAGACCTTCCGCGCGCCAGATATCATCGTAATCACTTTCATGGGTTCCCTCATCAATACCGGTTGGGGCACGATAAAATTCATCTTTTCCGCCGGTCATAAAAGAAACGCTCTTTGCCTGATATCTGGTAAATTCACCTGTCTTTTTATCAAAGATAATTTCGGTCTCTTCGCCGGTGATGCGAACATGATTTTCATCCTCCGATACGGTCAGTGGTTTCCCGACAATCGTTTTCTCGTCTGCCAGATAAACACCTGAAGTAACCGGAATCTGACGGCGGTATAGTTCTGTTCCCGCCGGTGCATAGAAGGTATCTTGGGCAAGCTCAACGTAATAATTTACATACGCCTCGCCATGCAGTTTCGCCGGAAGCTCCGGAAGCGGAAGCGTCTCTGTTGTTCCGGCTGCCGTGTAAAATGTCGGATAGCTGCCTTTGGCAAGCGTTTCGCCGTTCTGCACAATTTCATAACGCACCTTCAGATGCGAAAGATCAAGCGTATGATAGCGATTTGCCAGAACCCATACTGTTTCGCCTGTATATGGATTTTTCACCTGTTCAATCGTTACCGGGGACTGCCCGTTTCTCACCTCATATGCGCCCGGTTTATAGGAAAGGTCGGCAAAAACAACACCGTTCAGACACATATCCGGAACCGGATCGGTCACGTCCTCATCGAACGCTCCTCCGTAGCCGTATTTGATACTTCCGTCTTCTTTTTGAATCGCAATCGCCTTATCTGCAAAATCCCAGATAAATCCACCCTGAAAACGCGGGTATTTGTTGACATAGTCCCAAAATTCCTTGAAATTTCCGTTGCTGTTGCTCTTTGCATACGCATATTCGCACATGATGAACGGGCGGAGATCGGAATCGTCTGCCATCACATCCTCAAGCCAGCTCATCGTCGGATACATTGGGCAGATAACGTCGGAAATATTACTCTTTGGGTTGCCGGACTCATACTGAACGTATCTTGTCTTGTCGTATTCGCGGATCCAGCCGTGCATCGCGGCATGATTCGCCCCGGCACCGGATTCATTTCCAAGAGACCACAAGACGATGGAAGGATGGTTTTTATCACGCAGTACCATACGGGTTGCACGCTCCAGATAAGCGGCTGTCCACTCAGCGGATGCACTGAGCTGTCCGCCGTAACCGTGCGTCTCAAGATTTGTCTCATCGACAAGGTAAATGCCAAGCTCGTCACACAGATCATACCATTTCACGGAATTCGGATAATGGCTGGTACGAACAGCGTTGAAATTCAGGCGTTTCATCACAGCAATTTCTTTTCGCATCTGCTCCTCAGAAACGGTACGTCCCGTCTCGGCGCAAAAATCGTGGCGGTCAACACCTCGGATCACAAGGCGTTTGCCATTCAGGGTCAGAACACCGCGGCTGTTGATTTCCACCTGACGGAAGCCGACCTTGCAGCTCTCGATATCAACCGTCTCATTCTCTTTGTTCTGTAGCTCGACAACGAGGGTGTAAAGTGTCGGAGTCTCTGCAGTCCAGAGTGCCGGGTTCTCTACCGGAGCAGTAACGGTTGCGATGAATTTCGGCATCAGATAGAAGCCGCACTCAGCAAACGGTCTCGAATCCATCTCGGTTACTTTGTTCTGTTCTGCATCATACAGCGTCACTTTGGCATGATACTCGCCGTACAGCGGTTTGGAGTTGTCCGGCCAGATCGTGACAGAGAGGGTAGCTTTCGTGTAATCCGGGTGTGTGAACAGTGTCTCTGCCTTATAGTCCAGGATGTGCTGCACCGGTTTCGATACGAGGCGGACATCGCGGTAGATACCGGACAGATGCCAGTAATCCTGATCTTCCAGGTAAGTACCGTCACAGTAGCGCATTACCTGTACGGCGAGGGTGTTCGTTCCCTCCTGCACATATTCGGTGATGTCAAATTCCGCGTTCACTTTGCTGTCCTGGGAATACCCCACCTGTTTTCCGTTGATCCAGAGATAGAAGCAGGACTCCACACCGCCGAAATCGATGAGAAGCTGTCGGCCGATATAGTCTGTTGGAACCTCAAAGGTTCTGAAATAGCAGCCAGTCAGATTTTTCTCCGGTACGTACGGCGCATTCAGCTCGTAGGTGCCTTCGGTAATCTCGATCTCAAATGCTTCGCCGTTTGCCTCCCGTTTGAACGGATACAGCATATTGGTGTAAACCGGCTTTCCATATCCCTGCAGTTCCCAGTTGGACGGCACCGGAATCGCATCCCATGCTGCGTGATCGAAATTCTCTTCATAAAATGCTTCCACCGCTTCCGGTGACGGATACATTTTGAATTTCCAGTCTCCGTTCAGATCCATTACAAAGCGGGACGCGTTCCGATTTCCGGCGAGCGCCTGCTCTACCGTCTCATACGCACCGTATGGCGTATGCATCGGATAACGATTTTTCTGCGTTATATACTGATTTTCCCAGTCTCTTGTCTGTCTCATGTTCTTGAAACCCTCCTTGCCTTTGCTTTCGCATTTTCCGACTGTCTCTCTTCTTTTTATCCAGATTGGTGTTCCTTTTTTGCTTTCCTGTGATATAATACATCTGTGGATTTTCAGAAGATTCATGCAGTTATCTTATGATTCAGTATAAAACACTGCACGTGGATGAGAAATAGTTGATCTGGTGTTTCTTTTATCCAAAATGGGAAAGCAAAGGAGAAGTCGTATGATACCGGAATATCTGCTTGCAAAAATAGAAAAGAGCGATGTTATCTATCGCTGTATTGGAAATGAAATGAAGAACGGGATTCTGGCGTGCGGTTTTATGCGGAAAGAGACGGCGGACCGCTCGCAGTATCATTTTTCGAACGAGTATTACAGCTGTTTCGTGCTGCTGCGCGGGAGCGGGGAATATATTGCCGAGGACGGCACCTCCTATCCGCTACAGGCGGGAAGCCTGGTCCAGCGTCTGCCGGGTGTGCCGCATTCCACACGCGTAGACCCCGATGGGAAATGGCTGGAATTTTTTATCTCGATTGGGAAACCGTTTTTTGATTCTTTCTGCTCGCTTTCGGTTCTGAACCGGGAGCCGGTGCTAAAGGCAGAGCTGCTTCCCGGCGATCTCGAGCGGTATCAGAAGCTTCTGCAGTCGTTAAAGGCCACACCGGACAGTCTGCTGCCTTTGCGGATTCCGGAGATGGAAAAAGAGATTCTGCGAATGTACGGCTACCATGCGCACCGGGTGAATCTGCAGCGGGATCCGATCGAGGCCGCCTGCGATATGCTCTCGCAGAATCTTGATGAAGAAATTTCTCTCGAAGAGCTTGCCCGGTCACTCCAGATCGGTTATGAGACGTTTCGAAAAGTATTTAAAAAACAGACCGGCGTCTCTCCTGCACGGTACCGCACCAGGAAGAAAATGGAGCAGGCCTGTATTCTTCTCGAGGGCGGCGTACCGATGAAGGAAATTGCCGGTCTTGTCGGATATGGCGATGTCTATGCGTTCAGCAAGCAGTTTTCCCGGTTCTTTGGATTCCCACCTGGAAAGTACCGCGCACGTCTTCACACGGATGCGCCGGATTTAGAACAGTTTTAAGATATCGTCCACGGTTTTACGTTTCGGCTTGTCCGGGTTGATGGCACGGTAGCCGACAGCAATGACAGCACCAAGGAGCTCATTCTCCGGAATGGAGAGGGCTTCACGGATAGCTTTCTCATCACGGATTCCCATAATCAGAGTATCAAGGCCGAGTTCTCTTGCGCGCAGGATCAGGTTTTCGTCATGCAGGCCAAGATCGTAATAGCCCCAGCCGTTTCCGACTTCATTGTCCGGTGTTCCGTCCTGCGTGAAGCCGGAGCGGTCTTTTACGAATGCTGTTACGACAAGTGCGGCTCCCTTTGAACTCTTCTGATTGAATTCTGGAAGGCATTTTGCGGAAAATTCTTCGACTTTCTCCGGTGTTACAAGGGCATAGTACCGTGTTGTCTGTGAGTTTTTCCAGGATGGTGCCTGAATCGCTGCCTGTACGATCTCCTGGATCTGCTCTGCGGTTACGTGTTTCTCCGGAGCAAACGCGCGGATGCTTCTTCTTTCTTCCAGCAGTTTTGTAAATTCCATGGTGTATATCCTCCTTTTATTTATAAAGCCTCGTAATCTTCCCGTGAAAAACGGTGATACGTCAGGCCGAATTCATTTTCTTCGACACAGTAACAGTATTCATCTACAGACGGGTCTGAAAAAGAAAATACATGGCCCATCTCATGCTCCTCGGATGCGTTTTCTTCCACGGTAGTATGCATTTTCTCTGCATAGGAAGAAAAGCAGTTTCGAACCTGTTCCATTGTGTTTCCAGGCGTTGTGATCACCTGCAGAAGGTTCTGCAGGAGCTCCGGAACAGGAATTTTCCGCTCGATATAAGAACATCCCTCCTCCGGGATTTCCATGCAGTAGCGGTCCTTGACCGCTGAAATCGCAAGTGTTCCAAGACGCGGCTGTACTTCCTTACAGAACGCGGCAAGTGCCGCATCCAGGTCTTCTGTTTCGTCTAAAGAGAGGGAACGGCGCAGGGACTCCGCCGGGTAGTAGAGCTTCATCGTACCGCCCTCATAGCCGATCTTCACCTGCCATTCCCGAATCGTATCGGTAATATGTTTTTCCAACAGTTTTGCTGTCATATTTTTTCAGTCACCTCCATTATGCTGCATGTGCAAAAAATACAGTATTATTATCGCATGAATTGGGCGTTGTGTGAACACTTAATTTTTTGTTTTTTACAAAAAGAAAAGAATCACTTTTTTTACTCCTCGAAACGTCAGAAACCTCCGCCAGAAAAGCTGGAACAGAGGTTTCTGTGATTTCTTATGTCAGAAGAATTTCTCAGTTATTTCGTTCTGAATTACTCTTCGTCTTCGTTTTTCTTTCTGCCGCGGAGTTTGAATCCAAGTCCGCCAGCGCCAAGAGATGCAACTGCCATGCTTACCCATCCCCAGATGTTGGTAGCATCACCGGTCTTTGCATTATCACTCTTCTTGGAAGTAGAGGTATTGGATACTTTATTACTTGCAAGCGGAGTAGATGTTGCTTTCGGGGTGCTTGTCGGGGTCTTCGTCGGCTGCGTCGTAGGTATTGTGGTAGGAGCAGTCGTCGGGGTTGTGGTTGGTGCTGTTGTAGGTGTAACCGTCGGAGTCTCAGTTGGGGTAACCGTCGGAGTCTCGGTCGGGGTTACGGTTGGGGTCTCTGTAGGAGTAGGAGTCGGCTCTTCTGCTGATTTCTTCCAGGTGAAGCTAAGATCCTGATATCCCAGTGAAGAAACTGTAATTTCAAAGGAATCGCCCTCTGCGAACGGTGCTGCATCTGTCTTTAAGGAACCATCCTCATTGAACAGTACAACAGCTCCTCTTCCGCTTGCTGCATATGCTTTTCCATTTACAGTAACAGAGGTAATGTTCTTCAGATAATCTGCAAACTCTTCATCTGTTGCATCCCCGTTCTTAAACAGACCCGGTGTTGTCGTATCTTCGTTAAATGCTGCCGGCATCTCTTCCGTGTAAAGGATAAAGTCTGCGGAAAGATCTGCATATTTACCATTCTTATCGCTGACAGTCAATGTATAAGAACCTTTCTCTGCATTCTTGAAGTACAGAGTATCACCGGACACGGTTCCCGTCAGACCTTCTACTGTATAGACAGCATCGTAATCATCCGGCAGGCCTTCCAGTTTAACAGAAGCATTTCCAGATGTGACAGACGCATTCTCTACAGAAAATTCATATGCAAACTTAACCGGTACATATACATCTGCGTCGACTTCGTAAATTCCCTTGCTGGTGTAATAGGTAATTTTGTTGATGGTCTGTCCCATCATACTCTTGTAATGTTCAGAAGAAGTCGGGCAATTATGAACGCTTGTGGTAAATCCAGTGCTCCATGCCAGCTTAGACACTCTCCAGATATTCTCCAGATGACGCATTCCGTAATCGTTGCCCTCTTTTGTGCTGACAACAACACCATATACGGTATCTTCGCCTGCTTTGATGGTATCAGTAAGACCATCCAGATCCAGCTGATAATCACCGTATTTGCTGTTAGTGGAGAGCTCTGCCGTTACATTTTCCAGCTTTGCTGCCTCGGTTCCCTGAACAGCACCAAAGGTTACATTGCCGTCTGCATCTACAGATGCTTCTTTGTAATAAGACGGAACCTCATGTAAAGTGTAATATGCATAGCTTGCATTCTCATACAGTGCATCTTTTCCGGTATACGTTGTGGTGGATGTTTGTCCACGGTTGGTAACGGTGATTTCTACAGAATCCTCATCTGTCACTTTCGTGTATTTGCTCAGATCCATACCCTCTGTTACTTTTACTGGGAAGGTGATACCTGTAATATCGCTTCCGTCTGCATTCACATGGTAAGATCCGCCAGAAAGGGAGGCTGTTCTTGTTTTGTTCTTGGTTGCGGAAGTAAATGCATCTACTGGAATATCGTTATGAACCTCTGCCTGATAGAACTCAGCATACGGAATGTTCATTAATACATACTGGGACTGAAGTGCTTCGATTGCTGCATTCAGATGCTCTGTTGCTTCGTCTACGGTTCCCTGGCTCTGTTTTTTCTCCAATGCTTCTTTTGCTTCTGCCAGTTCTGTCTGCATATTATTCCAGGAAGTTTCCGTGTAAAGATCTTTATTCAGTGCATCTGCCTTTGCAATTGCCTCTTCCAGTGCTGCTGTGCTCTCTACCGGATCAGCTCCTACAATGTTCGCTTTGGTTGCTTCAAAAGTGTAGGAAGCATCTGCATAGCCAAGTGCATGAATCGTAATCTTCCAATAACCGGTTCCATCCGTTCCCTCCGGTAAAGTGCAGCGCAGGGAATCGGTAAGGCCAAGCTGGATTCCCATTACTTTATGCATCCAGTTATCTGCTGCGAATTTTGTTCCATACGTTGCTTTTGCATTCGTATAAGTGGAATCATCACCGTAATAAGTCCAGGTTACGGTCTGCAGATTAGCAGCCAGATCGCCGTAATCTCCCGTTAAATCTACGCGAAGGAATTCTCCATAAGAACCATTGGCTTCTTTCACGGTCAGTCCTACGGTCTCAGCATCCGGAGCTGTCTTCAGCGCCTGATCTTTGATTCCGGATTCACTTCCTGTTGTTCCTGCCGAGAAGGAGAAGCTTCCATCTACATTTTTCACTGCTATCTTCAGACCGTTTGTGTTTTCTGTTACATCTGCAACCAGGCCTGTATAGCTCTGCAGTTTATTTTCAGAAAATCCACCGGAAAGTGTTCCGCCGTTTTCTACCACAACATACTTTTTGCAGAAATCTTCGTAATCATCTTCCGAAACTTTTACAGGCACATATTTCAGACCTTTTACTTCATAATGATCAATCTGGCTCTTATCGTAAGTTACGGTCTCGCCGTTCGTCAGAACTGCCGTGGTTGCTGCGGTATAATATGCTACATCATAGGTTGTGCCATCTTTCATGTAGATAGTCGCTGCGCACTGGAAGCTTCCTCTGTGCAGTCCATGGTTTGTAGTCGCACGGGTTACAACATCAAAAGCGCCTTTATCACTTTCTTCGCGACTGTCAGTTTCATCCGAACCAGCGTCGCTTCCTGCCGCCTGAACTCCTTCTGCTGCCCAATACTCAGCCCAGGTAAGACCTGCATATACATATTTATATGTTGTTTCTTTCTTCTCATAAGTAAAGGAAAGCGTCTTGTAACCTGTTGCAGTTACTTCGATTTCAAATTTATTTCCTTCTGCAAAAGCGGCAGCTGTCAGATCAAGCGTACCGTCTTCTTTGATCAGAATTGTTTTCCGTTTTCCAGTTGCTGCATATTCTTTTCCATTTACTTTTACCGAAGTGATGTTCTTGATATAATCAGCAAAGTCATCTTCTGATGCATTCTCTGCTTTTACAAGCGCCGGAGCACTTCCTTTTTCGTTGTAAGCAGCCGGCATTGCATCTGTATACAGAGTAAAGCTCTGTGTCAGATCTGCATAAACACCTTTTTTATCATGAATCGTCAGAGTATACATTCCTTTTTTCGCATTTGCGGAATAAGAAATGGTATTTCCGTCTACTGCAAATCCATCCAGACCATCTACGGAATATTCTGCATCATAATCAGCCGGAAGTCCGGTTACGGTCATCGTTGTCTTTCCAGCGGAAAGAGAAGCGTCTTCTACGGATACACTTGCCTCAAATTT
>OMBX01001071.1_pt1 | contig 10937 bp, 6 predicted proteins | sample 1644931 | NCBI WGS metagenome assembly OMBX01 (sample SAMEA103958165, study PRJEB25191) | human gut metagenome | biome: human-associated habitat [ENVO:00009003]; feature: intestine environment [ENVO:2100002]; material: feces | place: Germany | collected 2013/2015
CTTTCCGAGAAATCATACGGGATGCCCATCGACGCCATTATGCCGTCGGGGCATTCAACTGCCTGAGCGTCGAGAATGTCATGGGAGCCATAGCCGCAGCCGAAGAGTTGCGGGCGCCCGTCATCCTGCAACTTGCGGAAGTGCAATTCCCCGGGGCGCCCATGGAACTGATGGCCCCCGTTTTCCTGCAGGCCGCACGCGATGCGAAAATCCCGGTCGCCGTGCACCTCGACCACGGGCAAAGCCCCGAAACCTGCATCCGCGCCATCCGCGCGGGCTTCAGTTCGGTGATGTTCGACGGTGCCGGCCTGCCGCTGGAAGAAAATATCGCCCGGACCCGCCTCGTCGCAAGGCTCGCCCATGCCGCAGGCGTCGATGTCGAAGCCGAGCTGGGGCGCGTGGGCGACACCGGATCCGGAGGCGAGGGCACGGGCGATGCGACGACGGCGGACATCTTCACCGACGTCGAAGAGTCGGCCCGCTTCATCGCCGAAACCGGTACGGATGCGCTGGCCATCGCCATCGGCAACCTGCACGGCCGTTACACCGCCACCCCGCGCCTCAACATCGGCCGGCTGCGCGAAATCAACGCCCGCAACGGTATTCCGCTTGTTCTGCACGGCGGCAGCGGCACGAGCGAAGAGGATTTCAAAGCCTGCATCCGCAACGGCATCTGCAAGATCAACGTGGCCACGGCGATCCAGCTGGAGGCGACGGATGAAATACGCAGTTACCTCGCCGCCGACGGCGCCCCGAATTACATCGACCTGAAAAGCCGCATCACCGAAGCCTCGAAAAAGGTCGTCGCGGCACATATCCGCCTCTTCGAGAGCGACGGCAAAGCCTAAACCGCCCCGACTATGGACAGACGAGGAATCATCTCGGCCGGCACATGGCTGGTCGACAACGTAAAAATAATCGGGCAATATCCCGCACGGGGGAACCTGACGACGATCACCCGCGTAGAAACGGGGCTGGGCGGCTGCTCGCACAATGTACTGGCCGACCTGGCAGGGCTGGGGCTCGGCGCCGCATTACCGCTGTACGCCGGCGGCTGCATCGGCCGGGACGCCTTCGGCAGCTACATAGAGCGTGAAATCGAACGGCTCGGCATCGACGCGGGCAACATGCTCCCGCTCGCCGATGCCGCGACCTCGTACACCGACGTCATGTCGGAATACGACGGGGGCTCGCGCACCTTCTTCCACTTCCGGGGAGCCAACGCACGCCTCAGCGCGGAGCATATCCTGCAAATGGAGTCCCCCGCACGGATTTTTCACCTGGGGTACCTGTTGCTGCTGGACGAACTGGACAAACCCGACCCCCAACACGGCGTCGTCGCCGCCCGCGTACTGAAGGAATTACAGGCGAAAGGCTACGAGACATCGGTCGACGTGGTTTCCGAAGAGGGCGGACGGTTCCGCAGCATCGTGGAGCCCTGCCTTCCCCATATCGACTATTTCATCGTCAACGAAATCGAGGCCGGAGCCGTCTGCGGCACGCAGCTCCGCAGCCCGGAAGGCGTACTGCTCCGCGACCGGGTGGAAGCGGCAGCCGAAATGCTGATGCACCGCGGAATCGGCCGTCTTTGCGCCATCCATTTCCCCGAGGGCGGCTACGCCCTCACACGGGAAGGCGACACCTGCTGGTGCGACGCCATCCCGGTCGCGGCAAAAGCAATCGTTTCATCGGTAGGCGCCGGCGATGCCTTCTGCGCCGGGATACTCTATGCCCAGCACGAGCGGATGCCGCTGCGCGACGCCCTCCGGCTGGCCAACGCATCGGCCCGCTTCAACCTCTTCAGCGCCACCAGCACCGGGGGCGCCCCGACTTTAGAACAGTTAACCGAATTCATCCGATTAAATTACCAAACCCAATGAAACGCTCCGAAATAAACCGATCAATCCGCGAAGCACTGGATTTTTTAGCCGAGCACCGTTTCCCGCTACCCGAGTGGGCGACATGGACTCCCCCGATGTGGAACAGGCACGGCGAAGAGTGCCGTGAAATACGCGACAACGCCCTCGGGTGGGACGTCACCGATTTCGGCAAGGGAAACTTCAGCCGGGAAGGGCTGACGCTCTTTACGATACGCAACGGGAACCCCGCCCGCGATCGCAAGACCTATTGCGAAAAAATCATGTTCGTACGCGAAGGCCAGGTTACACCGATTCATTTCCACTGGCATAAGATGGAGGATATCATCAACCGCGGCGGCGGCGACCTCTGCATGAAATTATGGAAGGCAGACCAGAAAGAACGCATGACCGAAGCCCCCTGCACGTTCCAGGTCGACGGGATCACGACGACCCTGCGCGCCGGAGAAATTTTGCGTCTGAGGCCGGGCCAGAGCATTACTTTCGAACCTTACATGTACCACACGTTCTGGGCCGAGGGAGGTGACTGCCTGGCCGGCGAAGTCTCGACGGTCAACGACGACACCGCCGACAACCGTTTCCACGAACCGCTGGGACGTTATCCGCAAATCGAGGAGGACGAAGCGGCCGAATACCTGCTCTGTAACGAATACTCTCTCCAAAAATGATCCGAAACCGTGACATATCGCCCCTTGCCTGGGAACTGGGACACGCCCCGGACAAGGAAACCATACCCGGAACTTTCTGTCCGGCGGCTGTCCCGGGGGCTGTCCAGCTCGACATAGCACGCGCCGAAGGATACCCCGACTACAACTACGCCGACAACTACCGCCGCATGACGTGGATGGAAGACCGTTTCTTCACCTACCGCACGGAATTCGAGCCCCCGCGGCTCGGGCAGGGGCAGCGGTTGTGGTTCGTCTCGAAAGGGATCGATTACCAATACGAGATCCGCTTCAACGGGCACCTGCTCGCAGCAGGGGAAGGGATGTTCTCCCCCGTGGAAATCGACCTGACGGAATACCTGGAGCCCAGCAACCGGCTCGAAGTCGTGATCTTCCCCATCCCCAAGCGCCACCCCGAGCCTGCCGACCGCACGCAGGCGTCCGACGTCGTGAAACCTGCCGTAGGATATGGCTGGGACTGGCATCCGCGCCTGGTACCGCTGGGAATCTGGGATGACACCGGACTGCAGGTTCGCAACGAATCCCACGTGGCGGAGCTGCATGTCGGCTACACACTCGACGACGACCTGCAGGGGGCCGACCTTCGCATCGAAGCCGAAGGCCGCGGGTGCGGAGGGTGCCAGAGCGACTGGGAACTGCTCGACCCCGAAGGGCATCCGGCCGCCAGGGCCCGGGGCCCGGCCGGGGAGCGCCTTACCGCCCGGGTGGAACACCCCCGGTTGTGGTGGACGCATGACCACGGGGAACCCGTGCTATACACTTCGCGCTACCGCCTGCTCGACGCACAAGGCAAGGAACTCGAATGCGTGGAACAGCAGATCGGCTTCCGCCGGATAAGGCTCGTAATGAACGAAGGGGCATGGAGCGAACCCAAAGGTTTCCCGAAAACGCGGAGCGCCGCCCCGGCGCAGATCGAACTGAACGGCCGCCGAATCTTCGCCAAAGGCTCCAACTGGGTCTGCCCCGAACTTTTCCCGGGCACAGTCGGGGAAGAGCGCTGCAAAGAACTGATAGACATTGCCGTAGCAACCAATTTCAACATCCTGCGTTCGTGGGGCGGAGGCATCGTCAACAAAGACTGCTTCTTCGAATACTGCGACCGCAGGGGCATTCTCGTTTGGCAGGAGTTCCCGCTGGCATGCAACTGCTACCCCGATGACCCGCATTACCTCGCCACGCTGGAGCAGGAGGCCACGGCGATCATACGCCGCCTGCGCCGCCACCCGTCGCTGGCGATCTGGTGCGGGGGCAACGAACTGTTCAACAACTGGTCGGGCATGACAGACCAGTCGCTCGCACTGCGCCTGCTGAATGCACTCTGTTACCGGTTATCGCCGGAAATACCCTTCAACGCCACATCGCCCCTGAACGGCATGGCACACGGCAACTACCTTTTTTACTGGGAGGGCCGCGATATTTTCCAGCTGATTAACGACAGCCACTTTACGGCCTACACCGAGTTCGGCGTCCCGGGCATTTCGCCGCGCGAAGTCCTCGAAAAGATCATTCCGCCCGAGGAGCTCTTCCCGCCCCGCCCCGGGACGGCCTGGGAGGAGCACCATGCCTTCGGCGCCTGGGATGGCAGCCCCGCGACATGGCTCGGGGAGCCGACGATAGAGCGGTATTTCGGACGGGCGCAAACACTCGACCAGCTGATCGAGCGCAGCTCGCTCATGCAGGGAGAAGGATACAAAGCCGTTTTCGAGGAAGCCCGCCGCCAGAAACCCTATTGTGCGATGGCGCTCAACTGGTGTTTCGACGAGCCGTGGCCCGCGGCCGCCAACAATTCGCTGGTGGCCTACCCCTCCGTCCCCAAGCCTGCGCTCGACCAGGTGCGCCGCGCCTGCCGGCCGCTCTGCGCCAGCGCCCGCATCGCGAAGTTCGACTGGACGGAAGGCGAGCTGTTCGAAGCGGAGGTATGGCTCCTCAACGACCGTTTCGCAGCCGCCGGGCCCTTCTCCTTTACCGTGACGCTCCGGGCTGCCGGACAGACCGTCGAGATACTCCGCTGGGAAAGCCCTGCCGCCGGGCAGAACCGCAACGTCGCAGGCCCCACGGCGCGCGCGGCACTCCCGGCATGGGACACAGACCGTTTCCGGGTCGAAATCACCGTCGAAGGCCATCCGGAAATGGATGCCTGCTACACGCTGGCCTACCGCCGCGCCGCCTGCAAACAGGCGGGCACGGCACCGATGAACATAACCGAATAAAACGATGAAACGCATCTTATTCCTGCTGCTCGCGTTATGTCTCGCCCAACCGGGAACGGGGCGGGTACGGCTGCCTTCGCTCATCGGCAGCGGCATGGTGCTCCAACGCGACTGCGAAGCCCGCATCTGGGGATGGGCCGCGCCGGATGCGCGGATAAAACTCACCGCTTCGTGGGATACGCAAACGCACAACGTGCGCGCCGACGGGGAAGGACGCTGGGACGTACGGCTCCGGACGCCCGGAGCCGGGGGCCCGTATACGCTGACTATCGACGACGGGGAAAGGGTCACGCTCGACGACATTCTCATCGGCGAAGTCTGGCTTTGTTCCGGACAATCGAACATGGAGATGCCCCTCAAAGGCTTCGATTCGCAGCCCGTACACGGAGGGCTCGATGCGGCGATGCGCGCGGGCGGCTATCCCGGGATACGGCTCTTCCAGATAGCCCGCGCTACCGCGTCCGAGCCGCAGCAGGACTGCACCGGGAAATGGGAAACCTCGTCCATGCGTCCGGCCTCGGGATTCAGCGCCGTCGGCTATTACTTCGGGCTCTGGCTGCACCGTGCCCTCGGGATTCCCGTCGGGCTGATCGAAAGCGACTGGGGCGCTACGCGCATCGAGGCATGGATGAGCGCCGGAGCGGCACAGAGCGTCGACGAAAAGATACTTGCGACCGACGCGGCATACGACGCCCAGAACCGGGTAGCAGCGCTTTACAACGCCATGATCCGGCCGCTCACCCCCTATACGCTGCGGGGGTTCATCTGGTACCAGGGCGAGTCGAACAAGGGATACCATGCCAAATACCCGTACGACATGGCGGCGCTGGCAGCTAACTGGCGGGCGGCATGGGGAGGCGGTGAGCAAATGCCGTTCTACTACGTACAACTTGCACCGTTCGACTACGACATCCCGATGCACCGCTTCCGGGGCGAGGAAAATCCGATCCTGCTGCCACTGATGGTCGAAGCGCAGATCCGGGCCCTCGACCTGATCCCCAATACGGGCATGGCGGTAAACACCGACCTGGGGGACGAGACCCAGATACACCCTCCGCGCAAAGACCTCGTAGGGCAGCGGCTGGCCCTGCTCGCTCTCACGGGGACTTACGGATGCGAGGGAATCGACAGCCGGGGCCCGTTGTTCGAGCGTGCCGATTTCGGCGACGGGCGCGCGGTGGTAACCTTCAGGAGCAATTCGACGCTGATCCCGACGGACACTCCGCTGCAAGGGTTTGAAATCGCGGGAAAAGATCGTATATTCCATCCGGCGGAAGCTTTCGTAATACACCGGGATTACGATTTCAGCCGCCAGGTCGAAGTCCGCTCCGACGCCGTGGCAGAACCCGTCGCCGTTCGTTACGCTTTCCGCAACGTCGTGGAGAGAGTCAACCTGACCAACACCATCGGGCTGCCGGCCTTCCCGTTCCGCACGGACACATGGGACGACGCCGGGTTCGCACAATAAATGCACAGACAGTATGGATACACAAATCAAGTTCCGCGAAAAGGTCGGCTACGGGCTCGGCGATGCCGCTTCCTCGATGTTCTGGAAACTTTTCGGTTCCTACCTGCTCTTCTTCTACACGGACATCTTCGGGCTCCCGGCCGCGGCCGTCGGCACGATGTTCCTCATCACCCGTTTCTGGGACTCGTTCGTCGATCCGGTCGTCGGGATACTGGCCGACCGGACACAAAGCCGCCGGGGGAAATTCAGGCCCTACCTGCTGTGGTTCGCCGTCCCCTTCGGCATGGCGGGTGTACTGACTTTCACTACTCCGGGCTTCGGGATGGCCGGGAAGCTGGTCTACGCCTATATTACCTACGGAGTGATGATGATGATCTACTCGCTCATCAACGTCCCCTACGCTTCGCTGCTGGGAGTCATCTCCGACAACCCCAAGTCCCGCACGGCACTCTCCTCCTACCGGATGATCTTCGCCTTCGGCGGCAGCATCCTGGCACTGCTGACCATCGAACCGCTGGTGGGATGGTTCAGCCGGGGCAGCGACCCGCAGACGGGCTGGCAGGCGGCCACGGCCGTACTGGCGGCGATAGCGGTCGCATTTTTCTTCTGTACGTACGGCTGGACACGCGAGCGGGTGCAACCCGTACATGCCGAACGCCATCCGTTGCGCGAAGACCTGAAAGACCTGTTGCACAACCGGCCGTGGTGGATCCTGCTCGGAGCCGGTATCGCAGCTCTCATCTTCAACTCGATCCGCGACGGGGCCGCCGTCTATTATTTCAAATACTATGTCCAGGCCGCAGCCCCCGCCGAAAGCACCGGCATGACGCTTTCGCTCACCACGCTCTTCCTCGTACTGGGGCAGGCCGCCAACATCGCGGGCATCCTGCTCGTGACACCCGTTTCGAACCGCATCGGCAAGAAAAACACCTATCTCGGAGCAATGGCGGCGGCAACGGTGCTGAGTGCCGCCTTCTGGCTTCCGGGTGCCCGCGACATCTGGGCCATGATGCTCCTGCAGGTGCTGATAAGCATGTGTGCGGGCAGCATCTTCCCGCTGCTGTGGTCGATGTACGCCGACATCGCGGACTACTCGGAACTGAAGACGGGACGCCGCGCCACGGGGCTGATCTTCTCCTCCTCGTCGATGTCCCAGAAATTCGGATGGACGCTCGGGGGTGCCCTGACAGGTTGGCTGCTGGGGCATTACGGTTTCGAAGCCAATGCCGTGCAGGGCATCGCGGTACAAAACGGCATACGTGCCATGATGAGCCTGCTGCCGGCGGCCGGGACGATCCTTTCGGTCGTGTTCATATGCTGCTATCCGCTGGGCGAGAAGCAGGTCGCGGAAACAGGACGCAGGCTGAACGCGCTGCGTACCGGGCACAAACGACAGGACGAGGGGGAATAGCCCGGATACACGGCTACGGATAGACGGGTAAGCAGCCGGACAAGGGCGGAGCCGGGCAATCCGGCGCCGGGAGGGGTTAGCGGCAACTGAACACGACGCTCTGCGAAGCGCCGTGTTCGTCGATCACGGTCAGGCGGTGCTTCCCCGGCGCCGGGCGGACGGAGACCTTATGTTCGAAAGAGGTCGAACCGATATAGTCGTCGTCGATATGCCAGAACAGCACGGCATTGCGGTCGCGGTGCACGGCCGTAAAGACAAGGCTCTGCTGTTCCCCTTCGAGCGACCTCGGGGCGACCAGCACACGCCCCGGCTGCGGATAGATGATGTCGATGGGATTGTTTTCGGCCCGGTTACCCGGCAGGCCGGGATGCAGCGGGGGCAGCGGTCGGTAGTCGGGATGCTGCCGGCGGTAATACCACTCCTGCGCAGGCGGGAGGATAAACATCGGCATGCGGACGATCCTGGCCGGGTCGTAGCAATCCGCCGTCACACGGTATTTCAGGTCGGCGCTCAGGTTGACGATCCGGTGGTAGGGGCACACCTCCCCGAGGGCGGCCGCACGGGGAATCATCACCGTATCGCGGTCGGGGCAGATATGGGACGCCAGATAGCCGCTCTGGCAGCAGACCACGGCGGGTTCCAGGTCGCTGACGGGCTCCGCGAACCACTCCCCTTTGGGCAGCAGGCCGAAGACCTCGAACAGGACAGGCGCAGCATACCCCACGCCCGTCATCAGCGGGCGTCCCTCACCCGTGCAGTTCCCCACCCAGACCCCGACGGCATAGTCGGGGGTCATGCCGACAGCCCACGCATCGCGGTTGCCGTAGCTGGTACCCGTCTTCCAGCCGATCTTCTTCGACGACGAGAAATACTGCCATTCGCCCTCCTCCTCGGGACGGGCCACGTGGCTGATCGAATTGGCCATCAGCCATATCGCGCCCCGTGAGAGGGGAATATCCCCGGCATCGACCGCCGTGCCGCCGTCGGGGTCGTAATGCGGGGTGCGTATCGTCTGCCGGCCGTTGAGTTTGGCCGCCAATTTCATGTAGGCCGAGGTCAGATCCCACAACGAAATCTCTGCGCCGCCCAAAATCAGCGAAAGCCCGTAATGGGCGGCGCTCCGGTCGATCGTCCCGAAGCCCAGGGCACGCACCAGCGCAAGGAAGTTCTCCTTCCCGTACTTGTCGAGCATCCTCACCGAAGGGACGTTGAGCGAACGCTCGACCACCCGGTCGGCAGGCACCGCCCCGTCGAAGGTACGGTTGTAATTGTGGGGTGTGAAGTCCCTGTAATAGGTCGGCACGTCGGGGAAAAGCATCGCAGGCAATGCCGTCCCGTTGTCCAGCATCGCAGCATAGAGCAGGGGCTTGAGCACGCTGCCGCTGCTGCGCGGGGCGGGAATCACATCGACGCTCGTACCCTCGGTGCGGTCGGCGGGGTCGTACACGTTCCCTACGTAGGCGAGCACTTCGCCGCTCCCCACGTCCATGACGACGATGGCCATGTTGTTGATCTTATTACCCCGGTAACGCTTGTTGTAGCGCCGGGCGAGGTCGTTGACCCGGCTTTGCAGGTCGTAGTCGAGCGTCGAGCGGAGCGACCCTTCGCGCATTTTACCCAGCAGGTACATCGCCTCCATCGGCATCGGTTCGGGGGCGTCGGGCAGATGCTCCCGTTTTGCGAGGGCGCATGTCAGCGAGTCGATACGGCCGTCGTGCCAAATCCGGTCGAGCAGCCCGTCACGCTTCTCCCGCAGCCGTTCGCGGTTGCGGCGGATATGGATCAGCGACGGAGAGTTGGGCAGCACGGCGAGCATGGCACATTCGGCCCACGAAAGCTGTGCCGCACTGCGGCCGAAATAGTACCACGCGGCACTTTCCAGCCCGACCACGTTGCCTCCGAAAGGCGCATGGGAAGCATAGAGGGCCAGGATTTCATCCTTGCTGCAACGCAGTTCGAGGCGCGTGGCGAGCACCATCTCGACGAACTTTTCCCGGAACGTGCGGGGTTTCCCGCCGCGGCTCAGGCGGATGGTCTGCATGGTGAGCGTGCTCGCCCCGCTCGTGATCCGCCCGGCCGCAAGGTTCTGCCGCACGGCACGCCCCAGCGCCAGCGGATCCACCCCGAAATGGCGGTAAAAACGTTTGTCCTCGTAGGTCGTGATGGCGATCCGGAACTTTTCGGGGACGCTGTCCGTGGGAAAGAAACGCCACTGGCCGTCGGAGGCGACCTTGGCCGACATCAGGCGGCCGTCGCGGCTCCACACGGTCGCCGAAAAAGGCTCGTCGAAGAGCGTCCGGGGCAGGAACAAACAATACCCCGCGGCGAGCATGGCAACGACCAGCATCGCGAAAAAACATATTCTCTTTTTAGCCGGTTTTTTTGCCATATTTTTACGTATCTTTGGCAAAGTTACCTAAAATCCCCCATTATGAAAACAATATGCCATGCTTTGTTTGCGCTGTCCGCCCTGCTCATCGCCTCGTGCAGCAAGCAGACGTCCGACATCATCGAATGGTCGACCAACGGAGTGACGGGCGTCAGGATGCCTCTCCACGTGACGTTCGTCGAAAACGTACAAGTCGAGGAAAGCGCGATGCAGGATGCCATATCAATCACCCCGGCCGTCGGTTTCGACGCCTACCTGTCGGGGATGCGCATGATCCGCATCGTCCCCAAATCCCCGCTGCAATACGACACGCAGTACAAGGTGGCCATCGACGCCGCGAAACTCACCGGCCGGCAGCACAAGGGCATCGCGGAGTTCAGGTTTGCGACCCCCAAACTGCGGTTTACCTACAACGACAGCTGGCTGCAGCAGAACGACGAGATGACCGGCTATGTGCTCATCGGCGAGATCGTCTCGTCGGACTATGCCGACGGCAGCTACATGGAACGGAACCTCAAAATAAGCGGCGCGGCGGGTACCGACGTCAAATGGACGCATTCGGAAGACGGGCTCACGCACCAATACACCGTGGGCAACATCGTCCCGCGGGGCGATGAGGGCTATACGCTGACGCTCGATTTCAATTACGACGAAAAGCAGACCCTCCGGGTGGAAGTCCCCCGCAAGGACGAATACGCGGTCATCGACCACAGCGTAAATCCGGAACCGCTCGCCATCGTGGTCACCTTCTCCGAACCCATCCGGCAGAACCAGGATCTGAAAAACCTGATCCGCTTCGACACCAAGTTCCGGACTTCGGTCGACAAAAACAGGCTCTACATCTATCCCGAAGCACGCCCCACGGGAGCGCATAGTGTCACGATCGGCCGCGACGT
>OMBX01001078.1_pt1 | contig 10891 bp, 7 predicted proteins | sample 1644931 | NCBI WGS metagenome assembly OMBX01 (sample SAMEA103958165, study PRJEB25191) | human gut metagenome | biome: human-associated habitat [ENVO:00009003]; feature: intestine environment [ENVO:2100002]; material: feces | place: Germany | collected 2013/2015
GTAGATAAAACCACATAACTGAAAGATGAATTTACACACAAATTTGGACTTGACTGCTTATGGGCTGAGTTTGGGAGCTGTTTTGGGGATTTTTGCGGTTTCAGCTACTTTTCTCGTATTTTTTCCGGCTTATGGGCTGAATTTTGGGAGCTGTTTTAAAAGTTTTATGGATTATAGCGCCTCAAGACCTGCCCACTATGCTATCAACCTATGGCTATTGTACATTATGCTATGCAAATAGAGCAATTATCAGATATAAAGGCATTGGTTATGCGTCTCAAATCTGACACGGTTCCCGGTTCTAAGACGCAGTCTTGGTTACGATTATGTCGAAAAATCAAAGATAATTCAAGGTTTATTACAGCACCATTCAGAGAAACAAAAGCATTTGAAAAACTATATAATCAACGAACCAGCGTAGAGCGTACGTTCGGGGATTTAAAAGATAATTACAACCTTGATAACATCCGGGTTGCAAAAATGGCAAGGGCAAAAGTCTTTATGGATTTATCTTGTATTGCCCTTATTGCATCAAGACTATCAGATGCAGCCAGCAAGGAAAAAACCACAAAAATAGTACAAATTTATCATTCCAAAAATTCTTATGAGAAAAGCGCAATATAAACCAAAAACCAACTAAATTAAACCAAAAACCATGTCGTATTTTGTCGAAAACTGCTAATCACCTATCAATATTAAAAATTCTAATAGAAATCTTCAAAATACCAGCACGTAACGCGCCTAGAATATTGATATATTATATGGAAAAATGAATCCACCAACAAAAACAAAGAGGGAAATTTCGCAAAGACGACAAAATTTCAAAAGAAAGACAAAAAAAGAAGTTCTACGAAAAATAAAGTCGATGGAGGGATGAAATATTTGGGAAGAATTTATTATGAACAGAAAGGACTTATTAACCTCGATGATATCGTAGATATATTTATTGAGGTGGGAAATATACACAATTACCTGGAAAATGCAGCCTTGCGGATTTTGCTTTTTGGCAATCCTGAGCTGAATTTTTATCAGTGCCGATTATTAGTATTGAAGTACGGAGAATCACTTTCACAGGATGATTTGCACGGGCGGATGGTATTTATGAGAATGATACAGCTGCTGGAAGTTAACACAGTTTAAAATAAGATGAGAATTTCTTTTTTGACCGGGCAACCGGTCTTTCTTTTTTGCACAAATGGTGTTATAATTTTGGAAAAATTATGTTGATTACTCATAGCTTTAAAAAAGAAGCATTGCATTGTGTTTAATTAAGCCAAAGCATGATAATTCAATCAAAGAAAAGAGGACAAAAATGAACATCGTAGTACTTGCCGGAGGGCTCAGCACAGAGAGAGATGTTTCCTTCAAGACAGGAAGCATGGTAGCTAAGGCACTCAAAGAGAACGGCCACAAAGTTATATTATTGGATGTATTTATGGGATATAGTGACAGGGAGGAGGACCTGACAGGTATATTTGACCGCGCGGACGAGATAAGCGTGCAGGTCAGTGATATTCCGACAGAGGCACCTGACCTCGCAAAGGTAAAGGCTTCCAGAAAGGACCAGTCACCTTGCTTCTTCGGACCAAATGTCATCAAAATGTGTCAGATGGCAGACATTGTTTTCATGGCACTCCACGGAGAAAACGGAGAGAACGGAAAGATACAGGCAGCATTTGACCTCTTCGGTGTCAAATATACAGGCAGCGATTATTTAAGCTCAGCCATCGCCATGAACAAGGAGACATCAAAGCAGTTCTTCCTTGCAAACGGTATCCCTACTCCAAAGGGTATTTCCATGACAAGAGCGACCAGACAGGACGATATCACAAAGCTTGACCTGACACTTCCATGCGTGGTAAAGCCATGCTGCGGCGGTTCAAGCATCGGTGTCACTATCGTTAGGGATGCGGCAGAGTTCAAGGCGGCACTTGACGATGCCTTCAAGTGGGAAAATGAGCTGGTTATCGAGGAATTTGTACAGGGCAGGGAGTTCTCTGTCGGCGTTATCGAGGGCAAGGCTCTTCCTATTATAGAGATTGCACCGAAGGAGGGCTTCTACGATTATAAGAATAAATACAAGGCGGGCAGTACAGTAGAGACATGTCCGGCCGAGCTTCCTGAGCAGGTGACAAAGGATATGCAGCACTATGCCGAGGAGGTTGCGCGTGTTATCGGGCTTGACACATATTCACGCTCAGACTTTTTGCTCAATGACAAAAATGAGATGTTCTGCCTCGAGGCAAACACACTGCCGGGCATGACTCCGACCAGTCTTCTGCCGCAGGAGGCAGCGGTTATCGGTATGAGCTTTAATCAGCTCTGTGAGCATCTGATTGACATATCTTTGAAAAAATATGAGGTGTAGCATGTCGGATAAGTACATGAAGAATCTTACATTTGCAAATATCGCAAAGGCTTGCGAGGGCACATATATAGGCGATGAGACACAGCTTGATACGACAATCACCGGCGCAGTCATAGACAGCAGACAGGTGAAGGAGGGCTATCTTTTTATCCCGATAAAGGGAGAAAGGGTGGACGGACACAAATTCATTCCGACTGTGTTTGAGCAGGGGGCGGCAATTGTGCTCTCTGAGCATGAGCTGACGGATCCGGCAGGCCCATATGTGCTTGTTGAATCAACCACCGATGCCATGAAAAAGCTCGCGGCATTTTACAGAAAAAGCCTTGATATCAAGGTGGTGGGTATCACCGGAAGTGTCGGCAAGACCAGCACCAAGGAGATGATATCGTCAGTTCTTGAGCAGAAATACAGCGTCCACAAGACCGCAGGCAATTTCAACAACGAGATAGGCCTGCCACTCACCATTTTCGGAATCAGGGAAAGCCATCAGGTAGCGGTGCTCGAGATGGGCATATCTGATTTTGGCGAGATGCACAGACTTTCTACTATGTCTTGCCCGGATGTCATGGTCATCACCAATATCGGCTACTGCCATCTGGAGTTTTTGGGCGACAGGGATGGTGTGCTTAAAGCAAAGACAGAGTGCTTTGAGCATATGATGCCGGATGCGGTCGCAGTGCTGAATGCAGATGACGACAAGCTGGCCACAGTGCAGACGGTAAATGGAAAGCCTGCCATATACTATGGCAAGGAATCAGCTTCAGGCGTTCATAAATCAGTATATACCACAAATATTGAAAACCTGGGCTTCGACGGCATGAAGGCTCATTTTGTCACTCCGGAGGGTGAGTTTGATGCACACATTCACATCCCGGGTGAGCACAATGTATACAATGCCATGGCGGCAGCAGCTGTCGGATTGCAGCTTGGCCTCACAATAGCTGAGATAAAGTCAGGAATCGAGAAAGCAGAGACAATCGCAGGGCGTACCAATTTCATCAAAACACACGGCATGACAGTGATAGATGACTGCTACAATGCAAATCCTGTATCCATGAAATCCTCTATCGAGGTGCTTTCACATGCAAAGGGCAGGACAATAGCAGTGCTTGGCGACATGGGCGAGCTTGGAAGCGATGAGAAAAAGCTGCACCATGAGGTAGGCGAAGCAGTTGGAGAGAATCATATCCATACACTTTTTGCCGCAGGAGAGCTTGCAAAGGAATATGCAGCTGGAGCCGCAGAGAAATCATCCGATGTAGACATCAACTATTTCGAGGATAGGGAGACTATGACACAGGAGCTTCTTTCATATGTGAAGGAGGGCGACACCATACTGGTGAAGGCATCGCACTTCATGGAGTTTCCGAAAGTAGTCGAGGCTCTGAGTAAGTAAAAATGGATATTCTCCAAGCCTCATAATATTATAAAAGAAAGAGAGAAAAATAATGGCACAGAATCCAATCGTAACAATCACAATGGAAAACGGCGATGTAATCAAGGCGGAGCTTTATCCGGAAATCGCACCAAACACAGTAAACAACTTTATCAGCTTAATTAATCACAACTTCTATGACGGAGTATGCTTCCACCGTGTAATCAAGGGCTTCATGCTTCAGGGCGGAGATCCGGACGGAAACGGTACAGGCGGCCCTGGCTATGAAATCAAGGGCGAGTTCACACACAACGGCTTCAAAAATGACTTAAAGCACACAGCCGGTGTACTTTCAATGGCACGTACCATGATACCTGATTCAGCAGGCAGCCAGTTCTTCATCATGCATCAGGATGCACCACATCTCGATGGTGAGTATGCGGCATTCGGCAAGGTAATCGAGGGCATGGATGTGGTAAACAAGATCGCAGAGGTGCGCACAGACTACATGGACAAACCACTTGAGGCTCAGGTCATGAAGACAGTTACAGTTGAGACCTTCGGAGTGGACTATCCGGAGCCGGAGACAGTTTAATGATAATAATTATCGATGAGGCAAGCGCAAAACTTGCCTCTTTTTACTATCATGACGAGATATTCAAGCTGCAATGGAGAAGTGTGGCAGGCAAGGCATCTATGTCAGAAGAGCTGCAAGAAAAACTGTATGTTGCGCTACCGGCTGATGAATCAATTAATGACTTCCAAAAAACAACGATACAAGAATCTGCAGATAACACCGCGAAAGCTAATACGGGAAATCAAAGAATACCGAAAGCTCCCGCCGACTGCATCTGGATAGTATCAAACAGGCAGCAGAAGCACATAGCCGACTCACTCGGCATAGCATCAGTAGGAGAACCGCAGTGCGGCACGCGCTATGCAGTCGAGAGCCTTGCAGAGCTTGATATTGAGTATCTGGAGCGGGTGCGCAGGCGGTATAATCACATCCCGTGGGACATCGGCGAGACAGACAGGTGTCTGATACGTGAGCTGTCCCTGTCAGACCTTCCTGCGCTCTATGAGCTCTATGACAAGCCAGGCATGACAGACTTTGTGGAGCCACTTTACGACTACGAGACAGAGATTGAATACCAGAAAGCATATATAGAGAACATGTATGGCTTTTACGAGTATGGTATGTGGCTTGTATTTTCCAAGGAAACAGGGAAGCTGATAGGCAGGGCAGGGCTTGAGCATGATGAACTGGGCTATATGATAGCACCGGAATTATGGAACCAAGGCTATGCCACGGAGGTATGCCGCTTCATCATAGACTACGCGCGCGAAAACACAGACTTTGAAGAGCTTTACTGCCGGATAGACGAGAGAAATACGGCATCGGTGCGCCTTGCCAAAAAGCTTGGATTTACAAATAGCAGGCATATGGATGATGATATAAACGCTTCTATATATAGAAAAAACATAAAAAACAATGAAAAACATTGAAAAATATGCAATTAGGCAATAAAATATAAACATAGTTTAACGATTTGGAGGACGAAAAAATGAAGAAATATGCATATGGAGTAGATATAGGTGGAACAACTGTAAAGATAGGCTTTTTTGAGACCACAGGAAAGCTTGTCGATACATGGGAGATTCCTACACGCACAGAGAATTCAGGCGAGCTCATCCTGCCTGATATTGCAGCATCCATCAAGGAGAATAACGAGAAGCACGGCATCGAGATGGGTGACATCGAGGGCGTAGGCATGGGAGTGCCGGGACCTATAAAGGATGACGGAACAGTATTGAAGTGTGTCAACCTCGGCTGGGGCGTGTTCAACGTGGCACAGTCACTCTCAGTACTATGCGGCGGTATCAAGGTAAAGGCCGGAAACGATGCCAACGTAGCTGCACTCGGTGAGATGTGGCAGGGTGGCGGAAAGGGTCATCAGGATGTAGTCATGATCACACTCGGTACAGGCGTAGGCGGAGGAATCATCCGCGAGGGCAAAATCGTAGCCGGAGTAAACGGAGCAGGCGGAGAGATAGGACATATGCCTATGGTAGATGATGAGTCAGAGTGCTGTGGCTGCGGCAAGAAGGGCTGCTTAGAGCAGTATGCATCAGCAAACGGTCTCGTAAGAGTGGCAGAGAGATACATTGCAGCACACAGGGATGTGGCAACAAAACTTGATTTAAATGCAGGCTTCACAGCCAAGGATGTATGCGATGCGGCAAAGGCAGGAGATGCAGCGGGCATTGCGGCAGTAGAGCAGTCTATGAAGCTTCTCGGCAAGGCAATGGCAGCAGTAGCATGCGTTATGGACCCTGAGGTATTTGTTGTAGGCGGAGGCCTCTCAAAGGCAGGCAGCATCATCATCGATACAGCAGCAAAGTACTATAAAGAGTATGCTTTCCATGCAAGCCGCGAGACAGAGATCAAGCTTGCCACACTCGGCAACTCAGCAGGCATGTATGGCGGAGTAAAGATGGTTATCGGCTAACAACATAAGATTGCAATTTTTAAAGAAATAAAATATAATGGCTACTAAAGATACACTACAATCGAGGTGAGACTATTGGCAGATTACTCAACAGAAGAATTAGAAAAAATAGCGGACAAATTTCGCTCAGATACCAGCGGTATAAGGGGAACAAAGGATTTTACGAGCCCAGAGGAGCTTTATGATGAGCTGAAAAAGGAAATCAAAAAGTATCATCCGTCGGATGACACGAGCCTTGTGGACAAAGCCTACAGGGTAGCTTATGATGCCCATAAGGGTCAGGCACGTAAGTCAGGAGAGCCTTATATCATACATCCGCTGTGTGTTGCCATAGTACTCGCCGAGCTCGAGCTGGATAAGGAAACAATTGCAGCAGGACTGCTCCATGATGTGCTGGAGGACACCATCATGACCATGGATGAGATGCGTGCGGAGTTTGGAGACGATGTCGCACATCTGGTGGATGGTGTCACGAAGTTAAAGCACCTGCATCTGACAGACAGCACCAAGGATCCGAAGGACAAGAATGCGGACAGGCTTGAGATGCAGGCTGAGAATCTGCGTAAGATGTTTCTCGCCATGGCAAAGGATATCAGGGTCATCCTCATAAAGCTGGCAGACAGACTGCACAATATGCGTACACTCAAGTACCAGTCCAAGGAGGCACAGCAGCGTATCGCCAGAGAGACACAGGATATCTACTGCCCTATCGCACAGCGACTTGGTATCAGCAAGATAAAGATAGAGCTCGAGGATCTTTGTATGAAGTACCTCTATCCGGATGCATATTACGATCTGGTAGAGAAGGTAGCACTCAGAAAGACAGAGCGCGACACCTACATCCAGGGTCTGGTAAACGATGTCAAGAAGTATGTTTCGGATGCCGGCATCAAGGCAGAGATATACGGCAGGGCAAAGCATTTCTTCAGTATATATAAGAAGATGGTCAATCAGGACAAGACTATAGACCAGATATATGACCTCTTTGCCATCAGGATTCTGGTGGATACCATACCGGACTGCTACGCAGTGCTTGGTATCATACATGAGAAGTATAAGCCTATACCGGGCCGTTTCAAGGACTATATCGCCATGCCGAAGCAGAACATGTACCAGTCGCTTCACACGACACTCATAGGTCCGAGCGGACAGCCGTTTGAGATACAGATACGTACCTATGAGATGCATCGTACAGCTGAGTACGGTATCGCAGCGCACTGGAAGTACAAGGAAGCAAACAACGGCAATGCCACTACCACCACTGTCACAGAGGAGGAGAAGCTAAGCTGGCTGCGCCAGATACTCGAGTGGCAGCAGGACATGTCGGATAATAAGGAGTTTATGACTTTATTAAAGAGTGATTTAAATTTATTCTCCGACAATGTATTTGCATTCACACCGTCCGGCGATGTAAAGAACCTGCCAAAGGGCTCCACACCTATAGACTTTGCCTACAGCATACACTCTGCGGTCGGCAACAAGATGGTCGGTGCCAAGGTAAACGGCAAGCTGGTGCCGATAGACTATGTCATCAAAAACGGTGACCAGATAGAGATAATCACCTCACAGAACTCCAAGGGACCAAGCCGTGACTGGCTCAAGGTCGTAAAGAGCACACAGGCCAAGAACAAGATCAACCAGTGGTTCAGAAGTGAGCTCAAGGAGGAGAATATACAGCACGGCAAGGATCTGATAGCAGCCTATGCCAAGGCAAAGGGCATCAACTTTGCTGAGATAAACAAGCCTGAGTATCAGGAGAAAATACGCCGCAAATACGGCTTCCACGACTGGAACTCATGCCTTGCAACCGTCGGCCACGGCGGACTCAAGGAGAGCCAGATAGTTAACAGGATGTACGACGAGTACAAGAAGGATCATGTGGTGCCGGTGACAGATGCAGATGTGCTTGGCAGCATTGCAGAAAAGCAGCAGACGGCAGCAGGCACACAGCCCGAGCACAAGTCAAAGAGCGGTATTGTGGTACACGGACTCTATGACGTGGCTGTGCATTTCTCGAAGTGCTGCAATCCTGTTCCGGGAGATGAAATCGTGGGCTTTGTCACAAGAGGCCGAGGCATCTCCATCCACAGGACAGACTGTGTGAATATCATCAATCTGTCCAAGATAGAAAAGGACAGACTCATAGAAGCAGAGTGGCAGGATACAGCCCTCATGGACAACGGTGCCGAGTATCAGGCAGACCTAAAGATATTCTGTCATGACAGGCCGGGACTGCTCGTAGATATCACAAAGATATTTACCGAGAAGGAAATCAATATCAGTGGTATCCAGTCCAAGACCAGCAAGCAGGGCATCGCTACAATCGAGGTATTTTTCAATATCAGAGGCAGGGACCAGATAAAGGTTCTCGTGGAGAAGCTCAGACAGATAGAAAGTGTAATAGACGTAGAGAGGACCACCGGCTAAATCCCGGTGGTTCTTGCGTGAAGCATAACATATAACAGACAAGGAGTACACTCATATGGTAAATATGAAGATAGACCACTTCGTAGTGGGACCGGTGCAGACCAACTGCTACTTTGTCACCAATATAAAGACAAAGGAAATGATAATAATAGACCCGGGCGCGTGTGCGGATCAGCTCGCCAAAAAGGTGGACGAGTCAGGCGCAAAGCCAGTAGCAATACTGCTCACACACGGACACTTTGACCATGCCACGGATGCAAAGCCGCTCGCAGACCGCTACGGCATCAAAATATATATCCATGAGGCAGACAAAGCCACACTCGATGACCCGCAGCTTAATGTCAGCTACATGATGGGGCAGTCAAAGACCTTTTATGCGGATGTATTTTTGAAGGATAAGCAGGAAATTGATATTGCGGGCTTTCATATAGTAGTGCTTCACACACCGGGGCATACACCGGGCGGCTGCTGCTATTATTTCCCGTATGAGGACGTGATCTTTACAGGAGACTCACTGTTTTGCGGCTCAATCGGACGTACGGATTTCAAGGGCGGCAGCATGTCAGACCTCGTGCGCACAGTGAAGGAAAAAATCATGACACTGCCTGAGCATACAGAGGTGTACCCGGGCCACAACGACACAACAACCATAGAAAACGAGAGGATGTATAACCCTTACTTATGATAGTAGTAGTATTTAATAAACCGGATTTTGAATATGATGTGCACTCACTGCTTAAGGAGTTCTTCCCTCAGGAGGATGTGCAGATGTACTATAGCTGCTCACCTGATGAGGTGGAGGGAAAAAACCTGGCCTGCACACACCATGAGATGACAGATGATGGCGTAAAGGAATTTGCGGATGCCTCACAGGTATTTAAGATAGACTATGTGGGCGATGAAATTGCAGTGGAGTGGACGCTGAATAGAGACGGCGGAAATAATTCCATGACAGATGAGATGCAGCAAGCCGACGAAAGTGACATTAAAACAGCCGGAGAAAGTATCTGTACAAAAATATCCGTGACCGGCACAGACCGTAAGGAGACCAAAAACCGCCTCAAGCTCGCCCTGTATTCCATGATAGAAAAGGGCACAGGAAAGAGCCTTCCGTGGGGCACACTCTCAGGCATCAGACCGACCAAGATAGCCATGAAATGCATAGAGGACGGCATGAGCGATAAGGAAACCTACGACTATCTTAAGGAAACCTACCTCGCAAGCGATGAGAAAATCGACCTCTCAATAGGCATAGCAAAGCGCGAGAAGGCACTGCTCGATAAGGTGGACTATGACAACGGCTACAGCCTGTACATAGGCATACCCTTCTGCCCGAGCACCTGCGCATACTGCTCGTTTACCTCATACCCGCTGGGTGTGTGGAAAAACCGCGTGGACGATTACCTCGACGCACTCGAGAAGGAGATAGACTACACGGCGCAGAAGTTCTACCACAAAAAGCTAAACTCCATCTACATAGGAGGCGGCACACCGACCACACTAAGCCCTGCCCAGCTTGACAGGCTTATCAGAAAAATTAAATGCAGCTTTGATTTAAAGGACTGTCTGGAATTTACCGTGGAGGCAGGCAGACCGGATTCCATCACGAGAGAAAAGCTTATGGCACTAAAGAAAAACGGCATCAGCCGTATATCAGTAAATCCGCAGACCATGAAGCAGCAGACACTTGATATAATAGGAAGACACCACACGGTAGACGATACGATAAATAGCTTCAAGCTCGCGCGTGAGCTGGGCTTTGACAACATAAACATGGACCTCATCATGGGACTTCCCGAGGAGACACTCGATGATGTAAGGCACACAATGGAGCTGGTGAAGAAGATGGCACCTGACAACGTCACCATCCATTCACTCGCAGTAAAGCGAGCTGCAAGACTCACCATCTTCAAGGATCGCTACAGTGATATGCAGATGGTCAACACCCAGGAGCATATGGATCTCTGCGCAGCCTACTGTAAGCAGATGGGGCTTGAGCCATACTACCTCTACAGACAGAAGGGCATGGCAGGTAACATGGAAAACGTAGGCTATGCGGCAAAGGGCAAGGCCGGCGTATACAACATATTGATAATGGAGGAAAAACAGACCATCGTGGCATGCGGAGCGGGAGCGAGCACCAAGCGTGTCTGGCCGGTACCGAATCCGGATGGCACACACCGCATCGACAGATGCGAGAATGTCAAGGAT
>OMBX01001088.1_pt1 | contig 10808 bp, 10 predicted proteins | sample 1644931 | NCBI WGS metagenome assembly OMBX01 (sample SAMEA103958165, study PRJEB25191) | human gut metagenome | biome: human-associated habitat [ENVO:00009003]; feature: intestine environment [ENVO:2100002]; material: feces | place: Germany | collected 2013/2015
AAAAAAATTATTATACTTGTAAGTGTTATCTTAGTTGTTATTGTTCCTATCTTTATCAACCTTTCCTTTAAAGTGTATTTAGCTCCATTATTTACTGCTGAGTGGGGAGCAGGTGACTTACTTTCTTATTATGGTTCATTGTTAGGTGGTATTATTACCTTGGTTGGTGTTGTTATGACTCTGAATTATCAGACTAAACAATCAGAAGCGGATGACGCAATTAAATATAAACCAATCATAAAACTTGCTTCAGTAGAAAATGAATATTCCGATTTTATTGCAAATCGAGAATTAAGTGTTCGTTTCCCAGTATGGTATTTTAATGATGACTCTTTAAGAGTGCAAAAAGAAAAAACTTTTGAAGAACAAATGAAATGTATAACTTCTTTTCATGTACTTTTAAAAAATAAGGGAAGAGGCGAAGCAGTTGATGTCTCATTGGATAGTGTAAAAATCGAAGAAGTAAGCTGGGATGATGATAGCAAACTTTATATTGCTTCAAATATGCCATTGTCTATGGGAGATATTTTGGTTGATGAAAAAGCAGATGTCATCATCAATTTTCCTAATTATTTGTTTTTAAAAGATGAAAATACTAGTCAAAATCTTATTCGGATAGAATTAAAGCTATCTTATAATGATATGTTTCGAAGAAATAAAAAAGAGTTTGGCATGCTTCTAGATTTTCAAGTTCTTAGAGAGGCATCAGCGCCAGCTCCATGTCCGTACAAGGATGGATTTTCATATTATTTTGTAAGAATTGGTTTTGTGAGTGCATTGCATTTGTAAAATAAAAAAGGACAATTAAGTATACCTTATTGTCCTCTTTCCTTTTTCTTGCAAATGCTAACATAGTTTGCACCACTTCAAATGCGGTCAACCTAGGCCACCTCCTTTCTGTCAGATTTTGATGAATTGCCCATAGGCATCAACTCACTTTCAGAAACAGTAGCCACCGTCTTCACTTTTCTACATTGGACATTATAACATATTGCAAAAACTCTTCCTACACTTTAATGTAAGAAGAGTTTCTTTTTAGTTGTTTCTATTTTTTAAGTATTGTATTAAATACTTAATTAAATGGTAACCTAAAATAGATACTACTATAATTCCTATTATCCAGATTACAACTGTCATTAGTCCACCTAAGAAAGAGATAAGGCCAGTAATAATAGCATCTCTATTAAAATAAATAATCGTTAAAGGTATCAGCGCAAGTACGCACCCACAACCTGCACATCCTGGTTCATCACTGACTTCCTGAATTAATATCGCCACGAGTTATCTCCTAATTCTTCCTTTTACGTTTCCCTACGTATCTTACCCCTAGTCCAGCTATCATGCTTGCACCAAGTAATCCAAGTAACGATTCTTGTGATCCAGTATTTGGTAACGAATTTGCACGTTCAACACGTGAATAAGTGGTTTTACCGTCAACTTGTGTCACTCCTGCCTGCTTCACAACACCAGTAGCCAATACCCCCTTTTCTGCAGTAGGAACAACTACTTCAGATACAGTGCCATCGTTGTTAAGAGTATAGTGAGTACCCCCGATAGCGATAGAACCGTCAGCGTTCTTAACTGCTTTCGTACCATCTACTACGTCAACAACCTTACCATCAGCATCAACTACCTGTACCACAACACCACCTTGTGCAACGATAGCATCAGCCTTATCTTTCAAGGCTTGCAAACGTTGAACTTCAGCCTCAGCCTTGTCCTGTTCAGCTTTCACAGTTGCCAAACGGAGGTATTCTACGTTCTTAGCGTTTGAGTCTTTCTTAAGAGTTTCGTAACGCTCTTTAGCTGTCTTAAGTTCATCAGCAAGTTTGATAGATTTAGCTTTAGCGTCAGCAAGCTTAGAGTTCAAATCAGCCAATACTGTTGCCTTATTAGCCAACTTAGTGGCAAGGTCTTCAGCTTTAACACTAGCAGTAATGAATTTTGTTTTAGCAACGTCTTGTTTAGTACGAGCGTCTGTAAGAGCTGTTTGAGCAACTGCTACAGCTTTAGCAAGAATTTCAAGAGTTTCTTTTTCTTTAGCGAGTACCCCTTTGGCTGTTTCGCTAGATTTCGTAGCTTCAGCAAGTTCAGTCTTAGCTACTTCCAAAGCCTTAGACTTATCTGTTGCACTAGCCTTAGCCAAAGCAAGAGTTTCTTTTGCAGTTTGAAGAGAGGCTTGGTCTGATTCAAGTTGAGTTTGAGCTTCAGCCAAAGCTTTTTCAAGAGCTGGAATATCTACAGTACCCCCTACCAAATCAGCCAAACGTTTCTGAGCACTAGCAAGAGCTTCCTTAGCAGTGTTATAAGCGGTCTCTGCAGTAGCTACCTTAGATTTAGCGTCTTGGTTGGCTTTTACTGCATTGTCATAATTTGTTTGAGTTTTAGCAACTGCTACATCGTCTACAATTGTACGTTCTACATCTTTATAAACTGGAGTTACAGTTTCTTTAGGGTTTTCAAGTGTTTGATAAGGATTGTTGATAGCTTTACCGTAAGCATTACCTAGTACAGTGTAAGTGCTTGGTGCACGGTCAATCATACCATTGTAAGTGTTTGTGAAACCAAAATCAATACCCGCTGTTGTAGAAGTACCCTTAAGACCAAGGATTTCCAAAGCTAGATCAAAGTTGTCAGAACGCTTACCGTCAACACCACCGTAAGCTTCACCAAGATACCCCTGACCTGATGTACCATAGAGTTGGTTACCCAAGTTAGCAAAGATCTTAGCTTTCAAGTCGAACATAGTCTGTTTACGTCCGTCATTGTTTTCATAGCTGACGTTATTAGCAGGCTTTTGCCCGATAACAGTTGTATCTTCAGAGTCAACACCCTTAACAGTATCTTGCAAGCTTACACCAGTGTACTTCAAAGGATTCTTAGGATCTGACATAGAATTCCAAAAACCGTTAGCTTCTAGTTGAGTTCCGTCCATGTCTTTGTAAGCTGGGAATAGAGTGTTAAAGATAGAAGTTACTGTTTTCTTAGCTTCAGCAACACTTTGATCGGTTACAGTTACCAAGTTAGTACCCACTTTGAAACGAAGGTCGTTAAGCAAAGCAGTGTAGAACAATGCCAAGTCAGTCAACTGGCTGTCAGACAAATTGTTAACATCCAACTTAGTTGCTGAATCTGTGTTAGCAAAGTTGAAATTCATGTTTTTAACCCATGAATTATATGCAGATGAAGTAGGAGCTGACACGATAGCTAGATTGTTGCCATTTTCGTCACCCTTCTTGATTGCATCCTTAACGGCTTGGACAGACCCTGTACCTTTAGCAAGGGCTTTGATTGCGTCCAAATAAGCTTGGCTTGTAACAATACCATTAGTTTCTGTAAAGTTTGAGTAAGCAACACCTTTGTTCAAATATACCCCATCAGCTGTTACAGTTGTAACTTCACCTGCTTTGACAGTTTCTGTTACAACTTTACCTTTCTTAGCTTCGTCAAGAGCAGATTTAGTTGAATTTTCAGCTGTTTGAGTACCTTCTTGGTTGCCTTTAGCAGTATTGTACTCTTTAGAAGTGCTTTCTACAGTACCCTCAGCAGTAGCTACAACAGATTTTTGATCCTTGATTGCTTGGTCTTTGTTACTTACAGACAACTTAGCCGACTCAAGAGAGTCTTTTGCAGATTTTACGTTAGTAGTATCTTCTGCGACTTTTGCAGTCAAATCTTTAACGTCTTGATCCAATTTAGCAGTATCTGTTGTAGCTGAAAGAGCCTCTACTTTCTTCTCAGCATCTGCAACTGCACTTGCAGTCTTTTCAACAGTTGACTCAGCTTTAGTAACTACGCCTTTTTGTGCTTCTGCTTTGTTTGTAGCATCAGTAAGGCTTTTTTCAACACTTGTTGTAGCTGTTGTAGCCTGATCTAGAGTTTCCTTAGCTTTCGCTTGTTCTGCCTTAGCCTCAGCAACTACCTCAGGTGTAACCTTGTTCACCTCTGTAATTTGGTTACCCAAATCAGAGATAGTGTTTTGGTTATCAGCAACAGCCTTCTCAGCACTAGCAACAACATCAGCTTGAGCGTTCAATGCTTGATTAGCTTGGTTTGCTACGACTTTAGCGTTAGCAACTTGATCTGCGGTTACTGTTGGAGCAACAGGTGTTTCTGCTACCGTTTCAGCCTTAACTTCTGTAGGCTGTGCTACCGGTGTTGTTTCAGCTGCAGTATCTTTTGCAACTACTTCAACATTACTTACAGTAGCATCAGTTGAGGTTGTTTCATCTGCGTTTACAACAGATACCCCACCTAGTACTGATAAAGTCAATACAGATACAACTGCACCCGTACGCAACTTCTTAATTGTTCCATGACCTTTAACTTCGTTCTTAAACATAAACGTTCTCCTTATTTAGTTAACTGTCTTAAAAGACTGTTTCAATATGATTGTATCATAAAAAACAGACTTTTGTGATATGTTTTAAAAATAAATTCAGTCTTTTGTAGGTGGTAACTCTCACAGAAAAATCTGTATGATAGTTAGTGAGGTGACACCATGACTAACAATAACAGCTTAAAAGAATTTGTAGCTAAGCAAATCAGACACCTAAGACTGGAAAAAGGATTCACACAGGAGTATCTAGCAGAAAAAGCTGAGCTTGGTTTTAATTATATTTACCGTTTAGAAAGCAAACAGCTAAACGTCAAGGTAGACACTATAGAGAAGATTATGCAGGCATTAGATGTTGATGTTAACACCTTTTTTAACGTAGAAATGCAACAACGAGAGACAGAATTTAACCAACTTATCGAAGACATCGAACATCTTCCCAAAGAAAAAAGAGAGCCGATAATAAAAGCTCTCAGAAGTATCATAAAACAAGTAGAGTAAGCCAAGTCATTTCGACTTGGCTTTTTGTGTGTATTATTCTAGATAGTTGTCAAATCCATTTCGTGTTTGAACTGACTTTATGTATTGTTCTAAATTATCCCAATCCTCATATTCATCAACCATTTTAAAGAAATCCAATCGTTCAGCTACGTTGCCAAAAACTCTAAGATTATCTTCTGTCTCAAAAATCTTCTCAACTAGTGGGAGATAGTCTAAAGACTTCGATATAGTGTCAAACTTAGAAAAGATTTGATACAGGTCATCTCTTTCAGAAATATAGTTGTAAAAGAAACTATTCCAGACACTCCAAGAATAATCTGAAACTTGTGTTCCTTTACTTGGTTTATTTAGTCTATTTAAACTACTTTGAATAGATTTTTCCATTGATTCATAAAATAGTTCCCTCGATAACACTCTCATGTCAAGCTTATCTAGCTTATTAGACAAGATTTCATCGACTTCTTTTATAGTCGCTTCATTTCCCTCTTCAATTTCTTTAGTAATTTGTTCAGCCAGATTTTCCAACAGTGTATTAGCTTCATTTGAAGTTTCAGAATCAAATGATGGAAAAATACTTAAGTAATTTGCCCTTGATACATATTTTCCAGATAACAAATTTTCTACTGTTTTATCAGATACATGAAAATATCGAACAATATAAAGTATTTTAGCATTATAGTCGCCACTAATATTTTCTTTTTCCTTAAAAGCTTGAAAATCTTCTAATCGGTGCATTAGGTTTAAAGTAACAGTTACTAACATACGTTCTTCCATTTTTGTTTTCATAAAAATATCTCCTAGTCAAATATATGGCTTCATCTTAACATACAAAGTCAAAATAATTCAATAGATGTTACACAGCTTAGGGTAAAACGCTTTCATTTTCTTTTAAAATAAGTTAGTCCCTTTCATTTAGTTATTATAGCAAGATGTATTAGTCAAAGGCATAAGTTAGGTAACAAAATATCGTCTAATTTTCTACAATAATATTGTGAGATAGCTATCACACATTATTATTTACCCAAACGGGTTAGAAAGAGGTGGCTTATGGAGGCTACACAAACTACAATTCAGGGGCGTCTAATCGGTGCATCAGAAGTAAAGGATTTTACTTCTGGTCTCAACACTGGACAAACCCAACTAACTATTGGAGCACGTACCCCAGAGGGACGCTTTAGTCAAACCAATATCAAAGTTGATACAGTTAATGTATCGGACTTTACATCTTTATTTGATGAGAAAGTAGAAATTGTTCTTGAGAATGTTTCTATCAACGCCTATACCAATGGAAATCGTGCTGCGCTTTCAGTAAAAGCTAAGTCTGCTTTTATTGAACTGGTTTAAGAAATGGGGAAAATTTTCCCCTTTCTTTAGAAAGGAACTTTTATGAGTATTATTTCTTTGTTAATTATCTTATTTGCTGGATTTCTCTATCTGATGCTAAAGATTAGCGACATTCAGGAGAAGCAAAAACAAGCCACAATCCTGCGGTTAAACCTGCCTGTAATCATAGAAGACCTTGAACAAGTAATTGAGATGACAAGTAGTGTATCAAAAAATAAATTACTTTTTGACAGCCGTTATGTCAAGTATTTAACTAGCTCACCAAATCAAGACAGTCATCTAGTACGCTTCCCTATTATGATCGGGAAGAAACTTGAAGCCGAGGATATGAATTATCTTAGTCAGGTTTTTTTAGCACAGTTTAGTAAATACTTAGCAGAGTCTGCTACCTATGGAACTTGGTCAGATAAAGGGCAAATGCTAATTGTAAGCCCTCAATTCGGAAAACGATTACGGTATAACAATCAGTATTACTTGAATTTAGAAATCTACTTTTCTTATAACTCAAATTAGAGGGACTAACAGATGAAATGTTTTCTTGATAAAAATCTAGCTGATTATGGGAACCATTTCTTCTGGGATATACCTGTTGAGCGTGTACCCCACGCTCTTTTGGTAGGTTCCAGTGGGTCAGGTAAGACTTTTGCGACTAAAATATTATTGGCTCGCTTTGCTCACACCTACCCAAGAGCCACGTTCCTAATCGGCGACTACAAGGCTGACTCGGATTTTGCCTTTTTAGACGGATGTAAAGGTTTTAAGCGTTTTGAAGAAGTCTCTGAGCTCCTTACTTTAGCATTATCAATTCTTGAAAACCGACAAAAGGGGATTGATAAGTCCAGAGAATTTGTCGTGATTTGCTTTGATGAGTTCAATGCGTGGCAAAATAGCCTCGATAAAAAAGAACGTGAACAAGCCATTAAAGACTATACTCGCCTTATCCAACTAGGACGCTCCTTTTTGATTTACGTCATTATTTCCCAACAAGATGCCCATAAAGCAAGTTTGGGATTATCTCGTGATTCCATAGGTACAGTTATCGCACTAGGCAAATTATCTAAAGAGACAGTTGCCATGCTCTTCTCTGATGAAAAAGATTATGTTCTGCGAAACAACTCCAGAGGTGTCGGTTACATGAAGATTGACGGTCAAGAAAGTCGCCATATACTTGTGCCAAGTTACAACATGCCCCCCTTAGAAAAACTAATTCGGGAAGCCGTTGAACGTTCAGACCGCTATTTTCTTGACGAAGAGGCTGTTGCCCCGTAGCCCTCAAAGCGGAGGAACAGGCTTACAGCCTCGCCAGCTTTAGCTGGCTGTTATACGGGGGACATGTAATAACCCCCGTTCCATTGTCACCTAAATTCTTTGCTTTAGAAATCCCACTTTAGGGAAAGAACTTCTCTCTACTTTAAAAAGCTCTCAAATCAAGTCTTTTCGTACTTGATAAAACTTAGGGTGCTTATTCCTTGAAATAGTGGAATAATTAAAATATAGGAATTTCGCTATTCAGTATAACAAAAGTTAGCTAAAACAAAAACTGATCGCCCAGTTAACTATCACACTTTAGACGGATAGAAAGAGGTAAATTATGATTTATCAAAATGCCATTGAAAAATATCTTCAAAAAGACAATGACCATAATCCAGTTATTATGACTAGTGTTGATGAAGTAACGTTTGTTATTAAACCTACAGAAGACACTGTAGGAGAGTACCCAGATAATTGGCAGCAGATAGCTTTATCACTTGCTGAGACAATAGCAGAAAAATTATCTTTACCAGCTCTTTTTGGAGAATATGCTCCCTTAAAAACGCCACCAGCAGGCTATACAGACGGCTTTACCTTTCAGCATCTCCCCTATTATTTTGCGATTGCATGGCATCAAACTAATTTTATTATGGGTATCATCTTAAAATTTTCAGCATCAGCTTTATCTCACTATAAAGCCACCTATCAAGACTATTATAGTGAACTGATTGACGTCCACAATATAGCACAACTGCTGTATGTTGACTACTATGATCTGCGTCTATCACGTATCGACCTTGCTGTTGATTACTTTAATTATCCAATGTCAGTAAATAGTCTTTATCAAGGACTAAAAGACAAGCAATATATCATTACCAATCACAAAGGACGTAAAAATGTTTCCAATGTCAGCGCTCAAGAAGTAAACGGCGAGGCTCAGACCGTCTACGTAGGAAGTAAGAAAAAGAATGTAAGTGCTCTTTTGCGTATCTATAACAAGTATCAGGAACAATTAGATAATCAAGGTCGCTATATGCACTTAACTAAGTATTGCAATTCTTGGATCCGTATGGAAGCTTCTTACAAAGGAACTTATAGCAATCAAATACTAGCCTTACTTCTTGATATTGATAGCCCTCAAGATTTGAGCAAGCTCATTGTTAATAAAATGATTGACAAGTATTGTTTTCATGACACCAAGACTGGTCAGTCTTTACCATTCACTAGTGACTTGCTTAAAGGATTCGGGAGCTTTCCAGAACTTGAATCTTTGAACTCTCGAAACAACGACCTACTCGCAACGATTTCATATTTGATGAAAGGTAGCGGTTTCTACCCTCTTTTGAAGAAAATTGAAGAAGTCTGGGGAACACAAGCCCGTAATCACTTTATCATTAGACTAATTCAAGAGTATGAGACCAACTACACTCCCAACCCAGATGTAAGGATATGGTTAAATAAATTTGGTAGGAAACTTGAGAAACTTAATTATGAAGATTTTTTTGAAGATGCCTTCCAAATCTTTTACCAAAAAAACAACATCACTCCTAAAGATTCCGCCAAGAAGCAAAAGAGTGATGTTGCAGATTAGAAGAGATAGGCAGTAGCTTACCCCTATTGCCATTATCTCATATTCCATGCAGTAAAGAAAGTGAGACTAGTATGTCCAAAAATTATTTTGAATTAAAGCAAATTGAACACATGCTTCATAGCATCATTGAATTACTGAAGCACTTAAATAACGAAAAAAGTAAGTCAGGTATCTATACGCAAAAAGAACTTCTTTCCCTACTGAGCATTTCTCCCAATACTCTTAAATCGTGGGAAAACAAGGGTCTAAAGCGACTAGAACCACCCATTGAGGGTACTAGAACAGTATATTACAGTATCAGTGATGTCATCGAATTTCTAAGCTGTGACTAGAAGCGAAATATGCTAAAATAAGAGTATCAAAAAAGAAAGTGAGCGATACAATCTATTTTAGCTTTTTTCATTCTTCGATTGATTGAAGAGAGCAACCATGAATACAGAAAAAATTATCCATAAAGGGAAAAGTGTTTTAAAGAGAATAAAGAACAATGGCGAAATTAGTTATTCAGCTAAAAGTATCTACTTAGGACTTGATTCTAAAACTGGAAAACCAGTCAAAACAACTATTACCGCTAAAACCTTACGTTCTTTAGACCGTAAAATTATTCAAGCTAAAATTGACTTTGAAGAAAATGACTCAACAAGGAAAGAAACTTTCAATGTTGCTACCTTCTCAGACTTAGCAGAACTTTGGTTTTCAAATTATGAGACATGGGTTAGTTCAGATAATACACTGAACCGAGTTAGAAACTATCTTGACACCTATATACTACCACGATTCGGAAAGTATCAACCTGAAAAAATTACCTCGTCAGATATACAGACTTGGATCAACCAATTAGCAAAAAAATCTAAAGAATCTGTGGATGCAGGTATAAAGAGAGCTGAAAAGGGTTCAGCTAAAGATTTTGGAGCTATTGCCCATAAATTAAGTGATATTTTTGATTTTGGAATAACACATTTTGAACTCAAATTTAACCCCGCTCAGTCTATCAAAATCCCGCCAAAGCCCAAAAGCAACCAAAAACGTATTATGGTCCTTCATGATGAGGATTTATCTACTTGGTTAAGCATCGTTGATAGTCTGACTAATACTAGGGCTAATCGCCGATTTAAAGTTATTTGCGATAGTTTACTTGCTTCAGGTATGAGAATCAATGAACTATTAGCATTGACTATCTATGACCTTGATTTTGATAATTCCGAAATACTAGTTAGTAAAACACTTGTTTGGAAAAATGCAAAACCAAAATTAGGTTTGAAAGGCGAAGTCGTTTGTAAAAACACACCAAAATCTGATTCAGCTAACAGACGAATAGCTGTTCCGTACCAAATCATTGAAGAGCTTCAAAATTTCCACGATGAAATGAATCTCTATTTCAAGAAAAATAATCTTCCAAAAAGTAAGTTAATCTTTCCTACTATTTATGGTAACTATATGTGCGACAGAAACGAACGTGCAACACTCAAAAAGCGATTGCGTGAAGCTAGTCTGCCAGATTATGGTTTTCACTTATTCCGCCACACTCACGCATCCATGATGTTGAATGCTGGAATGAATTGGAAAGAATTACAAGTTCGGATGGGACACAAATCAATCAAGACTACAATGGACATTTATGCTGAACTTGCTCCCAAGAATCAAACACAGGCGGTCGATATCTATTTAAACAAAATAGCTGAGCTGACCTCTTAAATCTGTGGCAACCTTTTTGGCAACCTTTGATAGTTTTATCAAAATCAACAACCCTTAAACGTTGATTTAATAAGGTTTCTAGCAACTAAA
>OMBX01001090.1_pt1 | contig 10756 bp, 9 predicted proteins | sample 1644931 | NCBI WGS metagenome assembly OMBX01 (sample SAMEA103958165, study PRJEB25191) | human gut metagenome | biome: human-associated habitat [ENVO:00009003]; feature: intestine environment [ENVO:2100002]; material: feces | place: Germany | collected 2013/2015
CCATTTTCGATCAGGCGTCCTTGTCTTCACGCTTAATAGTTTACATAATTCTAATTTACATAATATTAGAAATGCCTTTGCGAAACAACAACTTACCTATCCTGTCACTGCGCACTACAAAGCGTTTTCTGTAAGAAATAATTTGCTATTGTATCCAAACAGTTTACATAATCCAGTTCACATAATCACAACTCTTCGCACAGCAGTGCGATCACTGCCGTGGTGCAGCCGGTCAGGATGCTCAGGTCGGCCGCGTTCCAGATGATGCGCCTGAAAAACGGGATGACCGCCCGCGGCAGGTACACATAGTCCGTGACCGACCCGCGCGCCCAGCGCTCGATGAGATTGGCCAGCGCGCCGCCGAGCATCAGGCCCATGCCGATCTGCAGCGCTGTGCCGCCTCGGCGGCAGGCGCACACGGCCGCCACCGCCGCGAGCGCTGCGGCGGACGCAGTCTGCAGCGCGGCGGCCGCTCGCGGCTTTCGTGCAAACTTGCTGCACAGCAGGCCGCGGTTATGCGCCCGGCGCAGCTGCACGCGCTGCCCGATGCGCAGCGGGAAGGTCTCGGCCGGCAGCGCGTTGATCTTCCGGCGGATAACCGCCTCGGCTGCCAGCGCCGCCGCCGGCACAATGGTTTTCCACATGGCGCTCCCCTCCTCGGGTCAGAGATGTCTGCGCGCATTGTAGCACAAATGCGCCTGTGTGAAAAGGTTCACAGGAAAAGTTTCCGTTTTGGGGTTTACAGGCGCGGCGGGATGGTGTAAGGTGTTTTCAGAGAATTGTAGTATAGATACGGATCAAGGTCGAGAAATTTTAGTCAAAAAGGAGAACCTCACAACATGGAACTGACGCAAAACCCGTCCGTACTGGAGCTGGTGCGAAAAACTGCCGAACTCACGACCCCGAAAGAGATCGTCTGGATCGACGGCTCGGAGGCCCAGCTCGAATCCCTGCGCAAGATCGCCGTGGAAACCGGCGAGCTCATCAAACTCAATGAAGAAAAGCTGCCCGGCTGCTATCTCAACCGCAGCGACGTCAACGACGTGGCGCGTGTCGAGGGCCGGACATTTATCTGCTCCAGGACCCGCGAAGAGGCCGGCCCCACGAACAACTGGATGGATCCGGACGAGATGAAGGCCAAGCTGCACGAGATTTTGCGCTGCGCCATGGCTGGCCGCACGATGTACGTCATCCCCTACTCGATGGGCGTGATCGGCTCCCCGTTTGCCAAGTACGGCATCGAGGTCACGGACTCGATCTACGTCGTGCTGAACATGGCCATCATGACGCGCATCGGCACGAAGGTGCTCGACGCGCTCGGCGACAGCAGCGACGTCATCCTCGGCGTGCACTCCAAGGTCACGCTCGATCCCGAGAACCGCTACATCGTCCACTTCCCGGAGGAGAACAAGATCATCTCCGTCAACTCCAACTACGGCGGCAATGTGCTGCAGGGCAAAAAGTGCTTCTCGCTGCGCATCGCCTCCGTGCTCGGCCGCCGCGAGGGATGGCTGGCAGAGCACATGCTCATCCTCGGCATCCAGAACCCCAAAGGCGAAGTGCGCTATGTGACGGGCGCGTTCCCGTCTGCGTGCGGCAAGACGAACCTCGCCATGCTCATCCCGCCCGAGGGCTACCGCAAAAACGGCTGGAAGTGCTGGACCGTCGGCGACGACATCGCCTGGCTGCGCGTCGGCCCGGACGGCCGCCTCTGGGCCGTGAACCCCGAAAACGGCTTCTTCGGCGTTGCCCCCGGCACGAGCGAGAGATCTAACCCGAACGCGCTCGCATCCACGAGCAAAAACACCATCTTCACGAACGTCGTGCTCAACGAGGACGACATGACCGTCTGGTGGGAGGGCATGACCAAGCAGCCGCCCAAGGGCCACCTGCGCAACTGGAAGGGCGAAGTGTGGGACGGCAGCGACGGCACGCGCGGCGCGCACCCGAACAGCCGCTTCACCGCTCCGGCGGAGAACTGCCCGTGCATCAGCGAGGAGTTTTTCAAGGGCACAGGCGTGCCGATCAGCGCGATCATCTTCGGTGGCCGCCGCGCAAAGACCGCCCCGCTGGTCTACCAGTCCCGCGACTGGGCGCACGGTGTGTTCGTCGGCGCAACGATGGCGTCCGAGACGACGGCCGCCGCGACCGGCGCTGTCGGCGTCGTGCGCCGCGACCCGATGGCCATGCGCCCGTTCTGCGGCTACAACATGGCCGACTACTGGCAGCACTGGCTCGACATGGGCGAGAAGCTGCCGAACGCACCGAAGATCTTCAACGTCAACTGGTTCCGCACGGACGACAACGGCCGCTTCCTGTGGCCGGGCTTCGGCGACAACCTGCGCGTGCTCGAGTGGATCCTCAAGCGCTGCTTCGACGAGGTGGGCGCGGACGAGACGGTCATCGGCTACGAGCCGAAGCCCGAGGACATTGACCTCGACGGCAGCGGCGTGACGGTCGAGACGCTCAAGGAGCTGCTGACGCTCGACGCGAAGAGCTGGCGCGAAAACTGCGCGGGCATCCGCGAATACTTCGAGCAGTTCGGCGACAAACTGCCGCATGAGCTGCGCGAGGAGCTCGAGGCGCTGGAAAAAGCATTTGCCGAGTAAACCGTACATAAAAACAGAAAAATCCCGCTGTCCCATCGGACAGCGGGATTTTTTTGCGTGCGCCAAAAAGCCAGGCGAAGCGGTCCTCGTTGGAATTAAAACAGCAGCGACGCCGCGCCATACGTCACGACGGCGACGATGATGCCGGCCGTGACGACGCCGAGCGCAATCGGCGGGAAGGCCTCCTTGACGCGCATCTCCAACATGGCCGCGATGAGCGAGCCCGTCCACGCGCCGGTGCCCGGCAGCGGAATGGCCACAAAAATGAACAGGCCCCAGAAGCGCGCACGGCGCACGGTGTCCGACTTTTTGAGCGCGCGCTGCTCCATGCGCGTGACAAAGCCGTTGAGCCGCTCGCTCTTCGTGCGCAGCCAGGCAAAAATCTTGCGGATGAAGAGCACGATGAACGGCACCGGCACGAGGTTGCCGAGGATGGACACCGCAATGGCGATGCGGTAATCCAGGCCGTGCGCCACACCGATCGGGATCGCACCGCGCAGCTCAAGCACCGGCACCATGGAGATGAGGAAGGTCATAAAAATCTTCCCAAACAGGCTGTTCCAAATCTTCAAATTAGAAATCCTCCAGAAAAAATTGCGTCAGAGCGTCAGCGCCGGAAGCGGACGATCTTGCCCGCGCCGTCCAGAAGCGGCTTGCGGTTGAGCAGGAGCAGCAGCAAAATGCACACTGCCTGCGCAATCTTCCAGCCCGGAAGCTGCAGGACGATGAAGAGCGTCTGCACCGTCAGCAGGATGCAGTTTTCCGTGACGCCGACAACGTAAAACCGGAACGGGATGAACTTGCGCGCATCCACCGCCCGGATGACAAACACGACAAAATAGCTCACACACGTGGCGATGGCCGCACCCTGCACGCCAAGCTTCGACGGGATGAGCAGGAAGTTGAGCGCGATATTGAGCAGCGCGCCGATCATGGACGTGACGAACGTGCGCTTGCTGCACTTTTCGACCATGTAGACGCTGCCGAGATAGCTCACGAACGCGGAAAAGACCATGGCCATGCCGAGCACCGGCACATACAGCCACGCGCCGTAATACTGCTCGGTCGTGAGCACGTGGATCTCCGGAACGGCGAAGGCGATGATGCACGCGCCGGCAAGGAACATCACCGACTGGAACGAGCACCAGACCTTCGAGAAGAAGCGGATGTGCTCGCGCCGGCTGCCCTGCGCCTCGGACACGGCGGAAAACTGCCACGCCTCCATGAAAATGCTCGACACGAGCGACAGGATCGTCGGCATCTTGTATGACACGGCGTAAATACCGTTGGCGTCCACGCCGAGGTAGGCCGTGACCATGTAGCGGTCGGACACGCTCGTGATCCACCAGAACACCGTCGTCGGGATCATGGGAATGCTGTAGGCCAGCATCTCGCGCGCGGCCGCCCAGCCCGGGCGGAGCATGAGCTGACGCCAGAGCCGCTCGCGCACGAACAGAAGCAGCGTACACGCCAGATCCGCCAGCGCGACGGAGAGCACATAGCCCGTGATGCCCATGCGCAGGCCGACGAGGAAGAGCACATTCAGTCCGATGACGAGCACGGTATTGATCATGCCCTGCACGGCGAAGAGCGCCGTGTGCCCCTCGGCGCGCACAAACTGCGCGCACAGCGAGTGGAAGCACGAGCACATCGTATAGAGCGCGATCAGCCAGAGGAACCCGTCAAACTGTGGGAAGAGCCCCAGCAGCGGCAAAATGGCCACGAGTAGCACAGCGCCCGCCAGGATCGTATACACGCCGACGGAGAAAATGTTGCGCCGCTGCTCGGTGTGATCCACGGCGAAGCGGAACACGCCGTCCGTGATGCCGAGGCTGATGAGCGGGAAGAGCAGATTGGCCGTCTGCGTGATGAGGTCGGCGGTGCCGTAGTCCGCGGGGGTGAGATAGCTCGTGTAAAAGCGCACCATGAAAAACACCAGCAGCTTGCTGCCGAAGGTGCCGAGGCTGATGAGCATGGTGTTGGACACGAGGGTTTTATATTTATTGTTGCTGTTCGACATAGGCGTACCTGTGTTTCTGCCCGCGCGAGTAAAAAAATTCCGCCAGTCTGGCAGGCGCGGACATAGCCAGTATAGCACAGTTGACGCGAAAGCGGGAGCTCTTTTTGCGGATCGCGGCGAAAAAGCGCACCCCGCCACACAAAAAGCCGCCCGCGCAGAGCCCCGCGCGGGCGGCCAGACGGTCAGTGCGTATAATAAGCGAGCGCCGTACTGTCGGCCACGATGGCGGCGCAGTCTCCGGCCGAGAGCGCCTCGAAGCAGGCCTTCGACCCGCCGGTGACGCGCTGAGCCGCGCCGAAGGCTTTCATGAGCTTCTCGTCGGCCGAGAGGGCGGTCATGTACGTCTCGTCCGTGCCGAGCAGGACGGTCGTGCTCTTGAGGCTGCCGGCCGTGCGGTATTTCGAGTCGCCGCGCACGATGAGCTGCAGCTCATTTTCGAGATACGGCGCGGTGAGCGTCATCTTCTGCTTTTTCTTGTTCTTGCTGTCCTTGCTGTCGGTCTGGTCGAGCACCATGCCGCCCCAGGCACAGTCGACATTGCCGCTTGAGAGCTCGACATAGGCGTTCTGGTTCGAGATCGGCTGATACTGCAGCGTCCAGCCGAGGCGGGCGCAGACCGCCTGCGCGAGCTCGACGTCAAAGCCGCTGTAACCGTCGCCGTCGGCGTAGCTCATGGGAAAGCGCTCCTCGTTCAGGCCCATGATGAACGTGCGCTGCGGAATGTCGCCGAGCGCGTCGAGCGCATTGGCATCGCTGTCAAAGGTCGTGTTGTCCGTGCCGAACCACTTGAGCGCGAGGCTGTGGATCGTCCCGTCGGCCGCGAGGACCTTGAGCGCGGCATTGACATACACCGCCGCCTGATCCCCGTCCCGAAAGCCGATGCGAAACTGCTCCGTGCCGAGCGTCTTGACCACGCGGTAGCTGCCGACCGTCTTGCTGCACGCTGCGCAGAAAAAACACAGCGCGAGCGCAAGCAGCAGCGCCGCGATCCGTTTTGTATGCTTCAAGGGAAGCCCTCCCAAATGAAAAATCAAAAAAGCGCACCGGAACCCGATGCGCTTTTTATCATACCGAATCTTGCACGGCGGTGCAAGAGGGAAAAGCTGAATTTTCTCTTACATTTTTGTCACGGCCGCTCATTGTAGCGCGCGAGGAACTGCTTCGTGCGCTCCTGCTGCGTATCGCCAAAGACCGCCTCGGGCGCGCCCTGCTCGACGATGACGCCGCCGTCCATGAAAATGACCTTATCAGCCACGGCGCGGGCAAAGGCCATCTCGTGCGTGACGATGACCATGGTCATGTGCTCCTCGGCGAGCGCGCGGATGACCTTGAGCACCTCGCCCGTGAGCTCGGGGTCGAGCGCGGAGGTCGGCTCGTCGAAAAACAGGATCTCGGGGTTCATCTCCAGCGCGCGGGCGATGGCCACGCGCTGCTGCTGGCCGCCGGAGAGCTGGCACGGATAGGCGTCGGCCTTGTCGCCGAGGCCCATCTTCTCGAGCGTCTTGCGCGCGGACGCCTCGACCTCCGCGCGGTCGCGCTTCTGCACGCAGATGGGCGCGTCCATAACGTTTTTGAGTACAGAGTAGTGCGGGAAGAGATTGAACTGCTGAAAAACGAGGCCAAAATAGTTGCGGATCTGCTTGAGCTCCGCCTTGTCGGCGTAGACGGCGGCCTCCTGCAGAATGCGGCTCTCGTCGATATTCGTCGCGCCGAGCACCTCCTGCATTTTCTCAGTCAGCCGGGCGCGATACTCCGCAAGCGTCACGGGGCTGCGCGCCTCGACCTTTTCCACAAGCGCCAGAACGGTCTTCGCGCGGCTGCGGAGATCGGCCTCCATGGCCGCGCCCTCCTTCTCGCGCATGGCGTTGAATTTGGCAAGCGCCTCCTTGACGACGGACAGAATATCGTCCGTCAGCTTCTGCTCGTCTTCCTCCTGCTTCTCGATCACAAAGACGTCAGGCATGCGGGACAGGGCCGTAACGGAAATGTCGTCTCGGACGCCGTAATCGGAGGCGATGGACTTGAGCGCGGCCAGATACCCTTCCAGAACGGGCTTATTGAGTGCAATCTTGACGCTCGTATCCTCGGTGACATTAACGGTGATGAACATATCCAGCTTCCCGCGGTTCACGTTCGCCTTGACGAGCGACTTGACCGCGTCCTCCGCAAAGCCGTAGACACGCGGGAGCTTGACGTTCAGATCCAGATAGCGGTTGTTGACTGCCCGCAGCTCGACGGTGATCTCACGTCCGTCGATGATTTTTTCCGCGCGGCCATAGCCGGTCATACTTCTAATCACGTTGTTTCCTCCATTTTTCCTCAGGGCTGTTCGTCCGGCTCATCCGCTGCGGCAAGCGTTGCGGCGATGGAATACTGTCCGATGGCTCCGGCAGAGTCGAAGCCGTCGACATAGACCGTGACCGGCACCTGATACGTTCCCTCCTGCGTATAGCCGCTCATGTCGGCGACGATGCGGATGCTGGTCGCGGAGATCCGCGACGCGTCAGCCGCAGCGGCGCGGATGGTGACCTGCACCTGCTGGGACAGGCTCGTAGCCTTGAATTTTTCCTCGTCAACGCCGACAAATACAATGTTTGTCGTGCGGAGCGTCTTGATCTGCTTGCCCTTGATGGTGATCCGGACGGAGACCGTCTCCTCGCCGGAGACGTTCTTGGCATCGTTCGGGATCAGAATGGCGCGTTCGACCGTTTCGTCGTTGCTCGGAAGTGCGGACAGGTCGATGGGCTCGAGCTGGATCGAATTGAGGCCGTCGAGCACGGTGGAATCGCCGGAGAGCGTGATGGCCTTGGGCTCGTAGTCCCAATCCAGATCGGAAAGCTTCGCGCCGCCGCCCTCGGTGAACTGCACCTCGATGGGCACGACCTTATATTTGACGATCTTCATCGTGACCTCGATCGCGTCGGCGCTGAGCGTCAGCTGCGTCGGGTCGACCTGCGCGCCGTCCTTGTCCAGCAGCACGACGGGGACGGATTCGGTGATGGTCTTGTCCACATTGCTGCGCTCGATGGTGATCTGGACGTGGTCGACGGTATTGACGACCGATTCCGGCCCCTCGATGGTGATGGAATCAAAATCAAAGCTGGTGCTGTCGAGCATATAGCCCTCGGCGATCTTGACGCTGGAGAAATCGCCCCGCACCTCGACGGACTTGCGGATCTGGCGCTCGACGGTGAAGGTGATATTGGCAGGGGATTTGTCCATCTTTGTGATAGACGAGGCGGACACGGCGCTGGGGAGCGTGATGTCGTAGGACATGGTGTAGTCCTTCGTGCTGCGCACCTTGGACACGTCGATCACGGCCTTCAGCTCGTCCTTATGCTGGTCGAGCGTCTTGAGATCAGCGTTTTTGCCGTAAAAATGCACGGAGACGAACTCCTGATAGTCGCCGGTGATGACAAGCCCGTGATCCTCGCGCAGGACCTCCGCGCCGGAGAACGTCACGGGGATATTGCCGATGGTCAGATCGACGTCCGGGTTCACGACGGTCATGACGTAGACCCACAGGCACATGGCCGCAAGGACGGAGACGATCAGGGAGAAGAGCTTACTTTTCATTTGGAACCGTCCTTCCTGCTGAAGCATCCGGCGAGCCGTTTAAGCAGCGTCTTCTTCTCAGCCTCGTCCGCGAGCAGCTCATTGGACAGCAGCCGCTGCAGCGTCTGGGGGGCCAGATGGCGCTTGAGCATGCCGGAGATCGCCACAGAGATCGTGCCCGTCTCCTCGGAGACGATGACGACGACGGCATCGGAGACCTCGCTGATGCCGATGCCCGCGCGATGGCGCGTGCCGAGGTCGCTGCTGATATTGTGGTTCTCCGTCAGCGGCAAGACGCAGCCCGCCGCCGCAATGCGGTCATTGCGGATGATGACCGCGCCGTCATGGAGCGACGCCTTGGTGAAAAACAGGTTGCGCAGCAGCTCCGAGGAGACGCAGGCATCCACGACGGTGCCGCTCTTCTGGTATTCCAGCAGCGGGATGGAGCGCTCGAAGACGATGAGCACGCCCGTGCGCTCCTTGGCCATGATCTCGCAGGCCTGCACGGTCTGCTCGGACGAAGCGCTCCATCAGCTCCTCGGCGGGAATATTCAGGGCGTCGCGGGAGATATTCAGGAACGTGATGCAGAATCTAAGAGAACGCAGAAATACATTGCAGCGGAGCTTAGAAAGTCTGGCTACGATGAAAAAGATATCCTTCTTTTTAATGGTGACTTCGACGACGCTATGACTAAGGAAATTTATCGGACTTGGCGTGTTAAAAATTATGGAAAGCCCGATTATGGCCGTAGCGTAGAGTATAAGCACGCTATCGTGGATTACTTTAAGGATCACGCTAAAGTGTTGATCGTCACCGATGCCGGTTCAGAAGGTTTGAACTTGCAGTTTTGCAATACGATTCTCAACTATGACTTACCTTGGAACCCGCAGAAAATCGAACAGCGTATTGGCCGCTGCCACCGCTATGGCCAAACCCATGATGTTGTCGCCGTCAACTTCCTGAACACCGATAACGAAGCAGATCGAAGAGTATACGATATTCTTTCAAGAAAATTTGAACTTTTCGATGGAGTCTTTGGCGCATCCGATGTTGCCCTCGGTGCTCTGGAATCCGGAGTAAGCTTTGAGAAGCGTATTTTGGAAATATATCAGCAATGTGGAACAGTCAAAGAGATTGACCGTGAGTTTGATAAACTGAATCGTCAGCTCGATTCAAAAATCAATGCGCATGCTGCGGAGCTTCGTTCCATCCTGCTTACCGAAAGCCGAGAAGCTAAGGGAGAAGCCTTAGAGAAGACAAAAGCAGATATCGAGAAGTATCTCCACGATGTCGAATATTGGAGCAAGTTCAGCGAGCCGGAAATGGATCGCAGCTTGTATTATTGGCAAATCGATAACTGGGGTGAACGCATCTTCGGTTCTCATGGAACATTATTTCTCGGAGCCTTTATGGACAACACAAAGCTATTGTTCCCTGTACTCCTGCTTTGCGATGAGAATGGCGAATATATAGACTTTACGGAAGATGATATCGTTTCTGCATTGGAGGACGCGGATGATTCGGATATTCGCTACTTCAAGCCAACAGAGGCAGAACAGGCCAATTTTAATCGCATATACAATCGACTGATTGGCGAGGCCAAAAGTCAGCACGATAAAGCAGTGGCACCAGTTCTCGCCTACAATAAGAGAAAAATCGAGAACTGGGTTAATGTTCAGCGAGAGCAACTGCAAGTCCAGCTTGGAGAATCGAAAAAAGAAGTCGAAGATCTCATTTTTGCGGAGATGACGGCATCGGATTCTCTTGAAAAAAAGGACATTCGTAAGAAGACGGCAGAAGCGAAAAAGCGGATGGATAAGCTTCAGAGAGAATTCCCAAAACGGCAAAATGAAATAGAGAACGAAGCCAAGAATGAAATTGATAGTTTCAATCGTTCTCAAGAGATCAATCCGATACTTCTCGTCAACATTGTTTTGAAGTTCTGATAGGAGGAGCAAATGGCAGATAGATTTAAGTTCGCTGAAGTGCGGCAAAAGGTCATTGATATAATGAAGATGGATCTGCTGGGTCCTAGCAGCGAAGAGGAAGTGCTATCGCAGAACCCACGATTTGAGTATTTAGTCGGGATGCTTGCGCCTCAAACGAATGAGGATGATGGATCAAATGAGCAGGAAGTCGATGGCGATGCCTCTTTTGAAGGAGACGATAATTACACAGCGGGCGAAGAGGACGACAACGAGCCTGTTTCTACCAATCGATTTAAGACACCGTCCTCCATTGGCATTAGCTTTTATGTAGAAAGCGGCACTTCTGGATTTAATGTCGATGTGTCTTGGGGAGACTATGTAAAATCGACTGATAAGACCGTTAATAAGGATGGCAAAGAAATCAATGTCAATACATACACTCGGCATCCGCAGAAAGAGACTATTGCGATTGAGCTGGATTCCTTTAGTAAGAGTCAAGAATATCCGTTAGTTTGTGACTCCAATGTTGTCCTGTATATTTCCAAGATCGGATTACGGCAAGGCTATACTTTGGTAACAGCGTATGTCATTAACCGCCGGAATAATTCCGAAAGTGACATTGCCGGGCTGATGTTTCAGGTCA
>OMBX01001091.1_pt1 | contig 10748 bp, 10 predicted proteins | sample 1644931 | NCBI WGS metagenome assembly OMBX01 (sample SAMEA103958165, study PRJEB25191) | human gut metagenome | biome: human-associated habitat [ENVO:00009003]; feature: intestine environment [ENVO:2100002]; material: feces | place: Germany | collected 2013/2015
GGACGATACCGGAATCGCGGAGATTCTGAGAGTTTTCTGGATGTTTTTATCGGCAGATGGGACGACATGCTGGATGGACTGGAACAGTATGGGAAAAAGCAGATTGCGTTACAAGAAGGGCAGTATTTATCCGATGTGGTCTCCTGTATGCCGACGGATGACGTTTACATGTCCCGACAGCTGGTCTGGTTTGCGGAACATTTAACACAGGAAACGTCTCTTGCGAAAAAATTGCGTGAATTGAGAGAAAAGTTTCCTGAAAAAGCAGAGAAAGGTCAGTGTGCAGCAGAAGAAACAGAAGAGTATAAATGGCAGGAAAATCAGTCAGAAGGGATTCAAACGGACTGTCATGACGAGGACAAATTGTGTGCTGTTTTGTATTATGAACCGATCTGTGAAGAAAACATCCTGGATGATTTTGTATGGATTGAATCGAAAAAGGAACTGCAGCTTTTATTGGAACGGGCGGAAGAAAAACCGCTGTACACTTTAAAGGTAAGTGTTTTATTGATGGAAATGGTGAAAGACAAGCCAAAATACAGAGAAGTCGTGTATCGAAGAAACACTGAGAACAGGTGGAACAGAGACGTTTGACGAAAGTAAAAAGACATCCGTTTTTATTAGGAATATCAGGAAAAGTTATCTGACATAGCGTTACGCAGTGAAAACAGAAGCAAACAGATAAGAAGGAGCAAAAATATGATTTTTTATAAATATCTGGTGAATTGTGCGGGATTAGAACTGGAAAAGGAAATGCAGAATAAAGAAGACAGAGAGAAACTGTATTCCAGAAACAGTCCGATTGAGGAGTGGAATCGTGATTTTTGCGCAAGTTACAAAATGGACAAAAAATCGTATCTTGTTATCAGTGATCTTCTGCGGGAAAAGATGACAATTGTTGCTGCACATCAGGCGGATGCATCCAGCAGGACATGCGATTCCCTTCTTTTGAAAATTCTGCCGGATGTTCGGATTTTAAAGCGGGAAGAGATTACAGGGGAGGAGTTTGAACGGGAACTGATCCGGGCAGAGAAAAACGAGTGGATGAATAATTCCGCGGGCTATACTTTGAAGAAAATGAGACTTAATATTCAACCGGAATGCTATAGCTTTTTTGAACCGGCACCATATCAGGTAAGCGAACGGATTTATACAACAGATGGCGTTACCAGAGAAACCATCGGAAAACAGATGGAAAAGATTCTTGCTTCCCAGAATTTTTATGAAGAAATTGACCGAATTTTTTCGAACGAGAATGAAAAACGTTTTGCCGGACACCCGGTGCATTATCTGATCTCCGCAGGGGACAAAGCGGCGGCAGACGATATGCTGGAGGTTCTGATCCCGTCGCTTTTGAAAAACGAGCGCCTTCTGAGCAGCAGGGTGTATGATGTGCAGAAGATAACAGATAAGGCTGGAAGAGATGAAAATTTTGCCAATGTATTTGAAGCGGCGCAGGGCGGTACGGTTGTATTGAATCTGGAAGGCGAAAAAAATATTGGTCAGTATGCGACAGGATATTATAAACTGGCGGAAAAACTGGGAGAAAAGCTGTCAGAGTATGGCAATAAAGTTTTGTTTGTTTTTGTAGATATTTCCGGAAACCGCAGTGTCTCAGACGAGACGATGGCAATGATCCTGGCGCATGCGGATATGATTCAGATTCAGGAAGGTCACGGAAACCTGGAGCAGGCGACCGGCTATTTGAAACAGCTTGCGGAAAAGACTGATTATAAGGGCTATACGATGGAAGACCTCGTGCGGTATCTTCCGAAAGAAAAAGAATTATATTCTGTTTCTGATATTTTCCAGGCATATAACAGATGGTATGGCAGCGGGCTAAAAACGCATGTCTATCGTGCATATAAGGAAAAAGATCTGGTAAAAATTGAGCTGAAAAAGAAGATGGACAAGCCGTATGAAGAACTGCAGAAAATGGTAGGTCTTACGGATGTAAAGAAAGTCGTGGATGAAATTCTGGCGACAGCCAAAATGCAGAAAATGCGGAAAAGCATGGGACTTCCCAAGCTGCAGACGTCTATGCACATGCTGTTTTCCGGAAATCCGGGTACAGCCAAAACGACAGTGGCACGTTTGCTGGCACAGGTATTAAAAGAAGAGGAGGTCCTGAAAAACGGGCATATTGTGGAATGCGGCCGACAGGATCTGGTTGGAAAATATGTGGGATGGACAGCACAGATTGTGGAAGATAAGTTTCTCTCAGCCAGAGGCGGAATTTTGTTTATTGATGAGGCATATTCCCTAGTGGAAGACGGACGTACATATGGAGCGGAAGCGATCAATACGATTGTACAGCAGATGGAGAATTACCGGGATGAAGTGATCGTTATATTTGCAGGCTATCCGGAAAAGATGCGGGAGTTTCTGCAGCAGAACGAAGGACTTGCAAGCCGGATTGCGTTTCATCTGAATTTCCCGGATTATTCTGCTGACGAACTGACACAGATTCTGGATCTGATGCTGGAGAAATCTGCATATCGAATGACGGCAGAGACAAGAAATAAGTGCCTCGAAATCTGTGAAAACGCCTGCCAGGAACCGAATTTTGGAAACGGAAGGTACGTCCGGAATCTGCTGGATCATGCAGTGATGCGTCAGGCAGAACGCCTCTTCCGTGAAAACAGGGGTGGAGAATTGTCGAAGGAGGAAGCCTGTATGCTGCAAGCGGAAGACTTTGAACCAATTGGAATGGAAAAGAAAGAAAGTCGCAAAATTGGATTCTAGGAATGCGATATGAAACGATTTATGATGTCAGATATCCACGGATTCTATGAGGCGTTTGAAACTGCCTTAAATAAAGTTGACTTTTCCGGAGAGAATCAATTATTTTTACTGGGTGATTACATAGATTACGGGCCGGACAGCCGGAAAGTGCTGGAAAAGATAAAAGCGCTGCAGGAAATATATGGATCGCAAAAAGTAATTACCCTAATGGGAAACCACGAGAAAGCGCTGCTGGACTGGCTGGAAGAGTATGCGGATATAAACCGGCATATCTGCGGTGTGGAACAGTATCGGGACGCGGAGTGGCTGCTGTCCGATGCCGACGGCGATTATGGAACGCTGCGCAGCTTTCTTAGTGCCAGGCATTTCCGGGAATTTACAGAAAAAGAAGCACGGCTTTCCGGGGATTCCCAAAATGCAGAGGCCGTTCGGCTGCTCCTGGAGGATGCGGGGGAACTGCTTGCCTGGATGCGGCATCTTCCATATTATTACGAAACCGAACGCCAGATTCTGGTTCATGCGGGAATTGCGGAGTGGGGAGGCGAGGACTGGCTGTGCGTGACGAGCGAAGCGCTTATGGTCGGGAAAACAACGGTGAGTCGTGGAAATTTCTATAAAGATGTGATTGCAGGCCATATTTCAACAGCCAAAATTTCCGGGGACAGGACATATGATGGCATCTGGAGCGATGGCAGCAGCCATTATTATCTGGATGGGACAACGTGGAGAAGTGGGAAAATTCCGGTGCTGGAGTATGATGCGGAGACGGGGAGATACAGGGAAAGATGAAGAATGAAACTGTAGCACATTCGGAATGATATTGGGCTGACTTGGAAAGTTGTTTGGTGGTAATTCAAAGAAAAATATGCTATAGTGAATCTGGAACAGGCAAAGATTCAGTATGATCTGCAGTGTAAACAAGAATACAAAATCAAAATGGAAAACGGACTTGGAAAGGAGTTGAGCATTATGTATAATTTGTCTGAAGCAGTAGAAGAAAAAGGAATTGAAACAGGAATTGAACAAGGCATCAAACAAGGTAGATTAGAAACGCTCTTTTCGCTAGTCCACGATAAAGTGTTAAAAAGTGAGGGGGCCGCAAGAAGAGCGGACATGTCAAAAGAAGAGTTTGTAAGATTAATGGAGCAGAAATAACGATTTTATAAAAGCAGAGCTGAATGAAAGAAATTTTGTTCAGCTCTTGCTTTTCAGATTTCTTTCATCAGGAAGGAGAGAAAGAGTATGGCGTCAAGTATGATGCATCTGGCAGTGGTACAGGAAATGAAAAAGAAAATCCGATTTCAAAATGCTGAGAGGTTAGATCTGGGCGTAATCCTTCCGGATGCGGCAGTTGACGGAAACAGCCATCTGAAAAGAAGCATTTGCGGTGGAACAAAAGATACGTATGATCTGGAATTTTTTCGTGAAAAATTCGGAGAACAAATGAAGCAGGATGATTTGTATCTGGGATACTATCTCCATCTTGTGCAGGATCTGTATTATCGGAATTATTTGTACGTAGAGAACCACTGGAATTCTGCAATTCCGGGAAATGTGGAAAAGCTGCATCATGACTATTGCGTTTTAAATGGAAGGATAAGCCAGAGATACGGTCTCTCGAAAGACAAAATTTCCGCTTTGGATATTACGACGGAGCCGATTTGCGAACTTGCTGTTTTTGATGCGCCTGGATTTGTTGTGGAAGTACAGCAGCAGTTTGCGACGGTATCAGAAGAGAGTTTATTTGTTTTGACGGCGGAAATGGCGGAGGAGTATATTCGGCGTGCTGCAGAATTCTGTATTAAGGAAATGGAAAATTTGCGGAATGGAAAAAACGGACTGGACAGTATTGCGTATGCATGGAAGAAACCGGAAAAATAAAATGCACGAAAAAAGGACAAAGGCATGTCAACACAAATCAGACCATCATGGTACAATCATAATTGTCAGAGAAAAGATCAAGAAAAGAACCAAAGAAAAGAGCAGAAAAATGATAGAAAAACAGGAAAAAAGTTAGAAGATTAAACTACAGGTAGAATGAAAAAAGAAAAGCGATGTGATATAGTCAAAACATAGAAACACAGATCTATAGAACACAGAAAAATACAGCAACAAAAAAGCTAAGAACACAAAACATAAAATACAAAATACGGAGAGGTAGCTCAGCTGGTAGAGCAGTGAAAAAATATGAGTCTTGTAGAAGACTCACACAGCAATATTTTAGCCTGGTAAGCCACTTGTCGCGGGTTCGAATCCCGCCCTCTCCAATTACGTTTCTAATGACTAAAACAGGGAGGTTTGGGACCATGGCATTTATGAAGCAGCTGCACCATCAGATGGCGCAGGAAAAACAGACAACAGAAAATGGTGCAGTCGGTTATCATACCTCCGGAAAACATCTGCTGGATGCTAACTTTGCGGTAAGCAGTATGCGGAACTGGTCAGAACAGAGAATTGTTAAACTGTTTGCAAAGGCCTATTATGAAAATCCGCTTCTTGCCGTGAAATGGCTGTTTTATTTGCGGGACATCCGCGGAAATGGCATGGGAGAGCGCCACACATTCCGCATCTGCCTGAAGTGGCTGATGAAAAATCATGCGGATTATGCAGAAAATGTAGTACCGCTGATCCCAGAATATGGCAGGTTCGATGACTGGCTTTCCCTGCTGGATACTCCGGTGCATGAGAAAGTCATCCAATCAGTGAAGGATCAGCTAATGGCAGATCTGGATGCAATGAAAATGGGCGGGCAGGTATCCCTGCTTGCCAAGTGGATGCCGTCCTGCAATACAAGTTCGGAAGCGACGAAAAGACAGGCAAGGGTGCTGTATCAGGCACTTGGAATGTTGGAGCTGGAATACCGGAAAATGTTGTCCGGTATTCGTGCATATCTGAACGTGGCAGAAGTGCAGATGTCCGCCAATCGCTGGTTCAAAATCGAGTACAGTCGTGTGACGTCCCGCGCGAATCTGCTGTATGGCAATGCATTTCTGAAACATGATGGAGTCCGTCGGCGGGAGTTTTTAAGTAAGCTGACACGCGGGGAGGCAAAGATTCATGCGGACGTGCTGTTTCCGGGAGATATTGTGGCACAGTACTACAGAGAAAGTTCTCGCTATATGTGGCGGATGAATCTGCAGGAAAAGAACGATACGCTGGAAGCATTGTGGAAAGCTTTGCCGGACTATGTACAAAACGACGAAAACACGCTTGTGGTACGTGACGGATCGGGATCGATGATGAAAAGAGTTGGCGGAACAAACGTAACAGCGCTTCAGGTCGCAACAGCACTTGCCATTTATTTTTCCGAACGGTGCCAGGGAGAATTTCACGATCAGTTTATTACTTTCAGTGAACATCCGAGGTTGGTGAGCCTGGAATATACCGAAAGCCTGCGGGATAAACTGGAAATCTGTGATGCGTACGATGAATGTGCGAATACAGATGTTCAGGCAGTTTTCCGGCTGATCCTGGATACAGCAGTTTCTCATCACATGAAACAGGATGATCTGCCAAAAAATATTCTGATCCTTTCCGATATGGAATTTGATGCAGCTGTTCGTTTTCCGGGATGCAGACGCTGGGAGTGGGAACAATCGGACAAGTGCACTTCACTGGAAACACTGTTTAAAAAAATTAACCGGGCATATGAAGCACAGGGATATCAGATGCCTCGTCTGGTATTCTGGAATATCTGCTCCCGGACGAACACGGTTCCGCTGCAGCAAAATGAAGCCGGAGTCGCACTGATTAGCGGATTTAGTCCTGCCGTTTATCAGATGGTGCTTTCCAATGAACTGGATCCGTATCGATGCCTGCTGGAACAGTTAAATGCAAAACGGTATGATATGGTGGAACAGGCATTGAAAGAAAGAAGCGGAAACGGATTGTGAACGTCTGAGAGATATAGAAACAATGGAGCTTGCATCTTGTTTTCGGATGATACTGAGGGTGGAAAAATAACGAACAGAAAGGAACGCCAGACATGAAATATTATATCAGCGACCTGCATTTATTCCATGAAAACGCAATCAAGTTTGACAATCGCCCGTTTTCATCCATTCCGGAAATGCATGATGCTATTTTAAAGAACTGGAATGACCGCGTGACAAACGGTGATTACGTCTATATTCTCGGGGATGTAAGCATGCGCGGAAAGAACGAAGATCTGATCGCATTCGTGGCAAAATTAAAAGGACGCAAGGTTCTGGTTCGGGGAAATCATGATGATGTATCCGACTACCGATATCAGCAACTGTTTGCGGAAATCTGTGACTATAAAGAAATTTACGATTCTATCGGAAAGGAAAAATATGGTCTGGTGCTGTGTCATTATCCGATTTTTTCCTGGAAGAAGATGGGGCGTGGAAAGATTCTGCTGTACGGACATACGCATGAGAGCGAAGAAGACAGGTTTTATCAGCAGTGCCTGGATCAGATGCAGGAAAGCGACTGCAGACATGTCTATAATCACCAATTAAGGGCGTATAATGTTGGCTGTATGCTGCCGTACATGAATTATACACCGCGTACGCTGGGAGAAATTATGGAACAGGCCGGGGAAAGGAATGAGACGTTGAAGAAATGAATTTTGGAGAATACGCCAGAGCCTTTTTCAAACACGCTCTAGAATGTAAAACCAGTGAAACGGTGCTTCCGGGTTGTGCCAACCAGCGAAAGCAGATGGTGAATAAAAAGGGAGCAAATAGAAAAGATGGGAAACAAAAAGATTTCCTGTTGGAAAAAGATATCAGAAATAAGATATGCTTTTCCGGCAGGAAATCTTTTCTCTTTCATAAATTAAAAACATAGTGCGTTTGAAAGGTAATCACAGAATGTATGTTCTAAAATCCGTCCCTATGCGAAATATTCCTTCGCCAGTTTCTCAAACGCCGGCAGTGCCCGCTCAATCTGTGCGGTTGTCACGCAGTAAGCGATCCGCACAAATCCCGGTGCGCCGAAATCATCGCCCGGGACGAGGAGCAGTTCGTATTTCTTTGCTTTTTCACAAAAAGCATACGCATCCGTTTCCGGGGATTTCATGAAAAGATAGAAAGCACCGTCCGGGTGAACACAGGTAAAACCATAGGAACTCAATGAATCGTACAGCAGGTCGCGGTTCTTTTTGTAAACAGACAGATCAGAAACCTGTCCGGCACATTTTGCAATGACATGCTGGATGAGGCTCGGTGCGCAGACGAAACCGAGGGCACGTCCGGCTCCGCAGACAGCGGCGTAAACGGTTCTGGCATTTTCTATTTCATCCGGTACAAGAACATAGCCGATACGTTCGCCCGGCAGAGACAGCGATTTACTGTAGGAGTAGCAGACCAGCGTGTTTTTATAATATTTGGTCAGATAAGGAACTTCCACGTCCCCATAGACGAGTTCGCGGTACGGTTCATCGGCAATCAGATAGATCGGATGGCCGTAGTCAGCGGATTTTTCTTCCAGAAAAGCGGCAAGCTGACGGATACTTTCCTCCGTATAAACAACACCGGACGGATTGTTCGGGGAGTTGACGAAGACACCTTTTGTGTGCTCATTGACAGAAGCGGCAAGCCGGTCAAAGTCGATCTGGAAGGTGTCCGGGTTGGCCGGAGTCTCTGCCATTTTTGCACCAGCGGACTCAATGAAAACGCGGTATTCCGGGAAATACGGAGTGAAGACCACATATTCATCACCCGGAAGGGTCAGTGCGCCAAGGACAATGCGGAGGGAAGCGGCAGCACCGCAGGTCATGTAAAAGTTATCGGAGCCAAAAGAAGTGCCAAAGCGTTCATTCAGGTTCGCTGCAATGGCAGCGCGGGTGTCGGCATCTCCCTGTGCGGAAGTGTAACCGAACAGATAGTAGTCATCCCGGGAATCAAGCAGTTCTTTGATTGTCTCATGAATGGAAGCCGGAGCCGGGACGTTTGGATTTCCGATGCTGAAATCGAAAACATTTTCCGCACCGATTTCGGCGGCACGTTTTTTACTGTATTCAAAGATTTCACGGATGACCGATTTTTTGGTACCAAGAGTTACCATTTTTTCTGAAAGCATATGAAAGATCCTCCTGAAGTTATTCTGGCGGGTTTTCTGCAGATTTACAAGAAGTTCCCCTTCTGTTTCCCATGTGTTTGCGATGCATGTGCCATTTGGGTGTGCATGGACAGCCGAGGAGTCTTTTGGCATAAACGATATTTTTAAATGTTTTCCGGAATTTACAGGAAAAGATAAAAAAATGCGGAAAATCCGGGAGAATATTAATGTTTTTTCTGTCTGCCCCTTATTTTAGCAGACAGAGACTGAATTGTAAATGAAACATTTTCGGATTCATACCGTCGGAAGCTGAAAAAGTGGCGGTAACAGACCACAAGTGACACGAGCAGACTTCCGAGCCGTACGGACGGCAGAAAGCGGGAAATCTGTGCGGCGGCAGCGAAGCCTGCGAAGGAAGCAATTGAGCGCAGATTGTGCGGCTGGATAATCAGAATCAGCGAAAAGGTAAGGTAAAACGCTGCCAGCAGAAGCGCCGGCCGCAGGTCCGGCAGGAGACCGAGCAGTACGCCGAACGAGACAGAGATCGCCTTTCCACCTTTCGCCGGCTGCAGAAACGGCCATGCATGACCCGCCACCGGGGCGAGCAGAATCAAAGCAAAAAGCCACGAACCCATCGAAACAGCAGAGCTGTGTACTGCCAGAAACACCGGCAGAAAGCCTTTCCCAATATCGCACAGAACGCAGAACAGTCCGACGCGCGGTCCAGCCGCAGAAAATGCGTTGAATGCGCCGGGATTCTGGTCCTCATTCGCGGTTCGGACATCCACATGGCAGAAGTGCTTTGGAATCAGATACGAGTACAGCACACTGCCGGAGAGATAGCCGAATAAAAGATAAAACAGATAAATCGTCATCCTCATAAGTATTACTCCGAAACTAATTTTTCTAACAGATGCGTAATCGCCGTTCCTGCCTGCGGATGGCTGTTTTCCCGCTGTGCATCGCGCATCGCAATCTGACGCGCATCATCCTTTGCAAGTGAAATACCGGCATCTGCCAGTTCTTTCTGATGCGTGCCGGTCACGGACATTCCGCGGGAGACAAAGAAGGCGCGGTTTTTCGTCTCGCACCCGGGAATCGGATCGGTATGGACAAGCGGAACGCGCCGTACAGCCGCCTCTGTACTGCTTAAGCCACCGGGCTTTGTAAAAAGAACGTCAGCGGCCGCCATATATTCCGCGACATGGCGCGTAAAGCCGACGACATGGACATTTGAATTTTTATGGAACTGCAGCCGGAGAGAACGCGCCCGTTTCTTGTTATTTCCACAGATAATCACAACCTGTTCGCCGTTTTTCAGGCGGGAAACGAGCTCATGCGCGAGCAAATGCACCTTGCCGAATCCCATGCTGCCGCTCATGACGAGAAAAAGAGGAGCATCCTCGGGAAGGCCGAGATGGCGGCGCACATCTTCTTTCGACGCCGGACGCGAAAATGCGGGCCGGACCGGAATGCCAAGCGGGAGCAGTTTTTCCTTTGAAATGCCGTACGATGCAAATTCCGGAATCAGATCTTTGTGCGGAATGACATAATCATCGCAGTTTGTCTCCTCCCAGAACGGAATGCAGGCATAATCTGTGGCGATGGCGACACATGGAATGGTCAGCAGCCCTTTCTGTTTCATCCAGGTCAGTGTCTCCGCCGGATAAAGGTGCGTTGTGACGACACCATCAAAATGATTTTGAACGATATAATCGGCGAGTGCATTTCCAAGCCGCGCATTCGCATAATAAACCGGTGATTTCCCCGGGACGCGGCGCACCAGCTCGCCGAGCTGATAGGCAGCGCCGAATCCGGCCGGAAAAACGGAGACGAGTTTTACATAAGCTCCGCCGACCAGCGCGGACGTATGTTTTCGCCCGAGACGCATCAGGTCCAGCACTTCAGCTTCGTGGTGATGAAATTCCAGACTCTCTTTCAATGCGAAGGCCGCCGCATTGTGGCCGCCTCCGGTATTG
>OMBX01001105.1_pt1 | contig 10598 bp, 9 predicted proteins | sample 1644931 | NCBI WGS metagenome assembly OMBX01 (sample SAMEA103958165, study PRJEB25191) | human gut metagenome | biome: human-associated habitat [ENVO:00009003]; feature: intestine environment [ENVO:2100002]; material: feces | place: Germany | collected 2013/2015
GGTCAAAAAATACCCCGATCTGGAGCGCGGCGAGAGCGCCAGCGAAACCGGACGCGACCATATCCCACCACGGGTGTTCAAGGAGATGACCCGCCTGACCAAGCAGAAGGCCAAGCTGGAAGAATTGCTTTCAGGCGTCAATGCGTTCAATGCCAAGGGGAAAGCAGCAGAAATCGGCGTTTTTTTGGACAAGTATATCCCGGCTGTGGAGCAGATACACACGACACTGAAAAAATACAATACGGCGTTCACGGTCACGACTGCCGAAAATAAAAAGCTGAAAAAGAAAACGGAGCAGTTGGAACAGTCGCTGGACAAAGCTACGCAGGAAAGCACCTTGAAAAAGCTGGCTGACGCCAAGCTGCATCGGGATTATGAGGATGCCGTCGCCGTACTGGATTGTATTCCGAATCAAGTGCTGGCGGCATATACGCACAAAGCGGAGAAAGAGAGGAAAACTGCCTATGGTAGATGAATGGAGCGGCTTCGCCGCTTTGCTGGCAAATTTGATTGAAAAGTATGCCGTGGTTCTGAATCTTGATGCGCTGTCCGATCTCGTCATAGAGGAAGCCGTGTCTGAAAAAGATGCTGCCGATAAGAATATTCACGAAAACGATATTGAACCCGTGGAAAGCGGCATGATATAATTGTCATGAAATAGGTGTCCAAACCGCCATTGCAGGAGCAAAATCTCCTGAAATGGCAGAAAACGAGGTGAAGTGACAATGGATCGCTGGGAGAATGAGCGGAACAATTCCGAAATGATGATTTATACCACAGAGGATGGCTTAACAAAGATCGAAACGACCTTTGACGGCGATACGGTTTGGCTGTCCATTGACCAGATGGCAGAGCTGTTTCAGCGTGATAGAAGTGTGATTGGCAAGCATGTGCGAAACATTTTCAAAGAAGGAGAGCTTCAAAAGGAAGCAGTATGGGCAAAATTTGCCCATACTGCCGCCGACGGAAAAGTGTATGATGTCGATTACTATAATCTTGATGTTATCATTTCTGTCGGCTACCGTGTGAAATCTCAGCGCGGTGTGCAGTTTCGTATTTGGGCAACAGGAATTTTGAAGGAGTATATGCGAAAAGGCTTTGCTCTGGATGATGAGCGCCTGAAAAATCTGGGCGGCGGCGGATACTTCAAGGAGCTGCTGGAGCGTATCCGCGATATCCGCGCTTCCGAAAAGGTGTTTTACCGTCAGGTGCTTGAAATCTACGCGACCAGTATTGACTATGATCCCAAGGCGGAAATCTCCGTTCAGTTTTTCAAGAAAGTCCAAAACAAGATTCATTATGCCATTCATGGACAAACCGCGGCGGAGGTCATTTACACACGCGCCGATGCGGAGAAAGAATTTATGGGCTTGACCACCTTTGCGGGCAATCAGCCCACGCTGAAAGAGGCGGTAGTTGCCAAGAACTATCTGAACGAGAAAGAGCTTCGTGCTATGGGGCAGCTTGTGTCCGGATATCTGGATTTTGCGGAACGACAGGCGGAGCGGGAGCGGGCAATGACCATGCAGGACTGGTCAGAGCATCTTGATCGGATTCTGACCATGAGTGGAGAGCAGCTGCTGATTGGCAACGGAAGCGTCAGCCATAAGCAGGCTATCGACAAGGCAACCGGCGAGTACAGAAAATACAAAGCCCGTACCCTCAGCGAAGTTGAGCGCGATTATCTGGATTCCATCAAGCTGTTGGAGCATAAAACAGATAAAAAGTAGGCTGAGGCGGAGAAGACATGATGAAAAAAGAAAAGATAAAAGTCTATATCTATACGCGCGTGTCCACCGCCATGCAGATTGACGGATATTCTCTGGATGCACAGAAATCCAGAATGAAAGCCTATGCCGAGTTCAATGACTATGAGATTGTGGGCGAATACGAGGATGCCGGTAAATCCGGCAAGTCCATTGAAGGGCGTGTAGAGTTTAACCGCATGATGGAGGATATCAAGTCCGGTAAAGACGGCGTGTCCTATGTGCTGGTGTTCAAACTCTCCCGTTTCGGCAGAAATGCGGCAGATGTGCTGTCCACTTTGCAGGTTATGCAGGACTTTGGCGTTAACCTGATTTGCGTGGAGGATGGGATCGATTCCTCCAAGGATGCGGGAAAGCTGATGATTTCTGTTTTGTCAGCGGTTGCAGAGATTGAGCGGGAGAACATCCGTGTGCAGACGATGGAGGGCAGAATCCAGAAAGCCCGTGAGGGAAAATGGAACGGCGGTTTTGCGCCATATGGCTACAGGCTGGAAAAGGGACAGCTTTTCATCAATGAGGAAGAAGCAGCGGCAATCCGCGTGATTTTTGACCAGTATGTACATACGGATACCGGTGCAAACGGTCTTGCAAAATACCTTGCAACCCACGGGATTCACAAAATTCAAAGGCAAAACGGAAAAAATCCCTTATTCGATGCAGCACTGATCCGCAGAATTCTAAAAAATCCGGTATACTGCGGGAAAATCGCCTATGGCAGACGCCGGACGGAAAAGGTGCATGGCACCCGAAATGATTACCGGCTGGTGGAACAGGACGATTATCTGCTGGTGGATGGTCTGCATGAGGGAATCGTTTCCGAAGAACTATGGCACGAGGCGCAGGTCAAGCTGCTGGCGCAAGCGGAGAAATACGAACACGTCAACAGGGGTAAGGACACCAAAATTCATCTGCTGTCCGGTATTGTAAAATGTCCGGTCTGCGGTGTGGGAATGTACGGAAACAAAAGCATCAAACATAAGGCGGACGGCTCAAAATACAAGGATTTTTATTACTATGGCTGTAAGCATCGTACAATGACGCACGGACATAAATGCGATTTCAAGAAACAGATCAATGAAGAACTATTGGACAGTGCCGTTGCGGAGGTTATCGTAAAACTGGTAAGCAATCCGAAGTTCGCTGCCATGATGCAGGAAAAAATCAGCATGAAGGTGGATACCTCTTCCATTGAGCAGGAGATCGCAGCGCATGAAAAGCAGCTTCGCCAGAGCTATTCAGTAAAGGCACGGCTGATGGATGAAATTGATTCCCTCGATCCGGACGATAAGCACTACATCAAACGCAAAGCAGACCTTGATGACCGGCTTTACAAGATGTATGATAAGATCGAGGATACAGAAAACCAGCTCGTTGCTGCCAGAGCCAAGAAAATGGCGATTGAGGCGGAAAAGCTGACAGGCGACAACATCTACAAGGTGCTGATTTACTTTGATAAGCTCTATTCCGTCATGGACGATCAGGAAAAGCGGCAGCTTATGGAATCGCTGCTTTCCGAAGTCCAGATTTATGAGGAACGGCAGCCCAACGGTCAGTGGCTCAAGTCCATCAAATTCAGGCTTCCAGTCATTGCGGAAGATATGAGCTTGAGTTTGGACAATGATTCACATATAGAGACGGTTGTCTTGCTTTCCAAGGGTGAGGTCGACTCGAAAAAGATTCGGGTTGAGTTCTCTTTGGAAGATATGGATATGTCCGAATTTCAGGATGGGGCAACCTACACCCAGATCAAAGACTATGTGCTGGAGCATAGCGGGTTAAAGGTATCCAACCTTTATATCTCACAGATTAAGAGGAAATGTGGGATTGAAGTTGGCAAGAATTACAATTTGCCGAAGTCCGAGGATTCCAGACAGCCCATGTGTCCGCCGGAAAAAGAGAAAGCAATCCGAGAAGCATTCAAATATTTTGGGATGATCTAACATCCCGCAAAATGGAGGTTTCTTATGGATAGATTGATTTCTTGTGAGTTTAACATGGATACCGCTTGTGTGGAACTGGAATTTGCAAGTGGCAGCATGATTGCCATTGATACCATCGCCGTGGAGAATGAAGTTGCTGACAATATGTATCAGCGGTCAGAACTGGACTATCTGATCTACAATGATCCGATTGGATATGCTGATTTGATACTGAACGGTGATCCCGAAACCTATTTGAAAACTGTAACTGAATACAAACCGCTTGATAGCTAACCAACACTTTGCCCGTGGGAGAAATTCTGCGGGCAATTTTTTTGTATCTTTTCTGTGAACTCTATTGATTTTGACTGTCTAATGTGGTAGACTATGTGTGAAGTCTAATGGTGTAGACAAGGAGGGCGTGAATATGGATTTTCCGAAGATTCACGAAAGTGAATATCGTTTTTGTTTGATTATGTGGGAGCATGAGCCGGTTACTGCTGTCGAGCTTGTAAAGCTGTGCCAGGATCAACTCGGATGGAAAAGGACTACGACTTATACCGTTATCAAGCGTCTTGGAGAGCGTGGTGTGCTGAAGAACGACAATGGCACTGTTACTTCTCTCGTTTCCAAAGATGAAGCCCAGGCGTGTGAGATCGATGAACTGGTTGAGAAGAAATTCGAGGGTTCTCTGCCTGCCTTTATCGCTGCTTTTACAAAGCATCAGGCTATGTCCGAAGATGAGCTTGATGAGGTACAGCGCATGATCGACCGCATCAGGAAAGGAGGTTCACAATGAACGAACTCTTTTTGAAAATTATCAACATGAGCATATCTGCAAGCTGGCTTATCCTGGCTGTGCTGATACTCAGGCTTGTTTTGAAGAAAGCTCCCAAGTGGGTCAATGTTCTGCTTTGGGGTATCGTGGCTGTCAGATTGATTTGCCCGCTCTCTTTTGAGAGCGCATTAAGCCTTATCCCAAGTTCAGAAACAATTCCGTTGGATATTGAAATGGCGGCCAAACCCACAATAGACAGCGGTGTTCCGGCGATCAATAGTGTGGTCAATCCTGTTCTATCCTCATTTGCCCCACCACAGCATGTATTGACGAGTGCAAATCCGCTTCAGATTTGGATTCCGATTTTGAATATTATCTGGTTGATTGGTGTCGGCGCCCTTCTCTTGTATACCGCAGTTAGTTATTGGCGCCTATGTCGTAAAGTGGATACCGCTGTTCGCTACAAGGACAACATTTTCCAGAGTGAGAATGTAAGTTCTCCGTTTGTCCTGGGCATTATCAAACCGAGAATCTATCTCCCGTTCAACATGAATGGTCAGGATCTGGAGCACGTTGTTGCCCACGAACAGGCGCACATTCGCCGCAAAGACCATTGGTGGAAGCCTCTTGGTTTTCTCCTGCTGACGATTCATTGGTTCAATCCTTTGATGTGGTTGGCTTATGTACTTCTTTGCCGTGACATTGAGTTTGCCTGTGATGAAAAGGTCATCAAGGAACTTGGCAACGAACGGAGAGCCGACTATACACAGGCTCTTGTGGTCTGCAGCGTCAACCGTCGCATGATTGCGGCCTGCCCACTTGCCTTTGGTGAAGTTGGTGTTAAAGATCGTGTGAAGTCTGTGATGAATTATAAGAAACCTGCGTTCTGGATTATTATTCTGGCAGTCATTGCCTGTGTGATCGTTGCGGTCTGCTTTTTGACCAGCCCGATGGGATTCCAATTCGATGAAGCAACACACACCATCGTTTCCGCAAATCATTTTGATATGCGAAATGCGGATGACGCGGTGGCTATTGAAATGAATCCCGCACAGATTAGTGAGTTGAGTTCTCGGCTGGCCGGGGTCAAGAACACGAAGAAGAGCGATGAATATGGTGGATTCACACCGGGATATCAAATCAGCGCACTCCTGGAGGATGGCACATATATCCGGATAAACGGTTATTCTCTCTCCGACAATGATATGGTAGATATCGAGTGGAACGAAGAACGATATGTGGTATCCGATGAGGAATTCCAAGATTATTTAAGTAGAATCTGTGCAGGAGGAGATGTTTCTTCTGCTGATAATGCGGTTGCAGGAAAAACCTATCTCTACGAAGGCGAAGGATTCATGGGCAACTTTACGATCACCCTCTATAATGATGGCACCTTCACCTATTACGAAGGAATGGCCAGCAGCTATATTGGAATTGGCTCTTGGGAACAGAATGGAGACAGCATTATCCTGAACGATGATGGGCACGGCGGCTATGGGCTAGTGAACCATTTCCGATGTGACGGTAATGACCTCGTGTTTGTTGAGCAGGACTCCAACAACTTCGTTTATGTCAAAGTTAAGGACGGCGAAAGGTTCCATTCCACGGGAGAAGCTTTCAAACCCAACGATACGACTGCGGCCGTAACCAAATGGTTTGATTACCTTGAAACCCCTGATGAAATGAAATGGGACGGTAGCCTTGAAATCAACCTCACCGAGTTTCCGGATGTGACCTTCCGTTGGTCTTACGGAGAGATGCTGGCTGTTAAGGGTAGTAAAAGCACTTCACTTTATACCGGGATGCCAATCTGGAACGCATACTTCTGTGACCTCTCCGGTGGCGGTCTGCCCGAATTGTGTTCTACAATCAGCTGGGGTTCTGGCATGATTGATAACCGTGTCATCATCTATGACTATGCAAACGGAGCAAGCTATGAGCTGTCTGATCGAGGAAATTTCGATTTTACCCTCAGATTTAATGAAGCTGATGGATACCTCTATGTAGATAAAAGGAAATATAATACTGACGAACTGGTTCAATCGGGGCGCTTGGTGTTCAAAGATGACTGTCTCCAAGTTGAAGGTTTTTCTTCCAATGTAGATGAACCTGCCAAGTATTATCTGACCATCGGTGCAGAAGGTGTTAAGAGCATCGAGCTTACAATGCCTAACTCAAGTGGTGGATGTGAAAACGCTGATGGTTCCCTGTTCAAGAAAGGCGAACGCATCTGGCTCGAAAATCTCGATGGTTACACTGATCTGCGTGGACTAACAATAACTGCCCTTGGTGAAAACGGAGAAATCATCTGGACTGCATCAATTCCCAATGAAGATGAAAACCAAGGATTTACCCATCTGGTAAATGATGATTGGGAAATCACAAATATCGAATAATTAGTTCCCAGCAAATAAACCGCTGCAATTCTCATTCCAAAGTGGGATGGATGTTGTAGCGGTTTTTCTTTTTATGGTTCAAATGCCACCATTGTTTCCTTTGGCAGTTTCTCATTTTCACAGTTCAGAAGATACGCTATCGCCTTGTTCGCAAAGCGATTTGTTTTCATGGTATCCCAATCAGCAAGCCGGATGATCTCTGCTGTGCCGTTCTCAAAATCCAATGATATTTCGCCCCATTCGCCGTCGCAGTCTGCTTGGTATTCGTAGATTGCGGCGGCGATTTTCTTTTTTCGCTTGATCTTGGATTTCTGTTTTAGCCGGACTGCATGGATTGCGCCCTCGGCAACCAACAATTCCGTCAACTTGTCCACTGCTTTTCGGTAGGCTCGTTCTGCACCGCTGGCTGTGCTGCCCTCAAACATAACCGCCAGTTCTTCAAAGGTGGGGCGGTCTTTCCATGAGCCGACACGCCCACAGGTCATGCAGATCGCAAGACGCTTTTCAAGCAAGGTCTGTTCCCGGTAATTCAGTTTCTCAAATGCCCGCTGCACCTTTTCTGCCTGTATGCCGTTCCAGAGGATGTCGGTATAGTTCCAGCTATCGTCAAGGGCAACGTCTTCGCCTGTTTCCTCGCCATCCTCGTCTGTTACATAGAACGGTTGCTGATTGCGGATGCCACGGACAACTTTCAGATATTCTTCCGCAAGGGCAAGCTCGCAGTTGTACTTCTTGGAAAACTCGCTGACCGCATCCTTGGTGTTATGGTACAGCCATGCCATTGACCGCACCATTTTGTAATTGGTCAGAGAGGATACCGACCATTTTTCTTCGCCCATGCGGAAACGGAGCATAGCATCCCGGATGAACGGGAAAATGTATGTAGCATACTCTGCACCCTTGGAAAGGTCATAGTCCATCAGCTTTTGGAGCATTTGCTCCCGGCAGGAGAGCTTTATATCTATAAATCGGTCTGTGTCATACAGATCGCCGCCATCCACACCGAGAAAGTCTTTGATGCGCTTGTTAAGTTGCAGCTCGTAGTGGTGGAGAAAGAATGAGAAATATTTCAAGTCTTTTTCCCGTAGGGCAGACAGGATATATTCGTTCGGATTGTCTACTGTAGGCGGTTCCGGTTCCAGCTGGAAGATGCGCTCTGCAACATAGGGTGGGATGCCATCATCGGATGGATTGACAGCGTGTTTCGGTATGTATCCGGTCATATTCCATGAAAAATCATTCAGCATAGCGCACCTCCTTCCAGTTTAGTAATACTCATAAATATCCCGTGATCAACTAATGGGTTATTTATTACTTTATTTTCTTTAACATACGGTGATAAATAGGTGCATTTGGTGCAGGAGTTGTGATTGGGAGCAGAAGTCCCTCTTTGATAAATTGTTCCACACGCAAAGCAATCCACCCATCACCGATCCCTAATTGATTCTTTCCAAGAACCTGTCCAACAAGCACGCTTTCCTTAAACTCGTCGTCCAGTGTATCCAATTCTCGAAGAATAAATGTATCATACAGAGTTTCTGATACGCTGACCAGTTTGCCGTTTATAACAGCACGAAGAGGAGAATTTTCCTGTTGGAGTTCTCTCCAGCGGTTAGCCAAACTACGAAGGTAATTTGTTGGCAACTTCTTCCCAAGAGATGCCATCCGTCCCAAGTGATAAGGTTCAACTTCTCCCCAACCGTTATACTGGACAATGCATCCATCTGGTCTTGTTTCCCACATTGGAAGCTCCACAATGGTAACATCCAATTTTTCAAAGCCGATTGGTCGTAGTTGTTCCAGAAGCCAATACAATCCGCACACATCATCTGGGTCTCGTCCGACCCAAACACGAATCGGCTCTCCGTTTTGTGCTTTTTCCAGTAGTGTAGCATAGTTCTTTCGGGATGTATTGAGAAGTTCAGTTACGATTTCAGATGCCATATCGGGCAGTATGCTTAGTAGCAAAGATAATGCCGACTCACGCTCCAAACAAATTCCTGCTTCGGAGATGTTGCCCACAGACAATGCCAGCGGAAGATTAACTATGTCCTTACGATTTCCTTCCAACGGTATAGCATTCTCCCAACCAGAACGCTCCCGTTCTTCTGCTTGATGCTGGAACTTTTCTATTTCTTCTTTTGAAACTGCCCCATCAGAGATAATTACACTGGTTGCTCCGCCTAAAAAACCCTTATGTCCAATCGCAACCGCCATAGTCCCTGCGGCACTGTCGCTAAATACTACTTCTAACATAACGTTGCTCACCTCTTAGCTAAATTCAAATTCTTTTTAGTGCTTCTTTCTTCAAAGCCGCCTGTCCCATTTCTTTTTCATAATCGCCCTTGGCATAAGCGACATTGCTCAATGCCTGGAGCATCTTATCTTTTGCCAGCCTTTTCATGACCTCCGCAAGATCTTCATCCAGAGTACCACGCTTTATATAGCGGTTTATGGTGTTCAGACGCTTCTCATGTATCTGCTTCACTGGATGATCATCCGCAAGCTCCCGTTGTTCTCTGCCTTTCAGATTGCCGATCTGCCGACAGGTGCGGTGCAGCTTATCTCCCGGCGCATAACCGCCGCAGTATTTGGTGTGCCTTGCGTTGGTTGTCAGAAACCATTTGCCGCAGATCCGGCACTTCTTAGGAGCGTGACCGACACACAATCCCTCAAAGAGATCTGACCGGAACATCCCTACAAAGGACACATAGTGCATCCGTTTGACGAGCTTCGCCACATTTTCGCCGGGACGGATGACCGATACATACTGAACGGAATTGTTCAGGGTAGACATCCAGGCATTGCCCTCCGTGATAGAGAACTCCGGCGGGAAATAGCTGCCGAACATTTTTGCAAAGCCCTCTGCGGTGCGGTCAGCTTCGTTGCCGTCTGATTTTTCTGCAAAATCAAGCATGGCCGTTTGGTATTCCCCAAGGGAGTATGCCAGATGCCCGAAAACTGCGGTATAGCGTTGGAGCATCATCGCATCGGCAAAGTTCTGGATTTCTTCAAATTGCAAAGAATTGGTTGCGGCTTTTATGGCAAACTCCACATATTTCAGCGCATTGTCCACAGTAAAGACTTTTTCAATCCGTTCTCTGTGCTTTGAGATATTCATATAGGAGAACGGCGGTGTTTGACTGAGAATATCAAGCATCGTCAGAGCAGCTTCCGTTGCAATAGGACAGAGTGCAGAAGCATCCTGTCCGGCGTTTAATATTCCAAGCAGCAGATTGATTTTCTCGCATTGCTCGTTCATCTTTGCGATGGTATCCGCAGGGACATTCAGCGCATCACAGGCAAGAGCGCCGACAGGAAGTGTTTTTCCCTCATATATGACCGTATCCTGCCAAAAATCCAATGTCATCAGTTCTTGGTTCATGCTTGCCCCTCCTGTCCTGTTTTTTCATTTTCTTAATTCTATCATGCTAATGTAAAGAAATCTACATCTATCCATAAGTTGTCCTGTTTTTTGAAACGGGGTTGTCCTCCGATTAGCCTGTTTTTTGAAAAATCCGGCATAACAATAGTAGACGGAGCGAAGCACCTGCCAATCACGGCGGGTGTTTCGTGCTTTCTGAATACTATGAACGGAGGTTTTCTATGACAATCTATGAAACCATCAAGGTGGCAATCAGCGTAAAGCAAGCCGCCGAACACTACGGGCTGAAAGTCAACCGAAACGGCATGGCTTGCTGCCCGTTCCACAACGACAGGCATCCGAGCTTGAAGCTGA
>OMBX01001124.1_pt1 | contig 10331 bp, 7 predicted proteins | sample 1644931 | NCBI WGS metagenome assembly OMBX01 (sample SAMEA103958165, study PRJEB25191) | human gut metagenome | biome: human-associated habitat [ENVO:00009003]; feature: intestine environment [ENVO:2100002]; material: feces | place: Germany | collected 2013/2015
CGGCAGCGGGAAGCGCGGCTAGAACATGGTTCAGATTGTCGCCGAGCTGAATGCCGCGCAGGAAGTCCGGCGAGGAGCCGATTCCCGGCCCGCCGTAGAGCAGCTCGTCCTCGCAGGACCATGCGTTCAGCCGGACGGTGCCGTCGCTGTGCTGTGTAAATTGATAGCTCACGCCGTCGACCGTAAAGTTGTCCCCGCGCATTTTGCCCTTCCGGACGGGACTGCCCCGATAGGCAGCCGCCCTTTGCAGAACGGCTGCGTAATCCATGCCGGGGAAGACCCCGTTCGGAAGCACAAGCTCACAGCGCTGCACCGGCAGAGAACGGTCTGTCTCTGCCGCATCGGGAAGCGCGATGGGGTCGCCCGACAGCGATGCGTCCGTATACATCTCCACGCGGTCGTCAGAGCGCCAGCGTGTCAGATCGAACCGGTCGCTGCCGCTTGAAAAGCGGCCTGTGTGCAGATCCTGTTCCAGATAGCCGAAGCGGGCCTTCGGCGCGTTGATGTCGATCAGCCACCACGCACCGTCCAGCAGCGGCGCACCGAGCGGGTGCACCTGCCCGTTTTCCTCACAGACAAGCTGCGTTTTCGTGTGCGCAAGCGTGCAGTCAGTCCTGCCCTCCGGGCAGGAGGCCGTTTCCGTTTCGAGCCGGAACGTGTATCCGTCCGCGCTTCCCAGCGTCACGGAAGCGCCTGCGCAGGCGGTAAAGCTCGCGGCCATCTGCTTTAGCAGCTGCCCTTCATAGCGTGCCTGCAGATACGGGTTATAGCCGGAAGCATCGGTTTCATCCGCCCCGCGCGGCCAGTGGATCGTGACCTCGTAACAGCCATCTTTTACGCCGCAGAGATAGACCATCTCGTTCTGCTCACCCGCCTCGACGGAGATCGTCTCGCCACGCTGCGTCACCTCGCTGAGACAGCCGCGCGCGGTATAGCCGGCGGAGCATTCGGTGATCGTCTTTTCAACATAGCGGACGGCGAACGTCGAGCCGGTGCTGTAGGTGCTGCGCCAGAGGTCGTCCTGCTCGTCATATTCCCAGCCGGTCGTGGGCAGATACGCGCCCCAGCCTCCGGCTTTGTCGGTGAAGGTGCGAAGGTACGCGTCAATATGAACGGCCCTGCCGTAGCCGTCCATGCCGTTATAGAAGCTCGGATAGAAATAGCCCTGTATATTATTCGCACCATGGGTCGCGGCGTAAATGTCGCGCAGATAGTCCGTCAAGCGCCCGGACTGTTCATACACGGCCAGCGCCGTGCCGTCCGTGTCCTTTGTCCAGCCGAGCAGGCGGTAGTCCTGCGTCTGGCTGCGATAGGTGACGGTCACGAGATAGCGGGTGCTGTCCAGCAGGTATTCCCGCCCATCGATGTATGAAAGGCCGGTATCGGCGCCCAGCAGGAAGGTGCGCCCGTCGGCATTTTCCGGCGCAATCGCAATTTTGTAGCTCCACAGCTGCAAATCTCCCTCCGGGTCGAGGCCGGACAGGGATGCAAGCCGCTCGAGGTTCACCATCTGCGCGTCCTGCACCGTATCTGTTACAGTCTCAAATCCGCCGTCGGTCAGCACCTTATATTCGATTGGCTCCGGCAAAATGACCTGCGCGATATAATATTCGGCGTAGTCCTCTATACTGGAAAAGAACGCGCTTGTCGGGGGCGTGCTGTCTGCCTCTGCGGGGCTGTCTGCGGTAGAAGAAGCGGGCGGCTCTTCCTCCGGCTGCTCTGCGTCTGTCTTCGGGTCGGTCAGGAAGCACACGGCCACGGCGATGGACACGAATACCGCCGCCAGCACGACCCAGAACGCAGGCTTTTTGTAATTTAAAACGGACTTGATGCGGCCCTTCACGCCCGTCTCGCCGAAGGCCAGCGGGCAGGCCGTGATCATCCGGCGCGGGACGCTGCATTGCAGCAGCGCACGGGAATAGGCCGTCTTGCAGCTCTCTCCCAGCTCGCGCACGACCTTTTCATCGCAGGCCGCCTCGATATCGCGGCAGAATAAAACATACGCCAGCCAGCAGACGGGGTTGAACCAGTATGCCGTCAGGAGCAGGAAGCCCAGCGGCTTCCAGAGCTGGTCGCCGCGCTTTAAATGTGCGCGCTCGTGCGCCAGAACCATGTCCTGCGCGCCGGGCTCCAGCCCGAAGGGCAGATAAATTCTTGGCCGAATCACGCCGAGGATGAACGGGGACGGGACGAATTCCGACTGGAACACGTTTCCCTCCAGCCGCACCGCCGTGCGCACGCGAAGCCGCAGGCGCAGCGCGGAAATGGCCGCGTACAGGACAAGCACCGCGCAGCCGCCGAGCCAGACCCACGCGGCAAGCCACGTCAGAATTTGCAGCGGGTTCGCGCTCTGCGCGGGGTCGGGCGTGAATGCAGCCTGTAAGGGCGGATTTACAATGGCGTCGACCGCCGGGATGCCGCTCGTGATGGCTGGCGCGGCGGAATACACGATCTCCGGCTGCACCGGCTCCGCGCTCGGAATGAGGCTCAGCACGCTTTCAATCGAGAACGGGCACAAAAGCCGCACCGCCGCCAGCGCCCACAGGGCGCACAGCAGCCATTTCGGTGCTTTCTTGAACACCAGCCGCACCAGCACGACCGCAAAAATCAGAACCGCCGCAGACAGGCTGCGGTTGAGAAAGCCGAGAAAAAGATTTGTCATGGCCGCTTCTCCTCATAGCCGTCGATCATGGCGCGCAGCCGGTCGACCTCGTCCTGCGAAAGCTTCGTCTTGCGCGCGAACGCCGCGATAAACGCGGGGAGCGAGCCTTCGAACGTCTTCTCGACCAGCTCGTCCAGCTCTGCCGCCTGCGCCTCGTCCTTGGAGACGAGGGAGGAGACGAGGCCGTTTTCATTTTTTACGATGCCGCGCTCGCCTAGACGGTGGATGACCGTATACGTCGTCGTCCGGCTCCAGCCGAGCCTTTCTTTGCACAGCTTCGCCAGCTCCGCGCTGGGCAGCGGCTCATGCTCCCATAAAATCAGGCAGAACCGGTATTCGCTCTCAAAGATCTTCGGGGTGGACATAGGCATTCCCTCCTTGTCTAATACGTTAGACTGTAATTGCAGTCTAACGCATTAGACTGCTCTTGTCAAGCCCCCTTTGCAAAAGGGCAGCTTTTTGCGGACAGAAAATTTTCGGCAGGATGCAACCCTTGCGGAATTTTTGCGTATAGGAAAGAGAAGCGCGGATGCGGACGCGGCGCGGCCCACAATATCTTGTGGCGGGTGTTACGTCTACCTCGCAACATGGGCCGAAATGGGCTGAAATGCTTGGTAAAACAGACATTTTCGTAAAAATCGGTTGCATTTTTTAATTTTTATGGTAAACTGGTTACATAAAATCTGCGGCTGCAATCGGCTGCAAATTGAAAGAGGTGCACTTATGAAGCGTACATTTGGAAGATTCATGAGCCTGCTGCTGGTGCTCGCCATGGTATTGGCGATGGTTCCGGCAGCATTGGCTGCAAATCAGGCGTACAGCGTCGAGCCGGACTCGACGATCAAGATCAAGACGTCGATCACAGGCTTTACTGTGACAAACTGGGAATCCAGTGATGAGAGCGTCGCGACAGTCGCAGCTGTCAGCGGCAGCAAAACAGAGGCGATCGTGACCGGCAAAAAGGCCAGCAACACGGCCATCCGGATCACGGCTACCGGTACATTGGCAAATGGCAGATCCCATTCGGAGTATTTCACGGTTTATGTGCGGGACGCATATACCCTCACGCTGGCGCTCAGCAACAGTAATATCAACGGCACGGTTGCGCTGAATCAGGGCGACACCAGAACGCTCACCGCGACTGTCACGGTCGGCAGCAGCGGCGTGAGCGCAGGCAATCTGGCAAACTGCGAAGTTCATTTCACCAGCGATAACGATGCCATCTCGGTTACTCCTGCCAGCGCGAAGGTCACCGCAAGCACGGTCGGCAACTACACGACCTATAAGGTTGAAGCGACTGTCAAAGCAGAGAAGGTCGGCGGCGCAACGCTGACGGCGCAGGTCTGGTATCAGGGTAAAGATGGCATGAAGCCGTCCACGTCCGCGACTGCGACCAAGACCATCGGCTTCAGGGTCAGCGGCGCGGCGACGATCTCGGTCACGCTTCCGACCGCCCAGCAGGTATTGTCGCTGGAGGCAGGCGGCACGTCTGCCACGCTGCAGCCGAAGGTGACCGGCTATTCCGGCACGGCGCAGCCGAAGCTGCTGTATCTGTACGATACCACGGGCGATACTACGGGCAACTATCTGTATGTCCGTCCCAATGCCACCACGAGCTCTGCAACGGTCGAGCCGTACAAGGCCTGCGACGCGACGAATATCTATATCTGCATTGAAAGCTATAATATCGGCAAGACATATAATGATGTCAAGGATGACCCGGAGCATTCGATTACCGGTTCTTATGCCGTCTGCACCGTCAGCATCAAGAATAAGGGCATGGCCGTCACATCGATCGAGGTCATGAACAACGATAGCGTGAAATATAACGGGAAGGACTCCCGCCTGCAGACGCTGCTGGACAACGGCACGATGGTCTTCGGTCTGCAGGACAGCTATTATAAGCCTGCTGTGAAGTCTGCGTTGATCCGTGACGAGCTGAAACTTACTGCGCGCATCAAGGCTCCCGATTCGCTGCTTGCAAGCGCTGCGGATCTGAAAAATGCCTATTCCCGCATTGAGTGGACAAGCTCTGCCCCTGCTGTTGCCAAGGTGGGCACGACCGATTCGGACGGAACCTCGGCAACTGCGACGATCGTGCCGGTCGCAGCCGGTACGGCGACGATCACCGCGAAGGTCGACGGCAATGTTACCGCAACCTATAATGTTACGGTCTATCAGGGTCGTGCATACAAGATCACCGAAGAGCCGAGCATCGGTGAGACGGTCGGCAAGATGACGGACACCGAGCTCAAGGCCATGTTCGAAAAGGAAACGGCCAAGGTTGAGATCCAGACCAGCATCTATGATGACGAAGTGATGATCTATGAGCTGCCCGTCAAGACGGCAGAAGTCGTAAACGGCACGAACGGCGGCAAGAAGTTCAAGTATACGCTCAACGGCCTCAAGACGGCTACGAAGGAATTCTTCTACAACAGAGAAGACCCGAACGGCACAGGCGTTACGACAGATAGACAGGTGACCTTCTCCGACATTTCCTTCTCGGAGCAGCCCGCAAACGCGGCCTATAAGATCACGGACACCATTGCCGATCTGGCCATGACGGCGTCGGTTTCGACGGGCAAGATCAAATCCGTGGTCTGGTACATGAACAGCGACCAGACGACCGGCGGTGTGGATAAAGCAATTCAGACAGACAAAATTACCGATAAGCCTACGAACTACCGTTCGGTTCTGTCCAATCTCAAGCAGTACATCACCGGTACCGGAACCTATGTGTTCTACTGCCGCGTCACGACCGACGACGGCAAGTATGCCGAAACACGCAAGGCCATCATCACCATCACGGGTGAGAACCACATCAACATTGTCTTCAACCCGACTACGGTAAAAGCCGGCGGGACGTTCACCATCACCGGCACGCCGCAGGAGTATGTGAGCGGCAAGCTGACCAATGTGACCGGCAAGACCTATACGATCACATGGACCTCGAGCGACGAGAACATTGTTAAGCTCTCCAGCAAGACCAGCACCAACAGCAGCCCCTCTATCACCGCGACGGCCAAGGCAGGCGGTCAGGTCACCATCAAGGCTGAAACGACGATCGGCGCGAAAAAGTATGCTGCCGAAGTGAAGTTCACCGTCACTGTCCCCGAGGCGGACACTGTCAGCCTGACGCTCGGCGAGAACGACACCTATGTCCAGCTCGACGGCAGCAAGCTTGCCGCGGCAGTCAAGACCGCCGCCAAGACCACTCCCAGCACCTTTACCTTTGAGTCCCCGGCCAACGGCACGCTCTATACCTCGAGCGCCATGTCCGGCACGGTCAGCACGACGACCAAGTATTCTGCCAGCGAAGTCAGCAAGATGGTCTACCGCCTGACGAGAACCACCGGCACGCACACCATCAGGTACGCCGCCTATGACGGCAGCGCCCAGATCGCGACCGGCACGATCAATGTCGTGACCAGCGCAAGCACGGTCGAATACCACATCTCCGCCAACGAGAAGCAGCAGATGGTCGTCAGCGACTTCCAGCGCGTCTACGGCTCCGGTCTGAGCACCGTGACCTTCGGCACGAACTCCGATAACCGCGGCGCACTGTACAAGGGCAGCACGACCAGCTCCGGCAAGGTCGGCAGCGAGGCCTACAGCGTCTCGACCGGCTCGAACCTGCTGAAAAACGTCTGCTTCATCGCGGGCAGCACCACGTCGAAGTACACTGTGACCATCCCCTTCACGGCAAACGGCTCGTCCGGTCAGATGAACGGCCAGCTTGTGGTCTATGTCAATGACACCCACACGCTGAACTCCACCGGCGCGTCCTTCCGCTCCATGGGCATTGCAAACGAACTCACGCCGGATAACGCCACCGGCAGCACCTACATCACCATTGACCGCATCGTCGGCGGTAAGCTTTACTCCGCCTACACCAGCATCAAGCACTGCACCGCGCTGACCAGCAAGGATTTCGGCAGCACGAAGTTCTACTTCTCTGGCTCCGGCAGTCTGGATAACCTCTATATCCTGCCGCTGGCCGACAGCAAGAGCGTCGAGGTCAGCTACACCATCGACGGCAGCACGAAGGGCACGCTGTCCTTCAAGGTCAACCAGCAGACGGCCTCCAGTCAGTTCACCGACGTGAGTGGTTCTTACAAGTGGGCGGCCAACTCGGTCGACTTCATGTACATGAACGATATCATCAAGGGCAACAACACCAAGAACCCGAAGCTCTTCGGGCCGGGCGCCAAGATGACCCGCGCCATGCTCGTCACGGTCCTCTACCGTGCGGCAGGCGAGCCCACCGTTACCGGTATCACCAACAAGTTCACCGACAACAAGCAGGGCCAGTATTACTACAACGCAGTCCTCTGGGCCTCCAACATGGGCATTGTCAACGGCGCGACCGCCACGACCTTCGACCCGAACGGCAATGTCACCCGTGAGCAGATCGCGGCTATCCTGTACCGCTACGAAGGCAGTCCGACCGTGACCGGTTCTCTGAGCGGCTATCCCGATCAGGCGCAGGTCAGCTCCTTTGCCGTCACGGCAATGCAGTGGGCTGTCGGCACCGGCATCATCACCGGCGTCACCTCCGGCGGCAGGACGACCCTCTCCGCAAAGGGCAACGCCACCCGCGCTCAGGTCGCCGTCATGCTCCACCGCTTCCTGACGTTCTAAGCATATCGACCCCTCGCCCCCGGCTCACGCCGGGGGCGTTTTTTGCGCACAAAAAGGCGCCCCTACCAACTGCGTTTGAATTTCGCCGGTTTTCGCGGATAATGGGGAATCTATCCGTCTTAGTATGAAAAATCTCCCCTTGCCGGGCGGCAAGGGGAGGAGATGAGGGCGTTTACCCTTCGAACTGACTGTGGTACAGATTGGCGTAGAAGCCGTTTTTGGTGAGCAGGTCCTCATGGCCGTTCTGGGCGTGATCATGGATAAGACCTGCGATAAGATCATTCCCCCTGCCCCGGAGTTTATCGGCTTGGAAAAGGCAAAGCAGATCGCGTTAGAGGACGCGGGGCTGGATGAGACGGCGCAAAAAATCGTGTTCACCCGAGAGGAGCTGAGCCGCAATCAGGGCAAGCCTTGCTACATTCTGGAGTTCTACACGGACAAGTGTGCGTATTCCTACAAGATCGATGCAGTATCCGGGGAAGTTATCGGGAAGAAAACCGAGTGGTTTTCCCGTCAGGAGTCCGAGACTGTGCCGGACACGTCTCAAAATTCCGATTCCAAGCATCGTTGAACAGATTAAGCTATGACAAAGCAGCAGAAAATGAAACAGCAGAACGTGGGGCAGGATTGTAATACCCTGCTCCACGTTCTCGGCAGCGAAATACAGAAAGCAAAAATCTCGACGCTCAAGGAGTAAGGGTGGATTTTCACAGGGGAATACTACCCTATAAACAGGAGGACAATATGAGCTTATTCAGAAAGAAAAAATGGGACATTGAAAGATCGGAGCAAAACAAGGGCTTGATTCGTCAGCTATTTAGCCAAGCGATGCCAGACGGCGATACCTGGAAGATCGTCTACGGCTATGGGCTTAATATAAAAACCAGCGATTATATTATTGCCAGAAAAATCACCTACACATATACAAGCCTGATTATTGGTTACCGTGAGTCGGACATGAGCATTGCTTTGCTGCAAACCACTCCCGAATTGGAAGGGTGCAGCGAAGCGGAAATCTTCACAAGAGACAGCATTAAAAAGGCAAAGATCTCAACGGGCATGTATACGATTTATCATCAGGGTGGTATCATGGCAGGCTATAGTACCGATGTAAGAAGCATTGCTGCAATACGTTTCATGGCCATTCTTTTTCCATCTCCTTATTGTTCGCGGATAACAGGCGGCTGCCAGCTATCCAGTGCTGTCATATCCGGCACATAGATCCGCATGAACAGATGAAATTCCCCGTCGGAAACAGGCAGCCAGTTAGAGGTGTCTTCCGGTGCATCCTTGGACAGGATAATATCCAATGTGCCGTCCGCATTCAGCTTGAAGTCGGAGCGGTCGTTGATGCAGTAGCGGTCGATGGAATTGTCAATGAGGAAATCATCCTCTCCGTAGGCGGTCACGGACCAGAAGCCGCCCTCCAGCGTGGGAGGAAGGGTTTCAAAGTGGAGCGTATACTTCTTTTCTCCGGTCAGCGCTGCGCCGGTCTCATCCACCGCTGTCTTGGGATAGATTGCCACGTCCACGGTGTTGGCGCCAAGCCCCACCAGCGCTACCATCGCGCGGTAGGTATACTCCGTGCCGAAGTCGCCGATGGGCTTGCCGTAATAGACCCACTGGCCGAGTTTCTGCGCATACTTCGCGCCGTCGGCGGCAAGCGTGGCGCGAAGCCCCTGAAGCATCTGCGTCCAGCGCTCGGCAGCTCCTTCGCCCAGGAGGGCGGCGTCGAAGGTCTTTCCCGCGCCCACGTTGATGGCGGAGAGTTTCTTCAGCAGTTCCTCATCCGCATCGGCGGGCGGGTTGACCTGCATCAGAGCGTTCGCCGTATTGAAAAACTCTGCTGGCGTCATGGAAAGCACCTTGTTCACGGGAACAAAGTCATTTTCCTCTTTATAAGCTCCCTGCGGTGCGGTATACTCGCCTCCCTGTACATAAGCCGAAAGAGGCAGGAGCTGCATCTGCTCCTGAATGGCATAGACATTGGGCAGATCCTCGTTCCCGGACAGCACCGTGCGGGTGATCGACCACACCGTTGCGGTGGGCACGTCCACGCGCGTCACTCCGTCGGGCAGCTCGCCCTCCCAGCCGGGAAGCGCGATGGCATAAGCACCCGCCTTGTCCAGCACGGCGGCGGTGTTCGTCCACGCATCCAGAAGCTGCACATTGCAGAAGCGATCCGTTTCCGGCAGGACGTAGACCATAGGCTCTGTGCTGATGTCAAGCCATGCCTGCGAATAGACGGTATCGACGTTCGGCGTCACGACGGTGCGGAAAGAGGCGTCCGCCAGCTTTTTTGCATGGTTGAACTGATTGATGGGTGCACGGCCAGTCATGGTCCCGTCCGTATTGGTCGATAATGTTTTGGTTGCGTCGGTCAGCACCAGCGGGAACGCATAGATGTATGCCTCGCTGACCGTTTCCCACACGGTTTCAGTATCCGGTGTATCCGGCTGCGTTTTTTCGGCAGAGCAGGCGGAAAGAAGCCCGCAGGAAAGCAGCGTAAGCAGCGATAGTAGAATTGCAAATATCTTTTTCATGTTGTCCTCCTATGATTCTCTTCTGTTTTTGGTCATCTTCACGGAACGGTTTGTGCGTATGGATTGACTATGAAGTCGTTTGTGATTTTCTCTTTATGGTAAACTATCGATTATTCCGCCCCTTTCTTTCTGCAAGCCTTGAAAGCTCTTTTTTGTTCCTTTTGCGGCATTCGGTCTGCTTCAGCGTCACGGTATGGACAAGCCTGCTTTCCAGCAGCTTCAGGCGCAGCTTGTCAAGCGTCCGCCGGTAGAATCGCTCCGCGCCACTGGCGGTTGTACCCTCGAAATCCACCGCCAAGTCCTCAAAGGTAGACTGCGTGGACAAAGGGCTGACGCGTCCACAGGTCATGCAGAGGCTTTCGCCGCCGACAGTTGCTCTGATCTGCTGGTTTTCCTTCTTGACATGAACAATGCTCCCTTCGTGATTGACAGTGTATTTATTTCACTGTCTCTCATAAAGGGAGCATGTCAATCAGAAACGGGGG
>OMBX01001130.1_pt1 | contig 10292 bp, 6 predicted proteins | sample 1644931 | NCBI WGS metagenome assembly OMBX01 (sample SAMEA103958165, study PRJEB25191) | human gut metagenome | biome: human-associated habitat [ENVO:00009003]; feature: intestine environment [ENVO:2100002]; material: feces | place: Germany | collected 2013/2015
ACGAACCCACTCGGTTACGCAGATGTAATTTAACAATTCTCTTACAGAAAATGATACTACAAAATTGTAGTAAAGTCAACGGAATAATAAAACTGTAATCTATTTTTGGGCAAGTTGTACTCAAATTATTAATTTGTTGCTTTTTTTGTTTTTAATATAACCAACCATGCTTTTTAAAACCGTTTTTTCCTAAAAAGAAGTAATTAATCAAAGCGATTTTTTGTAAAATTATTACAAATTGAAACAAGTGTTATTTTCGTGTTATCATCAGACATCTGAGCATTTTACAATTCAAATTGAACACAGAAAAATATCGTTCCGTTATTTCTATGATAATTTTACACCTTCAATCTTCTTTTTTCAAATTTAAAATTAACTTTCTATACTATATATACTTTCCAAACGGACACAATAAACAAGTGAAACTTTGGGGCAAAAAAACTTGAAAAACATTACATTTTTTCGTGTGTGTCTATTGACTTTTTAAAAAGGGAATGCTATATTATAATTAACATATGAGCATATCTTCATATGTTCAAGTATAACCATTAACCTGAGAGAAAATTAAAGGGGACGCCTATGGAAAACAAAGAAAAAACAACCACTCCCGAAATGCCCGACATTGATGTGCTGTTTGAGCTTGCAGACCTTTTTAAGGTTTTCGGTGATTCAACCCGACTTCGCATTATGTACACCATTTCGGAAAATGAAATGTCGGTGCTCAACATTGCCGAAGCTCTCAGCATGGAGCAAAGCACAATTTCCCACCAACTGCGTGTGTTAAGGCAGAACAAGCTGGTGCGTGTTCGCCGTGAAGGAAAGCAGATTTATTACAGCCTTGACGATGACCATGTGAAACGAATCATAGAAATGGGACTTGACCATGTTCTTGAATAAGGAGGGAGACATATGAGGTACAAATATCAGCTTGACAATCTCAACTGTGCTCATTGTGCAGGCAAAATTGAGGCTAAAATTGCAGAAACAGACGGCTTTGAGGATGTAAGCTTTAATTTTGCGACAAAACTTCTCAACTTCAAAAGCGAAAAGCAGAATCCTGTTTCCGAAATTCAGGCAATCTGCGACAGCATTGAGGACGGTGTAACCGTTGTTGACAAAACTCCGAAAAATGATATCACAACAAAGGCAGAACCCGAAATCACGAAAAAGAAAATCAACCATGACACAATCTTCCTTGCAACTTCAATTGTACTTGCTGTAGTGTCCGAAATTTTCCACCTTACACTTGACGGTGTTACGGCTGTTCATTATGTTGTACTCGCAGCGTGTTTTGTTGCAACACTTCTTTCGGGTTACAAGGTATTCATCAAGGGTGCAAAAAACATTCTAAAGCTGAAAATTGACGAAACAACGCTTATGGCTGTTGCGGTAATTGCGGCATTCTGTCTTGGCGATTTTGTTGAGGCGGCAATGGTAACAATCCTCTTTTCTATCGGTGAAATTTTTGAGGATCGAGCAGTTGACGCATCCCGCCGTGACATTGAAAAGCTTGCAAACATTCGTCCCGATACAGCAACAATTATTGTTGACGGTGCGGAACAGATTGTTCCTGCCGAAAGCGTTGAAATCGGAAGTATCATTGAAGTCAAGCCATACGAAAGAGTTCCGCTTGACGGCATTATTATTAAAGGTAAAACGACTCTCGACACATCGGCTCTCACAGGCGAAAGCCTTCCTGTTGATGCAGGCGAGGGCAGTGAGGTACTCAGCGGCGCAATCAACGGCAGTAACCTTATTACCGTCAAAACCACAAAACATTTCGGCGACAGTACCGCAACAAGAATTCTTCAGCTTGTTGAAGATGCCGCCGCTCAAAAGGGCAACAGCGAAAAGCTTATTTCAAGATTTGCCTCTGTTTACACACCGGTTGTTGTACTCATTGCAGCTGCAATCGCAGTAATTCCTCCGCTTTGCGGACTCGGAGCTTTCAGCGAATGGCTATACCGTGCGCTTGTTTGTCTTGTAGCGTCATGTCCGTGTGCTATTGTTATTTCCGTACCTCTCTCCTACTATTCGGGTATCGGTGCGGCATCCGAAGTCGGTGTACTCATCAAGGGCGGAAAATATATTGAGGCTCTTGCAAAAGCAGACACATTCGTATTCGATAAAACAGGCACGCTCACAAGCGGCAAGCTCAGCGTAAACAAGGTTAATACTGTCGGTTCATACAGTGCTGACGAAGTTCTTGCTCTTGCCGCTGCAAGCGAAAAATATTCCGCTCATCCGATTGCCTCCGCAATCAGAGAGAAGGCAAACGGTCTTGAACTTCCCGAGCTTTCCGACTACAGCGAAAGTGCCGGTCACGGAACAAGCGCAGTTTACAACGGCAAAACTATTCAGTGCGGCGGTTCAAAGATTCTTTCGGACGAACAGAAGAAGATTGCAAATAAAGACGATTCTGTTTTCGTAATTTATGACGGTCAGCTTATCGGTTCGCTCAATGTCAGCGATACGTTAAGACCTGAGGCAAAAGAGGTTATCTCACAGCTTAAAACGCTCGGTGTCAAGAACACGGTAATGCTCACAGGCGACAGACAACAGCCTGCCGAAAATGTTAAAAACGAACTCGGACTTTCCGAATGTCACGCAGAGCTTCTCCCTGCTCAAAAGCTTGAGCTTTTCAAGGGCTTGAAATCAAAATCCAAGGGTGCTTGCTTTGTAGGCGACGGCATCAATGATGCCCCTGTTCTTTCGGCAAGCGACTGCGGTATCGCAATGGGATTCGGCAGTGAAGCCGCTATTGAAGCGTCAGACGCAGTTCTTGCATCAGGCACACTCAAACAGCTTCCAAAGGCAATTAAAATTGCAAGAAGTGTTATCAACACTGTCAAAGGCAACATCATCTTCGCCCTCTCAATCAAGGCTCTTGTAATCATCCTCGCCGCATTCGGTCTTGCACAAATCTGGATGTCCGTTATCGCCGACACAGGCGTCAGCGTAGTCTGCGTCCTCATAGCCGCAAGACTCCTCAAAAAGAAATATTGATTTTCTCAACAATCATTACTGTTCCCGAGCAGGTAAAACTGTTCGGGAATTTTCTTGTTATTACTCTTATACAGATACTTTTTTGGTCAGCATTTTGCTTTTGTTGTTAATCATTTATTATATCTTTTTCAGGCGATGACAGAATAATTTAAAATCCTGCAAAAAATTTAATTTATGGGCAATACTGCTCTTTACTTTTTAAGGTATTTATTGTATAATTAGCGGTAAAGTAAAAAGGTATATTTAATGTTACAAAACACCTTTTGCTCACAATAAAAAGGATAGGAGGGACAAAACATAATGATCAGCGGTGCTGAAATTATGGTAAAATGTTTGGAAGCCGAGGGCGTTGACATAGTCTTTGGTTATCCCGGTGCGGCTATCTGCCCATTTTACGATAAAGTTTACGATTCGAGCATTACCCACATTCTTGTTCGTCAGGAACAGAACGCTGCTCATGCGGCAAGCGGCTATGCAAGATGCAGTAATCGTCCCGGTGTTTGCGTGGCAACTTCCGGTCCCGGTGCAACCAACCTCATCACAGGCATTGCAACCGCCTATACGGACTCTATTCCGATTGTTGCCATTACAGGTCAGGTTCGTTCCGACCTTCTCGGCAGAGATGTCTTTCAGGAAGCTGACATCACGGGAGCTTGTGAACCGTTTGTAAAGCACAGTTATCTCGTCAGCAAAACAGAAGACCTTCCGAGAGTTTTCAAAGAGGCTTTCCATATTGCCTCAACCGGCAGACCCGGTCCTGTACTTATCGACATTCCCGTTGATATTCAGGAAAATGAAATTGAAAGTTTTGAATATCCCGAAAGCGTAAACATTATCGGTTACAAGCCGAACACTAAGGGACACGCAATTCAGGTTAAAAAGGCTGTTGAGGCCATCAACGCAAGCAAGCGTCCTGTTATCGTATCAGGCGGCGGCGTGCTGAGTTCTGGTATCAAGCTTAAACTTCAAAAATTTGCAGAAACTACGGGTATCCCCGTTATTTCAACTATGATGGGCATCGGGGTTATGCCCAGCGAGCATGAGCTTTATCTCGGAATGCTCGGCACTCACGGCAAGGCTGTTGCCAACCGTGCTCTTCACGAAGCCGACCTTGTAATCGTATGCGGTGCAAGACTCGGTGACAGAGCTGTTGCGGCTCCCGACCAGATGAGTGAAAACACAAAGGTAATTCACATTGACATTGACCCTGCTGAAATCGGTAAGAATGTTAAAACAGAAATTCCGATTGTAGGCGATATGAAAAATGTCATCAATATGCTGCTTGACAGCATCGGCGATTACAAGGTTACAACAATGTGGAGCGAAACCGTAAAGAACTGGAAAAAAGACCTTTACCGTGAGCCTCCCGTATTTGACGGCTTTGTTGAGCCGAGAACACTTGTCGGTCATCTCAGCGCAATGTTCCGCTCAAAGGCAATTCTTGTTGCCGATGTAGGACAAAATCAAATCTGGTGTGCAAACAACTTCCGTATTCGTGAGGGCAGATTTCTCACAACAGGCGGTATGGGTACAATGGGTTACTCAATTCCCGCTGCAATCGGTGCAAAGTTTGCAAGACCCGACCGTGATGTTATTGTAATCTGCGGTGACGGCAGTTTTCAGATGGGGCTTAATGAGCTTGCGACTATTGCAGGCAATCAGCTCGGAATTAAAATCATCATTATGAAAAACGCACGACTCGGAATGGTTCGTGAACTTCAGGACAAACACTACGGCGGCAGACACTCCGCAACAATTCTCAACGGTGATCCCGACTTCTTGAAGATTGCCGATGCTTACGGCATTGACCATGCAGAGGCTCATTCAAACAAGGAAGCCGAAAACATCATCAAGGGTATTGTTGATTCGGAAAAACCGTTCATTCTTGTTTGCGATGTTCACCCCGACACTCCGTCAATTTAATGAGGTGATAAAATGCAGTACACATTATCAATACTTGTTGAAAATCAGGCGGGCGTTCTTTCAAAGATTTCGGGACTTTTCTCTCGCCGAGGTTTTAACATCGACTCACTCGCAGTAGGTGTTACTCAGGAACCGTCGGTTTCCCGAATCACAATCGTTGCAAACGGTGACGAGTACATTGTTGAACAGCTTGAAAAACAGCTTAACAAGCTCATTCCCGTTATTAAGGTAAAAAGGCTTAACGAGGGCGAATTTATCAGCCGTGAGCTTGTTTTAATCAAGGTTCACTGCGCCGCCTCAAAAAGAGCCGAAATTGTCAAAACGGTTGAAATTATGCAGGCGAAAATCGTTGATGTATCCCCTTCGTCAGTTACCGTTGAGTACTGCGAATGTGCAAGCCGCATCAACACGCTTGTTGACTTACTCAAGCCTTATGGTATCCGTGAGATTGTAAGAACAGGTACTGTTGCCATTGACAGAGGCACAGCTTCGGTTTCCGTTTAATCTTACAGTTAGCATATATTTTAATTTATATGCCGCGTTTGCGGTAAGGAGGACTTTAATATGAAAGACTACACAAAAAACATGACAGCACCAATCTACTATCAGTCAGATTGTAACCTTGACCTTCTCAAGGGTAAGAAAATTGCTATTATCGGTTACGGCAGCCAGGGTCATGCACACGCTCTCAACCTCAAGGATTCAGGTTGCGATGTAATCATCGGTCTTTACAAAGGCAGCAAGAGCTGGGCAAAGGCTGAGGCACAGGGCTTTAAGGTATATACATCAGCAGAGGCTGCAAAGCAGGCTGACATCATTATGATTCTTATCAACGATGAAAAGCAGGCAGCTCTTTATAAGAACGACATCGAGCCAAACCTCGAAGCAGGCAATATGCTTATGTTCGCTCACGGCTTTAACATTCACTTCGGTTGCATCAAGCCTCCAAAGGATGTTGATGTTACAATGGTAGCTCCTAAGGGACCGGGTCACACAGTTCGTTCAGAGTATCAGGTTGGTAAGGGTGTACCTTGCCTCGTTGCTGTTGAGCAGGATGCTACAGGTCAGGCTAAGGATCTCGCACTTGCATATGCACTCGGTATCGGCGGTGCAAGAGCCGGCGTTCTTGAAACAACATTCAGAACAGAAACAGAAACAGACCTCTTCGGTGAGCAGGCTGTTCTTTGCGGCGGTGTTTGCGCACTTATGCAGGCAGGTTTTGAAACACTTTGCGATGCAGGTTACGACCCAAGAAACGCTTACTTTGAGTGTATCCATGAGATGAAGCTCATCGTTGACCTTATCTATCAGTCAGGTTTTGCAGGCATGAGATATTCAATCTCTAACACAGCTGAGTACGGTGACTACATCACAGGTCCAAAGATCATCACAGAGGATACTAAGAAAGCTATGAGAAAGGTTCTTTCTGACATTCAGGACGGTACATTTGCTAAGGACTTCCTCCTTGACATGAGCGATGCCGGTTCACAGGTTCACTTCAAGGCTATGAGAAAGCTCGCTGCCGAAGCTCCTGCCGAAGTATTCGGTAAGGAAGTTAGAAAGCTCTACAGCTGGTCTGACGAAGATAAGCTCATCAACAACTAATGTTTTTTAGTTCGTGAAGTTAGTTTGATATATTCAAACTTCTGTCACCCGAGCATTACATAGTACGAATTTAGGGTAGCTTGATTTTCAAGCTACCCTTTTTGCGAGTACCTCGCTAGTAGTTCGTGTAGGTAGTTTGTGATAATTTACAACTACTTGTTCCCGAGCTTAACATAGTTATAATTTTCAAGCTACCCTTTTTGCGAGTACCTCGCTCGCAGTTCGTGTAGGTAGTTTGTGATAATTTACAACTACTTGTTTCCAAGCGTGACATAGTACAGATTAACGGTTCAGTCAATTTGGCTGAACCGTTTTTTGTTGTGCAATAAAAGGGTTCAGCTTTTTACGGCTGAACCCTTTACCGTTATAATTTATTACTTTTAGGAATCAATATTTATCATATGAAAATGCGTTGTAAGAATCGGTAAGGTACTGTCTTTTCTGATCGGTTGTAAACTGATTCCAAAGTTTTGGATAACCGTCAACAGAACAGTAAACAAACTGACTGTACATATGTGCATTTACACAATTATCGAGTGTACTCAAGTTTGCAGCATTATACACTTGTTTGCTTGTCCTGCCATGAACATAATAGGTGTAATCCAATCCCCAATTTTCAAGAGCTAAATGATAAGAAGAATACGGATGAGCACTTATAAGGTTGCCATCATAACTCAATGTATAGTTTTCACAATCAAGATAACGATCGGGATTGCTGGTTGATAACTCGGCTGAATTTATCACATACCTTTTAGCCGATTTATCGTATAAGTAGGCCAATCTATTCTGAATGTAGGTCATAGAATTATCAAATCCAACCAATGAAAGCTTTTCATTCTTGAAAGTATATACCCTTGCATTCAAATAGTATTCCTTATCCCCTGCTTTCTGCGCTATAAGCTCAGGAACACCGTCAAAATCAAGGTCTGTAAACTGCACACCTGCCAAAGCAATGTCCCCCACCTTGAGTTCAGGCAACCACTCCGATTCATGTTTAAGCAGATAATCTATATATGCATCTCTTGTTTTGTTGGTTGTTTTATACTTAAATGCAACACCTGACGGATTATAGGTACTTGTAAATTTCTTACCGTCCTTTGACACACATCTTACAGTATAAGTGTAGGTCTGTCCTGCTTTTACATTTTTATGAGTGTAATAATTATTTGTTGTATCAGCAAGCTTTTTCCACGAACCTTTTTCTTTTACATAAATACGATACTTTGAATTATCTTCGCAAACATCTGTCCATGAAACTGTAATTCCGCCATGCATTGAGTCAACACGAACAATCTCCGGACATTCATTGCCTAAATTCGCCTTAGAACCTTTTGTATCATAACCGCTCTGAAAAACCTTGCCGTTACTTGAAATGCAACGAACAGTATAAATATACTGACCGTTTACGGAATTATCTTTTATGCTTAGTTCTCTTGATACAAGTCCCATATCAAGATAACTGTTACCCGTTGTATCGGCAAGTTTGTTCCAACCCTCACCGTCTTTGTAGTACACACGGTACTTCTCTGCACCTGCAACCTTGTTCCATGTCAGCTTTACGCCGTCATATGTGACCTCAGTTTTTGAAATTTTCGGTGTGGCAACATATTTTGCGCTCATTCCCACTGGGTCATAACCGCTCAAATGCTTTTTAGCGTCGGAACTGATTGCTCTTACAGTGTATGTATAGGTTTTATTCGGCTGTAAATTTTTATGTGTCACAACACCTGTTTTGCTATCGCATACTTTTGTCCAGCCCTTACCTTCTGTTTTGCAGTACAATCTGTAATTTGTATTGTTTTCAGTCTCCCAAATCACCTTAATACCGCCGTTTACAACATTGGTTTCAAGTATTTTAGGAGCTTGAATATATCTGATACTTGAGCCTTTTGGGTTAAATCCACTCTCAAAACTCTTTCCGTCATCACTTATACACCTCACGGTATAAGTATAGGTTCCCATACCAACAGATTTATCAACTATAGAATTAGAAGTCGTATCTGATACTCTGAACCAATCTGACGAATTTTTATGATAAATTCTATACTTTGATGCACCGTTTACTTTGTTCCATGTAATTTTCACACCGCCGTTTACATTTTCAAGCTTTGAAATTTCGGGGGCAGCAACATATTTTACAGTTGTCCCCTTTGAATCATAACCGCTTGTAAAGCTCTTTCCGTCAGCAGAAATACATCTTACAGTATAGGTGTAATTCCTGCCCGATGAAACATCCTTGTCGATATATGAGGTTGAAGTTGTATCGACCATTCGTGTCCAACCTTTACGGCCCTTGTAGTAAACTCTGTATTTAGCCGCACCGTTCACTTTGTTCCATGTAAGCTTTACACCGCCGTAAACGCTTTCGGCTTTTGAAATTTTCGGTGTTGCCAAGCTTGCCCTTGCAACCTGTGCATACTGCACGGGTGTGTTAAGCGGTTCAGCCGCATTTGCAGAAACTGCCGAAACCGCAACCGCAGACATCGACATTACCGCCGCCATGGCTATAGGTAAAAACTTTTTCATAGTTATCCCTCACTTTGTAAATATTCTACGCATTATTAAAAGCTTTTGCTAAATTTTTATGCAAGTTAATTGTAACATTAAATTGTTAAAAAAACAATACTTTTCAATACACTTTTTCATTTATTTTATATTTAATAATATTTAAAATAGCAAAAAGCCGCTCTCAATAACGAGAACGGCTTTTATTATGTCAAAGCATATGAGCATCAACATAAAATTTCATCAAAGCGGGCGGATAATATCCGCCTCTACAGAATTGTTCAAATGGTAGCTATATTACGCTCGGGCATAAATATTTTTTATTCGTCGAACTTCTGTCACCAGAGCGTTACATAGTACGAATTAACGGTTCAGTCAATTTGGCTAAACCGTTTTTGTTGCGCAATAAAAGGGTTCAGATTTTTACGGCTGAACCCTTTTGCAGTTAAAACTTATCAATTTTGACAATCAATATTTGTCGTAAGAAAAAGCGTTGTATGAATCAAGAAGGTGCTGTTTCTTCTGTGTTTCACTATAATTATTCCAAAGTTTTGGATAGCCGTCAACAGAACAGCAAACAAACTGACTGTACATATGTGCATTTACACAATTACCGAGTACACTCACATTTGTGGCATTATATGCCTGTTTTGTTGTTCTTCCGGTATTATTGTAATAATGGTATTCCAATCCCCGACTTTCAAGAGCCAAATGAGCAGAAGAGTATCCACGAACAACCAAAACTGTGCCGTCACAATTCAATGTATAGTTTTCGCGTTCAAGATAACGGTCAACATTTGAGGTTGACAATTCAACGGCATTAATTATATATTTCTTAGCAGATTTGTCATAGAAATAAGTCAGTTGATTCGGGATATAAGTTCTATAATCATCAAATCCGACTAACGAAAACTTTCCGTCCTTAAAGGTATACACCTTTGCATTCAAATAGTATTCCTTATCTCCTGCTTCCTGTACTATAAGCTCGGGAACACCGTCAAAATCGAGATCGGCAAACTGCACACCAGCCAAAGCAACATTTCCTACCTTGAGTTCAGGTAACCATTCCGATTCATGCTTGAGCAGATAATCTATGTATGCATCTCTTGTTTTATCTGTAGTCTTATACTTAAATGTCACACCTGACGGATTATAGATACTTGTAAATTTCTTGCCGTCCTTAGAAACACATCTTACGGTATAAGTGTAGGTCTGTCCTGCTTTTACATTTTTATGAGTGTAATAATTATTTG
>OMBX01001133.1_pt1 | contig 10274 bp, 8 predicted proteins | sample 1644931 | NCBI WGS metagenome assembly OMBX01 (sample SAMEA103958165, study PRJEB25191) | human gut metagenome | biome: human-associated habitat [ENVO:00009003]; feature: intestine environment [ENVO:2100002]; material: feces | place: Germany | collected 2013/2015
TGGATGACATGGAGTGCATGAAATTGACTGGACTTGCCCGGAATACCTATTATAAGTATAAGAGGCAGATTCGGGCTGATTTGACTGACGAGGGAAAACTTAAAAAGGAAGAGTTGTTATGCAAAACGAAAAATGTGTAAAAGATGAACCCCATAGCGAATTTACAAAGGAGGAACAACAGGAATTTTTGAATTTGTTGAATCGCATAACCCCGGAACAGCGTGAAGCACTGAAAAAAGTTCTGAAGTCCTTTATCTAATGAAGAAGGATGCCAGGTGACGCAATGGTCGCCGGCATCCTTCTTTTTTGTAAGGGTTTGCTTTATTCAGGCAGAAATGCCCGAATCAAATCCAAAATAGCGATTCTTTGCGAGGGCGAAAGTCTATCCCAGATGGTCAAAAGGGATTTCTGCTCCTCTGTCAAATGGTGAACGGCAGTGTCCTCTTCAAAAAATTGCGAGAGTGTGATACCAAGGCCGTGACATATTTTTTCAATTGAGGTCACATTAGGCTGAAGGTTTCGTCTGCGCCACGTTGATAAGGTGGATTGCGTTAGACCAGAGTTCTCGGCAAGGGTGTATTCAGACCATCCACGAGCCAACCGCTCCCGGTCGATCCTTCCCAGAATGTCAAAGTTTGGCTTCTCGCGTTCCATGTCATAGACCTCCTTGGATAAATCGTAGTGTCACTTACGATTTTAAGGGCGGATAGCTTGACATGTAATTCTATAAATCGTATAATTTTAACAAGATAAATCGTAATACAGGGCAGTTAATTTGTCTTTCTTGATAAAAATAAATGAATATATTAGAGGATGGAGGCACTTTTATGTTTTGTATGCAGTGCGGTGCAAAATTGCCGGATAACGCAAAGTTCTGTTTTCAATGTGGAGCAAAAGTTTTGATTGATACATCAGCGCATGAGGAAACAGCTTCAGTAGAACCAAGGTCCGTTCAGGAGACGGGTCAGAATGAGCAGGCTTCCAAGGCGCAAAAGACGCCTATGGCTCCGAAGGAAAATCTTATTCAACCAGAGGAAAAAGTAGTATTGAAACTGGGCAATCGAAATCTGGAATTTTCAGAAGAAATCAAAGATAAAATTGCAATGACCAGTTATTATAATGACATAGGAAATGCCAATGGAGAAAAATTCAGAAAATTCTATCAGAACGCACAAATTGCCGTAATGGAAGACGTGATGAAGAAAGTTTATCCTTTTTACGACAATTTGGTGGAACAGACAAACAGAATTGCCTTTCAACGCTTGCTGTCAAGAAAAATTTATGATATTAGAGAATCAGATTACTACGGAAAGATTCAGCATACATCTCTGAAAGGAAAAGAACCGCTGAAATTCTATTCTGAGTATAGAAGGGATTATCTTCAGGGCGGACGGACAGGAAAGGAAAAGCTTGCCAATCCTGTTAATACGATGATGTGCTTTGAAGAAGCATTAAAAGACCATGCATATATCTTGAAAATGATTGAGGCACGGATTTTAGTGGAGCACGGATTGCTGAAGGAATACAATTTTGATACAGTAAAAATCGATACGCGCCGAGAGAACATCAAGAGTGTATTTGATTCAGTATGTAATCGAGAACACACAGATCAGGAAATTCAGAAGGCATATGAAGATGTATTAAACGCAGATATTGAAGGGATTCAAGCAAATCCCTTCAAGGCACTTTATTATGCTGAAATTTATAGTATTGGAAAAATACTGAAAAACTACGAGGGTACAAATGCACAGCTTTTGCAAGATCTATTTAAAGCTATAGATTTCTTTGAAGTGCGGGAATCGTGTGAAGACGCGATTAACCAAATAGCAAGGAATCAGCTGAAGAAAAAGTTGGAAGAACTTTATCAATCGCCTGATAAAGCTCCGATGCTATATCAGCAAATGCTTCAGATTGCGAATGAAGTTAAAGAAGATAACCCTCTTTTTGATTTGGCTGATTTCAATGATGAACTTAATCAATGTGCGATGGCGTGGCTGAACCTAAAGCTAGATGAAGTCCATAAATCACCGGATCAGATATTAACATTGTACCCACAGCTGATTCAGATTTTGAATAAAATCAAGGCAGATATGCCGTTTTTTAATGCTGCTGATTTTATGGAATATGCTGAATGCTGCAAAGAGCAGATTTTGGAATATACAGAGTTCTGTGATGAGTATTCGTTTTATACAGATCAAGTTATGCAGGGAAAGATGGCAGAAGTGCTCAAAGCGGCAGACCTTAACAATGCAGCAGCTCAATATGTATTGGAAAAATATTGTCGAGAAGTCATTCTTTCAGATGCAATCAAATACTGCGATGAAAAATTTTTGCGTGGTGTAATGTTTTATTTGACAGAAGAAAGAACCAATGAAAGCGACTTCAGACTGTATTTGGAATTTTTGTTTCGCTTTGAGATGTTTATAAAACCAGAAGTTACTATAATTGATGCGGATGCTAGAGATAAAGCAAATAGTGCCATGGCAGCAATTCGAAATTTGGCTGATAAGAGAAAACCATGCATTGCAGCAGTAAGGAGGATTGGAACATATTATCTTGAAGGAAATTCATTGAATTCTGCTATGCCGTATTTAAAGTTGGCGGCAGAACAACATGATCCGGTAGCAATGGCGATTTGTGGAGAAGCATTGTATTTAAAAGCGAAAGATGATCGAGTTGCAAGTGAAAAAGGATATTGTTATTTGCGTTCGGCTACATTTGCGGGAGAAGTAAAGGCATTAAACCTTAATAAAAAATATAATTTGGGTTATCCGGTAAATATAATGCTTGATAGCACTTTGGGAAAATATAAGCAGATTACAACAGAAAAATGCTTTGTTACAAATGGTGAAACTATACAGATGACGGCTTTTCCGAAGGTTGTAATAAATAAATATAGAGGCAACTTAAGAGGAATAGATCTTCTTTTGAATGAATGCAATGAACTTTTGCAGAGCACACAGCTGTCTAATGTTAGAAAATCATGTAAGATTCCAGCGCAGGAAAAGGTTTACATGGCATATTCTATGGATATTTTTTCTCATTTCAAAGATGGGATGACCGGTTTTGCCATTGGTGCTGCAGGCTTTTATGCGAAAAGTGGTTTCCTTACAGCAGGATGTATTCCGTGGAAAAAATTTGTTAAGCTGAAAATTTATCAAGAGGGAGGATTGCATATCGGGGAGTATACTTTCATTGATCAGGAACAAGAAGTAACTCTTATGGATTTTATGGAGGATTTGCAAAAGCTGTGTAAAGATTCACTGATTGAAGAAAATGCAAATAATAAAGCTCTTTTAAACAGTTCGGTGGTTACCGATATAAAATCTCCAAAAAGCGAGGAAGAGTTTAAGCAGACGTATGCATGCTATCGAATTTATGCTATGCAAGGAGAATTGGGTTATCTTTGGAAGGCAGCTAACGCCAATGATCCAATTGCACAGTTTGCTCTTACGCAATATTATCGCTATGATGTCCTAGAAAATACTATTGATAAGGATAAGCGAGAAGTTTTTGACAGGGTGCTTCTGGAAGTGGATAAATTTGGTGATAAAATGGATTATGCCGAGTACCTGAAGAGCTATTTAAAATATGAACTAGATGCGGCTCATGATAGAACTCCAAGATATGGTGCAGGACACGACATTATTAGGTTAGCAGAAAAAGAAAATGCATGTATTTCTGCGGTTGCGACAGCAGGAAGATTCCTTACAATGCTGGTTGGCGATGAACCAAACGAAAAGGGAGTGAAATATTTAATATATGCGGCTGAAAAATGTGCACCAGATGCAATGACATGTTATGGAAAATACCTACTAAAAGGAGGCCAAGAAGGAATTGAGAAGAATCCGGACAAGGCGGGTAATTACCTGAAACTTGCAGTGTATGCACAGGAAAGAGAGGCTCTTGCCATAAATAAACAGTATAACCTTGGCTATGCCACAATCGATTTGGGCGGGGCTCATATTCTAAATAAAGAGACTGCTTTTGTGGACGATGGCAAAATTAAGATGATTTCTTTTCCGTGGTCGCTTTTCGTACATTACAGCACAAAACTGACAACATGGCCAAGGGATGTTCTAATGAACGGTGGCAAAGAACTTGCACCAAGCCAGGAACTGAATTTTGCAAGAGAATCCTTTGAGATTCCATCTTCTGAAAAAATTTACTTTGTTTTGGCAGCAAATCTTTTGGGTCATTTTAAAAAGAATATGAGAGGCTTGGCTATTGGAACAGAGGGAATTTATCTTCGAGATGTATGGAAGATCGGCTTTATTTCATGGGATGAGTTCTGCGATGAAGACATTTATATTCAGGATGGAGTCCGCATTGGCGACTATGTTGTTGTTTTTCCTGCGATGGAGGATATACTTTGCCAGTTTTTGTTGAACCTTCGTGAACTGAGCCGAATTCCAGTAGGGGAAGGCAGTGAATTGGTGAGACAGATTCAACAAGAAGAGAATGGTCAGAAAAGAAAAGTAGGGCAAGAAACAGAGAACGCTATACACAAAGTCGCAGAGCGAAGCATGACGCAAAAAAATTCGCCCAAAACGGAGCAGATTCCCAATGAAAAAACTCTGGAGGAAAAGTACTGTCCAGTTTGCAAAAAAGCAAACAAGAAAAACGCTAAGTTCTGTTTGGGGTGTGGATTTGCATTTAATGAAGAACGTATTTGCCCCAAATGCGGAAATAAGATAAAGCCAGGAAAAAAGTTTTGCTCTGCCTGTGGAGCAAAAGTAGAAGATTAATTATGTGAGAGGAGTTTGAAAAATGAGCAAAAAATGTATTTATTGTGGTGCTGAACTGGAAGATGATGCACTTTTCTGCGATGAATGTGGCAAAAAGCAGGAGTTGGCTAAAGAAACAGAGACTGAGTCAAATGACCCCAAAGACGCTGAATTGAAAGCAAAACAGGAGGCTGATGCCAAAGCAAAGGCGGAGGCTGCACAGAGAGCGAAAGAAGAAGCGGAAAAACAGGCGCAGGAAGCAGCTGAGGCAAAGGCAAAGCTAGAAGCAGAAAAGCAGGCAAAAGCCGAAGAAGAAGCTCGTAAAGAAAAAGCAGCAGAAGCAAAGCGCCTTGAAAAGGAACGAAAGAAAGAAGAACGAAAAACAAATCCTACATATAAAGCATATGCCAGCTTGATTCTTGGAATTCTGATATGGATAACATTTATGATGGGGGCGGCGGGTCTTATAATAACGCTGCTTATGATGGTACTTGGAATGGTTTTTGGCGTTCAAGCGCTGAAATCTACTAAAAAGAATATAGCGATCGCTGGACTTGTGTTAAACGGCCTTATGGTGACTTTGATAGTTGTGTTTATGATTTCGTAAGTGCTAAATGACTATAAGATGATACTGTGAAAAATGCAGACGATTCTTGGGGATGAGTATCATGGAGAAAATTATGAAGGACTACTATAAAATATTGCAGGTAGCGCCAGATGCATCAACAGAAGTGATTCAAATGGCATATAAGGCACTGGCAAAGAAATATCATCCAGATCTGAATCCTGGACAGGAAGAAGCTGCACAGGAAAAGATGAAAGATGTCAATGAGGCATACGAGATATTGTCTGATAAAGACAAGCGCTGGCAGTATGACCAAATTTACTATCGTCAGGAAAAGACAGAGCAGAAGACTTCTTATTCAGCACCAGAACCGCCCAAGAGTGCTCAAACATATTCTGCGCAGTCGAAAGGTGAACAAACAAGTGCTGCGCCAGTTGATCCGACCCCTGAAGATAAAGAAAAGACATCAAGTGGAAAAGGATGTGCAAAGACTGGTTGCGGGTGTCTGGTTGTATTTGTTGTGCTTTTCATCCTGATTGGTTTGTTTGGAGGCTCTTCGTCTGACAGCGATTCAGATAAGAAACCGTCCTCGTCTGATGCGGCATCTGTAACCGCTACATCGGAAATGAGCGTTGCGTCTTCGGAAGCAGAAGAAGTGAAACCGGAGGAAGAGCTTGTTTACACATTGGAAAACCTTAAAAAAGCCAGCAGTACATACAGCAAGTCGGAAAATCCTTATTATAAAGATTCTGTAGCACAATATGCGGAAGCTATCAATATAATTTATGGTGAAAACACTTCGCAGACAGTGACGGAAATGACGTTGGAACAAGCGCTCAAAGATTCTGACGTTTCACGGCTTTTTGTTGAAAAACTGCTGAAATTGCAAGGCAAGGATGTGATGAGCGACAGTGATTTTTATCGGATGGATGTGAAAACTGACTCTGGAATTGTGAAGACACTGCTCACTATGGAGTCGGAACGTCAGTACATGGAAGTGTCTTCGCTGCCCAAGGATCGTATTGGCGATTATGAAGAGATCCTATTTTATTATGGAGGAATGAAAGAAAATAAACCGAATGGAAACGGAGCATTGTTCGCATATAGTACTCGGAACGGACTATCGCTGCAATATGTTGGAAAATTTAAGGATGGAAAGATTGAAGGAAAGGGGATTTCGTTTACATACGATGGTTTAGTTCATTACCTAGCCCATGCTGGAAACTATGAAAAAAATATGGCTACAGGAAAAATGACGACCTATTACGACAATGACTGTCAGGCTGTTGGTAATTTCTTTCTGTATAAATTTTGGGATTACATCGATGAGATGAGCGAAAAATGGAGCGAAGATGAATTGGTAAGGCAAATTGATCTTCTTCTTCCCCAAAAAAGAGTGCTCAAATTAATTGTGACCGTAAATCTATATGAATCCCCCAGTACAACGGTGGATTTTAACCAGAGAGTTTTGATTCCACACATCAAATACGAAGGGGAAATGAAGAAAGGTTCTATAGAAGGAAAAGGAAAGCTGTATGCATCAGATGGGTGGCTTGCCTATGATGGTGAGTGGAAGAAGGATAAATATAACGGAAAGGGAATCCTTTATAATCAGGATGGTACAATACGGAAAAAGGGAACGTTTGACAATGAAGCACCTGATGAGGAGTTGATCTATTCAAATCTTGCAACGGCATCGTTGCTGGCATCAGATAAGATTTCCTTGGAAGAATTGTTTGCTCTGGATGATTCCGATACCAGTGCCAATACGACGCAGACGGCAACTGCTGAAAACAGTAATACGGCGGCATCTATTCAATCTGACGCTATCCCGCCCGAAATTTCTGGCTGCGAGAAAGACGGCACATGGCAGAAAATCCTTGTAGAGGCCACAGGTAGTAATGCAACTTTAACCCTTTGGACGTATCGGGATGGTCAGTGGGAAAAAGACCTAAGCACTACAGCAGCAATTGGTGCAAATGGACTTACTGCTGATAAAACGGAAGGCGACCATATGACCCCGGAAGGAACCTTCCCAATCTGCTTTGCCTTCTCAACTAAAGAAAAAAATACGATGTTGTACTCTAAAATAATTAAGGAAGACAGCGTTTGGGTATGTGATCCGGAGTCTATCTACTATAATACTCTTCAATCCAAAAATGATCCGTACAAAGACTGGGCCGACAAGGGTGGAGCAGAAAATATGTATCCGAAATTCTCAAAAGGCTCGTCCAATGCCTGCATCTGTTTTGGATTCAACGGAGATGGATTAAGCGCATATAGTGCAACTCCGTATGCGGGTTCAGCATTATTCATCGACGGTGTGGGCGAAAATGGTAATATGAACTCAGGATATGGAGATATCAAGATTTCGGGAAAAGATATGACAAAACTGCTGTCGTACCTGTGTGAAAATGATAATCCCGTGATTACCATTAAATCGGCTCAGTAATAGGAAATAACCTCCACTTTTTGGTCAAAAGAAAGTGGAGGTTATTTGCGGCACATCAATTAAGGAAAAAACACTATGGAAATGATTGTCTTTATTTTGTATTGTGTACTGAGCTACTGGGCGATTGGGCAGACAATCTATGCTAACAAGATTCAGATCGGGTCATTAAAGGATATCTTCTTGACAAGATTTGTTCTTGGTGTGCTGCTGGGATTGATTTTGATTCCAGTGGCGATTCTGAAAAAGCTGTTCATCCATTGAGATGGGAGGAAACATCATGAAAGAACTATTTGAAATCCATGATGGCAGTGTAAGTAACGAGCAAGTGCATTAAAAATCAATAAGATTAAATCCCGCTGGATTCCTGCTGCGGGGTCCAACGGGATTCTTTTTGCCTCAAACGAAAGATAAGGCTCACTGACATTGGCTCATATACTGGATCAGATCTTGTTTGTAAACCTTCCAGAGTTTTCCCATCTTGAAGGCGGGAATTTCGCCGCTGTTCAGAAGACGAAGCAGTAGATTTCTTCCAACATGTGTAATTTCCATGACCTGCCGGAAGCTCAGGACATCGGGATAGTTGTCTAGCATTGATAATAAACTCCATTCTTGTGATTCTGGTGAATTTTCGTTCTGTTTTGCACGGATCATTTTTTGTTCGCTCAAAGCCCTTGTATCCTTGTGCATAAGGGCGCACATGGAAATCTGCCGCATTGACGATCGTTCAGGATGCGGCAAGGGATGATCACGTCGTTGATCTCTAATTTTTCCAAAGCCTTTGCGATTTTCTTTTTATGATGTATCTTATCAGTCAGTTCCGGCTCATCCTGCGCTGCGATATACGCAGCGACAAGTTCTTTGGTATCGTCATCAAGGTTGCTCGTTTGTACGGCTTTCAGAGCAGTTGGAACGTTATACCACGAATGCTTGCCAAAAAAATCGACGGCATACCGATATAGAAAGAACGGAATATCATCGCTGATTTTGTCAAAATAATGAAACAGCGCATGATTTCCAAACTGGAACTTTGAAGATTTCGATTCCAACTTATCGTGTTCAAATTCTTTCAGACTGGGGCGCTTTAATTGAATTTCATATCGAATCAGATTTTTTGAGCGTTCCAAATCATCTGGAGAAATCGGATAGCTCTCCTTTTCACAATTCAAGAGCTGCTGATGCTTGTCATAGAGTGCAAAATCGTACCACGTTTTTTCAAATTTACAGCTTCGGATCTCATTGTGCTGGTTATAGTGCAGTGCGCGCCCTTTTCTGTACGGGTCAACGCTTCCTGCATAACGAATAATTTTTACCATCAGCGAGGGATCGCATTTCACATAGAAGTCTTGTGTAATATCCAACCGATGCATTTTCCATTTAACAGACTCCTCAATTTCAAGGAGTCCAAGCTGCTCCAATTCATCCAGAAATGCCTGCTCTTGCATGACCAAACCTTCTGGTGATAAGTCTGTTAAACTTAAACGAGATGGATCACCTGCAATCCGAGCGAGGTTCACACCAGATAACGTTATGTATCGCTTCTTAAAATCTGGATAATCTGCCAATGTGATGGTCAAACCGCCATCCTTTCTTTTATAAGAGTAGCCTTTTTTCGAGGAGCCATGATACGGAATCCGATAGTATTTTCCAGCGGATACCATTTTTTGAATTGCCATAAATACAGTACGCTTCGCTTCGCAATCCGTGTACGTTCCATTCACTTCAAACGTATGAATGGAAGGTGCTAAAAGTGGGAGCTTCTTTGCCATTGTCATAAAAAACACCTCTTTTTGTGATTTATCAGGATGTTATGAATCAAATAGAAATTGATCGGGAGGAACAACTACTATAAAAACGCATAGCATTCTATCTGGTGGTTTATGACACTGTTATCCATAGATCGAAATCTAATAGAATTATAATAAACTGCTTTTTGGGATTTCTTATAGGGCGATTTGATAAAAGGTAGTGTATTTTCGATCTCTGCCCTTTAAATTCATTGTGCCGAATGGAAAAATTATTACAGACGGCAATAAATCCAGTTTCGACATTTGGGATGATTTTCGTCCGACCAGACAGGCCTGGTTTTCTTTATCAAAAGCCAGCGGGTATTTTGTATCTTGTTTTGTGAGTGGAAAGAAGGTACAATAATAAGTGACTCACATCTGCGAGGTGATACCATGCTGAACATCTATTTTGGAGATATGCCGGAGGAAGAAGCGGGCCAATGCTTGGATGAAGTGATTCAGATTGCAGAGGAAAGCGGCGCCGAAATTCAGTTCTACTAAAAGATAATCATAAGCGACCATGAGGCGGAGCTTTTGCGCAGATAAAATGCTGCGGGAAGCTCTGTTTTTTGTATAAATAAAAACTTTTTACTCTTCGGTTTCACTCTATAAAACTTATATAAGAATGAAATTTTCTAAAATGCTGGAATAAAAATTGAAAATGAGGTATACTAATAACAGGAAGGAGTTAAAAGAATGCTTTGCCAATTTTCTTTTCAGAATTTTAAGTCTTATAAGGATGAAAC
>OMBX01001144.1_pt1 | contig 10180 bp, 10 predicted proteins | sample 1644931 | NCBI WGS metagenome assembly OMBX01 (sample SAMEA103958165, study PRJEB25191) | human gut metagenome | biome: human-associated habitat [ENVO:00009003]; feature: intestine environment [ENVO:2100002]; material: feces | place: Germany | collected 2013/2015
GTTCCGGCCAGCGCATCCTTACTGCCGCAGGCGGCAAGCGTCAGGAGTGCAGCTGCAATCAGGAGTAATGCTACATACTTTCTCATTTTTAAGTCCTTCTTTCTAAATCGTCGTTTGATGGATGGTTCAGCCGTTCACCGCGCCGCCGCAGTATTCACAGCAGCCGCTTGCATCCGGCGTGGTGGTTGCGCCGCAGTAGGGGCAGGTGACTGCCATCTTGGGCGCAGCGGCCTGCTCGATCTTCTCACGCACATCTTTTCGTACCTGCGTCAGCACCTGCCGGATCTCCTCGCCGAGCTTTTTATAATTGCGGTACTCGACATTGGTTTCCGGATTGCACCGGGCGGTCATGCCCGGACGCATTGCAGGCGGCGGCGTAATGTCCACGGAACTGGAGTTGAGCTGGAAGCGTATTTCGTCAAAGTAGGGGTTGTTGACGAATATGGTGATGTAGAAGTCATAGGAGTATTCATAGCGCGGCGGATTGTAGCTGACTTCCTTGCCGTCCTTATCCTCGCGCATGAGTTCCGAACGGCTCTCGTCAATATCAAGATTGCAGCCGGTCACGTCTGCAAAGTCCAGAACATCCGGGTTTGCCTCTTGCAGATCCCTTGCTCTTGTTACCATAAACTTTCCCGCGTCCTCGTCAAGAAGCACCTTGGTGTTCGTGCCGAGCGTTCTGGTCGTATGGAATGCCGCGACCTTCTCCTGATTCTCCTCCCGGTAGGTAAGCTGTGCCCTGATTTCTTCGACGGTGCTGTTGCGCCGGTCGGAGAACCACGGGGAGAGTTTTTTGGCACAGTTTTTGCAGAGATTCCCGTTTTCCAGCTTGCGGTTGCCAAGTAAGCCGATCTTTTCTCCGCAAATATCGCAATATTTCTTATCGAACAGTCCCATAAATGTATCAATCTCCTTTATGTATGCTTCTTGCACTATGCGGCGTACTGCGCGTCTGCCTTGGAATTGAGTACCGCGCCGTAGATGTACAAAGCCGGAACAGCCACGCCCGTCAGAACACTTGTGACGTTAAACTCGCTGCCGTTGACCAGATTCATCACGACGCTCAAGACGCTGAATACAGCCACGATTGCGCCCCATACGATGAGCCCGCCTGCTTTTTCGCTGCGCTTGCTGTGCTTGACGCCTTTGATTCCGGCGATCAGCTGGCAAATCCCTCCGATCAGTGTCAGAAACAGCGCTGCCCAGTAGGCAAATGTCAGACCAGATGCTGCGCCGAGTCCTGCCGCCAACGCACCCAGTCCGCCGACAAACACACCCGCTATGATGGAAAATACAGCGGCAATGATCATCAGAATGCCAGTGACCTTCAAAAACTTGTGTCCATTCATAATAAATCCTCCTCGCTTCCTTGTTGTTTGCTTTTTTATTCCGCAGGGCGTCTGGCTCCGCACTCTGCGCAAAATACGCTACTGCCATTCGGCATCCCGCACTCCGGACATTTCCATCCGCCGTCCGGCGCAGGTCTTGAGAAAATCCCGGCCTCTGTTTCCCCGGCAAACGCTACCAGGAGGTTAAAGATGCTCTGTGCGCTCTCGCCGCAGTAGTTGTTTGTGAAAACCTCGCTGCCGTCTTGCCATGTCGCGCAGATGCAGCTATTCTCCGCGCCGTCCGGGCTGGTGCTGGGGTGGTAAACCGGAAGCTCCAGCGCACGAAGCTCTTGTCTGATGCTGCTGAAGCACGCCTGCGCCTTCTCCGGCTCGACGGCGATGTCCTGCCTGAAAATAGGCTTACCGTCGCCATCCTGATACCGGTAGGAGAAAAGCAGCTGCTTCTCCGCTCGGGATGGCAGCGTCCGCTCATCGAGAAGGAAGCTGAAGCAGTCACGCGCAGACGAGGCGTTTTGCTCCCAGTAAATTCCGACCAACTCTGCTGTTTCGCGCACCTCACGCTGCGCTGTTTCAAGCTTGGATGCAGCATACGCTTCCTCGGCAATACCCAGAACCAAGGCCTCCAGTGCCTCCGCATGGCTGCCGCTGAGCGTTTGGGCCTCATCCCCGTCATCGGTGCGCCAAACGATCCGGATCTCGCTGTCAACTTCATCATAGCTGTCAGAAGACGGTTTTCTGTACGCCGGAAGCTCCGACTCTGCCAGCACATTCTGAAGCTCAAACCACTGTACCCACGTGAGCTGCCAGGGAATCGGGTTGGAAAATGCATCCGTCTGGCTTTCTCTTATCTCGTCGCCGCCGGATTGGCTTGGGAACCAGCCGGTCAGCAGCGGCATATCGTTCTCCTGATAAAATTTCAGTGAAAAGCTGCTGTAGTAATTCCTGTGGTTCTGCTGCCACTCAAATTCCACCAGATCCTTTCCAGCTCTGTACGCATCCGGGTTTTCCATCCTGCCTCCGTCTTTGATCTGTGACGTTACAACAAGCCGATACAGCGAGCATCCTGTCAGCGCAAGCAGGGCAATTGCCGAGAGGGTAATCAGCGCAGCTTTCACTGCCGATTTCACGTCAGATCCCCGTCGTCGAACGGATCGCCGCACTCGGGGCAGAACTTCGGCGGATGTGCCGGATCAGCCGGTTCCCAGCCGCACTTGTCGCATTTGTACTGCGGAACGCCGGCCGGCTTGGGTTTGCCGCATTCGGCGCAGAACTTGCCCTTATTCACCGCGCCGCAGCTGCACGTCCAGCCGTCTGCCTGTACTTCTGGCTTTTTTGTGCCGCATTCGGGGCAGAACTTTCCGGTTGCCGTCGCGCCGCACTGCGGGCATTTCCAGCTTCCTGCCGCAGGCTTCGGCTCCGGCTTTTTGCTGCCGCAGTTCGGGCAGAAATTGCCGGTGATACCGCTTTGTCCGCAGCTGCACGTCCAACCGTTCGCGGGCGCTGCCGGTGCTGCGGGAGCGGGCTGCTGTGCTTGCTGCTGCGCGCCCATCTGATAAAGCCCCTGCGCGTTCATGCCGCCCATCTGGCCCGCCATATTCATGCCCATGAACGCCATCGCGGGGCCTGCGCCCTGATTGGACGCGGCCGACTGCATCGCTGCCGCCTGCGCGCCGACCAGATGTGCAGCCGCTCTCGTCGGATCCATAAATGCCGCGTTGCGCTGCATTTCTTTCAGCATCTGCTCGTCTTCTTCGCTCGCCTTCACGCTGGATACGCCGAACGATACGATTTCAAGGCCGCGCAAGTTGCGCCACTTGCCAGACAGCACTTCATTCAGCGCGTCCGCCAGCTCCATCGTATGTCCGGGGAGCGCAGAATAGCGGATGCCCATGTCGGAGATTTTTGCAAACGCGGGCTGAAGCGCGGTAAGTAACTCGGTCTTGAGCTGTCCGTCCAGCCGGTCGCGGGTATAATCCTCACCGACATTGCCGCAGACGTTCGTATAGAACAGGATCGGGTCGCAGATGCGGTAGCTGTACTCGCCGAAGCAGCGGATGGCAATGTCGATGTCAATGCCTGCCCGCTGGTCAACAACACGGAAGGGAACCGGCGACGGCGTGCCGTACTTGTTGCCGATGAGCTCCTTGGTGTTAAAATAGTACACGCGCTGATCCTTGGGCGGCTCGCCGCCGAAGGTGAAGCGCTTGCCGATATTTTTAAAAGTGTCGAGGATGTTTTTGCCCAGCTTGCCGTAGAACAAAGACGGCTCGGTCGAGGAATCATATTTGAACTCGCCCGGCTCCGCACAGAACTCCGTGACCTTGCCCTGATCGACGATGATCATGCACTGGCCGTCGGCGACGGCGATCACAGAGCCGTTGGAAATGATGTTGTCTGAGCCTCTGGTGTTGCTGCTGCGGCCGGAGGTGCGTTTCTGGCCCTTGACGGCCATGACGTTTTCCGGAAGAGAATCGCAATAGAAATACTCAAGCCACTGATCGGCCATCGCGCCGCCGGCAGCGCCGAGTGCCGCTTTGATAAGTCCCATTTGATTACGCTCCTTTTCTTGTCTTGAATGAAGTTGCTATGTGGAAATCTGCCATTGTATTCAGGATACCATAGTTTGACGCGTTCGGCAATCGGTTTGTTCCAATTTCATGAATAATCACAAATTTTCGCAGGAAACCGCGCATGGGCAGAAATGAAAATGTGCCCATAGGCAGATCCGGGCGAATTTGATATTATTATATCGAATAATTAGGTTTCCGCGATTTGCAGAGAGGAAGTGAGCCGAACCGTGCCGTTTTTGAAGTGTGCCTGTTATCTTGCAGGGCTGGGTATCCTGAGCTTTGTACTTGGGCGGCTCGTTCCGAAGACGTGGTTCGACTATACGCGCTTTCCCTATCGCACGTTTGCGTTTGAGCGGAACGGGAAGCTCTATGAGGCGCTGCGCGTTTCGCACTGGCAGAGCCGTGTGCCGGATATGAGCAGGCTGTTTTCAAAGCTCATGCCGCCCAAGAAAATGCCCGCCCGTCCGGACGAGCAGACGCTGCTCGTCATGATCCGCGAGACGTGCGCGGCAGAGGCCACGCACACGCTTCTGATGCTGGCCGGACTTGGCGTGATCGTCATCTGGCCGTGCGTATGGGGCGTGATGCTGTATCTGGTCTACGCGATTTTGGGAAATCTGATTTTCATCATCATTCAGCGCTACAACCGCCCGCGCCTTGTCCGGCTTTACGAGCGGAAGCGCGCAAAAAGGAGCAAAGAGGCATGAAGGTACTGATCCTCAGCTGCAACACCGGCGGCGGGCACAATTCCTGCGCCAAAGCCATCGGCGCGGAGCTTTTAAATCGCGGGCACACGTATGAGACGGACGACGCGCTTTTATACGTCTCCAAGGGCACGAGCCGCTTTGTGAGCAATTGGCACGTGCGGTTCTACCGCTACTTTCCCAAGCTCTACAATAAAGGCTATCAGTACGCCGAGGAGCACCCCGCGTCGTTTGACGAATCCTCCGCTGCCTGCCGCATTCTGCGGCGCGGGTGCAAGCGGCTGCGCGCAGCGATCCTCGCGGGCGGCTATGACTCGGTCGTATGCGTACACCTGTTCCCGGCGCTGATGCTGACGTTTATCCAGCGGGAGGCTCCCCTGCCCATTAAAACCATGTTCATCGCCACGGACTACACCGCAAGCCCGTCGTGCGACCGGATGCGGCTGGATACCTGCGTGATCCCGGACGCGGCGCTGACGGAGCTGTTCGCGAAAAACGGCGTCAGCCCGGACACGATCGCGCCGCTCGGCATTCCGGTGCGTGCGGAGCTTTATTCCTGCCTGCCGGTGCAGGAGGCGAAAAAGGCCGTCGGGCTTGACCCGTCGCACCGGCATCTATTGATGATGACCGGCAGCATGGGCTGCGGGCCGATGGAGGAACTTACACAGCTGCTTGCAAATTCGCTTCCGACGGAGTATGATGTAACTGTGGCGTGCAGCAGCAACCGTCAGCTCCTGCGGCGCATGGAGCGGAAATTTGAGGACAGGCCCAATATCCACATCCGCGGCTACATCGGAAACGTATCCGCCATGATGGACAGCGCCGATCTGTTCCTGACAAAGCCCGGCGGCATCAGCACGACCGAGGCCATGGTCAAGGGGCTGCCGATGGTGCTGGTCAATGTGGTCGGCGGCTGCGAGACGCCGAATCTGGAATTCTTCGTTTCGCACGGCGGCGCAGCCACGGCCGACACGCCGGAGGCCATCGCCGCGCTCTGCAAACGGCTGCTGGAGCACGACGAGGAGCGCCTGATCATGCGCCAGTCATTGCTCGCCATGCACAAAACCCCCGCTGCGCAGGCCATCTGCGACTGTCTGGAGGCATAAACCGGGCAAGGCGTGGGATTCTAATGATAAACAGGGAGGTCACAAACATGACGATCGTAACATTGGACAACTTTGAAAAAGAGGTCATGCAGGCCGAAACGCCCGTTGTGGTGGATTTCTGGGCAAGCTGGTGCGGCCCGTGCATGACAACCAGCTCCACGGCCATCTTCGTGCCGTTTATGACGCAGGAGCTCCGCATGGACGGCGAGGCCATCTATTACGGCCTGAACGCCCTTTCCCACAATGTCATCATGGCGAACCGCAAGAAGCTGAAAAATCCCAACGGGCTATATCATAAAGGAACGGGGACACCCCGAAAAACACAGGCGAGAGCGCCGTTTGCGGCACAGACGGACAGAGAGCGGAGAAAACGGGCGGAGCGGAAAAACATTCAAAAAGTTTTCGGAACCGGTTCCGATTTACACCCCGTTTTTCTCCTATTTGTGAGAGGGCGTTTTCGGACAGCGCAAGCGCCGGACTGCCCTGTCAGAAAACAGGAGAGGAGTTTTGCCACATTCTACACCAACCGACTGCAAAATTCAATGCGGAAAGGAGCCGCCGCATGAAAAACGAAAACAGGAACAGGGAACTCCACGCACTCGACGGCGGGTGCGGACAGTTTACAAGGCACATCGGCTCCACCACCTACCTTGTGACCGTCCGTTTCAGCGGAAAGGGCAAGGAAACGCTTGAGGACAAAATTCTGCGCCTGATCGAAAAGGAGGCGAGGAAAACTGCCTGACCCCGTATGTGCCGCAAAGGAGGCGTTGAGCCGGAAAGAGGGAAGCATGAACAACGAAAAACTGACAATCCTTTATGAGCGGTTGAGCCATGAGGACGGGCGGGAAAACGAGAGCCTGTCCATTGAGAACCAAAAAGCCTATTTGGAGGAATACGCCCTCCGAAGCGGCTTCAAAAACCTCGTCCACAGGACGGACGACGGCTGGAGCGGGACGCGCTGGGACAGACCGGGCTTTTTGCAGGTGACGGAGGATATTTCGCGCGGCAGCGTGGGGCAAATCCTGATAAAGGATATGAGCCGCCTGGGGCGTGACCATCTGCGCGTGGGCTTGTTTCTGGAACAGCTTCGGGAGATGAACGTCCGGCTGATCGCCGTTGCGGAGGGCATCGACACCGCCAAAGGCGAGGACGATTTTATGCCCTTTCGCAATATCCTTGCGGAGTGGCACGCAAGAGACACCAGCCGCAAAATCCGGGCGATATTCGGCGCGAGGACGGCGGCGGGAAACCACGTTACGGGCGCATTGCCCTACGGCTACCTCCACGACCCGAAAGACCGCCAGAAATGGATCGTAGACGAGGAAGCCGCTCCCGTTGTAAAGCGGATATTCCGGAGCGTGATTGCGGGAAAGAACATCGCAAAAATCACGGAGGAACTGACCGCCGAGCGGATACTGACCCCCAACGCACATTGGAAAAGCATCGGCGAAAGGACGAGCCGCGGGGCGCACAATGCAGACCCGTATAAATGGTCGAGCGCCACCGTCATCAACATCCTCAAGAAAGAGGAATATATGGGCTGGAAAGTCCTGAACAAGACGGGAACGGAAAACTATAAATCCAAGCAGCGGAAACCCACCCCCGAAAACAGGCTTGTATTCAAGGACGCGCACCCGCAGATCATTGACGAAGAAACATGGAATATCGTTCAGCGGCTGCGGGGAACGAAGCGGCGTGTTTACAAGCCGGACGGAGAGCCAAATCCTCTGACGGGCGTTCTCTATTGCGCCGACTGCGGCGCAAAGATGTATCACAAGCGGGGAGCCTCCGGGCGACCCGACCACCCCCACCATGAGTATGTGTGTTCCGGCTACCGCCACTATTCCAAGTCCTGCACCTGCCATTATATCCGCGTGGAAGTCGTGGAGCAGCTGATACTGGACGCGATACGGCGGGCAAGCAGATACGCCATTGAAAACGAAGCCGCATTCATTCAGCGTGTGCGGGAGGAAGCGGCGCTGCAACAGGAAGCGGCGGTCAGGGAGAGCCGCAGAAAGCTGACAAAGGGCAAACGCCGCCGCGAGGAAATCAGCCGCCTGATCAAAAAACTGTACGAAAGCTACGCCGCCGATAAAATTCCCGAAAACCACTTTTCCGAACTGCTGGCGGGCTATGACGCAGAGCAGAAAAGCCTCGATGCGGAGCTTGAACGGCTGCAAGCCGAGATAGACCGCTACAACACCGACAGCGTGAGAGCCGACAGGTTTTTGGAGCTGGTAAAGCGGCACACGGAGTTTACCGAGCTGACCCCCACCCTTTTGAATGAATTTGTGGAAAAGGTGGTCGTCCATGAAGCCGTCAAAATCGAGGGAAAGCGGACGATGCAGGTGGACATCTACCTGAATTTTATCGGCAAATTCGACCTGCCGGAGCAGGAAGCGGCACAGGCGGCAACGCCCGAAGAGAAAAGGAAGAAGAAGCTGCGCCGCGAGATGAGCGAGGAACAGCGGGAAATCCTGCGCAGGCGGGACAAGGAGCGGTACGCAAGGAAAGTAGCCGCAAAGAAAGCCGCCGAGGAAGCGGCAAGAGCGGAGATCCTCAAAGGCACAGCCTACGAGCTGCCGCCGCAGGAAAGCGAAATGCAAAGAAGCGCATAACCGAACATGGAAACGAAAAAACGGCTTGCCAACCCAAGGGCGAGCCGTTTTCCCGTTCCCGAAAGGGGCGTTTCTCCATCGCTTCCCTTCCCATCCCATCCATTTCAAATCCAACAAACGAAAGGAGCTTTTACACATGGCAAAGACCAAAATCGAAAAAATCGCAGGCATCGAGGAAGAAATCCGACAGCTTGAAAACAAGCGCAGACAGCTTGTGCAGGCGCAGAAAGCGCAGGAGCGCAAGGACAGGACGAAACGCCTTTGCAAACGCATGGGGCTGTTTGAAAGCCTGCTGCCCGAAAGCATATCTTTGACTGACGAGCAGTTTCAAATCTTTCTTGAAAAGACCGTCCTCACCGAGCAGAGCCGCCGCATATTGGACGGATTGACCGCACGGCGCGTAGCGGACGGGGACGCGGACGAGGGCAGCGGAGCAAGGGAGCGCGGCTAACGCCGCCCTCCCCCTACCCGAAGGGCGCACTTATATACCACATAACCGTGGTATCGTGCGGTCTTGCAGACGGCGTTTTGCGCCTGCCGGCACAAAAGGAAACGGCGGGTAAACCCGCAGAAAGGAGCGCGGTGCATGGCGATTTACCATTGCAGCATCAAAATCATCTCCCGCGGCAAGGGCAAGTCCGCCGTTGCCGCAGCCGCCTACCGCAGCGGTGAAAAACTCGTCAACGAATATGACGGAGCGATTCACGACTACACCCGCAAAGGCGGTATCGTCCACACCGAGATTTTACTGCCCGACAACGCCCCGCCCGCCTTCTCTGACCGCTCCGCTCTGTGGAACGCGGTGGAGAGAATCGAGAAAGCAAAAAACGCCCAGCTTGCGCGGGAGATTGAAATCGCCCTGCCCCACGAACTGACGCGGGAGCAGGGCGTTTCTCTTGTGCGGGAGTATGTGAAGGACAACTTTGTGGCGGCGGGAATGTGCGCCGACGTTTGCTTACACGATAAGAACGACGGCAACCCCCACGCCCATATCCTGCTGACCATGCGCCCCATTGAGCAGGACGGCGCATGGGGCGCGAAGCAGAAAAAGGAGTATGTTCTTGATAAGGACGGCAACAAAATCTACGACCCGAAAAAGCGGCAGTACAAATGCAAGTCCGTTCCCGCCACCGACTGGAACGAGCAGACCAAAGCGGAGGAATGGCGGGCGGCGTGGGCTGAAATCTGCAATTCGTATCTTGAAAAGGGAAATCATACCGAGCGTATAGACCACCGCAGCTATGAGCGGCAGGGAATAGACCTGATCCCCACCGTGCATCTGGGCGTAGCCGCCTTTCAGATGGAGAAGCGCGGAATCCGCACGGAGCGGGGAAACATCAACCGCGAAATCGAAGTCACAAATCAGAAGCTGCGGCAGTTGAAAGCCCGCATTTTCAAGCTGCAAAGCTGGCTGAAAGAGGAAGCGGCAAACACCGAGCCGCCCACTCTTGCAGAGGTGATACAGGGTATCCTTTCGCGGCGGGAGCAGAGCGGAAAACCGGGCTGTTATACCGCCGTCAACAATCTGAAAGCGGCGGCAAAAATGCTGAATTTCCTGCAAGAGAATCAGATCATGGATATGGACGGCCTGACGGAAAAAATGGCGGGTATGTTCGGGGAGCAGCGCGAAATATCCGAAAAGCTGAAACCCATCGACAGGCGGCTGAAAACCCTTGAAGGGCATATTTCAAACGCCGAGAAGTATTTGAAGTACCGCGAGGTTTACGGGAAATACAGGCGGCAGCCGCCGAAAAAGCAGGAGGCGTTTTACGAAGCGTACCGCATGGAGCTGACCCATTACGAAGCCGCAGGACGCTATCTTGACGGCGTGAT
>OMBX01001146.1_pt1 | contig 10156 bp, 10 predicted proteins | sample 1644931 | NCBI WGS metagenome assembly OMBX01 (sample SAMEA103958165, study PRJEB25191) | human gut metagenome | biome: human-associated habitat [ENVO:00009003]; feature: intestine environment [ENVO:2100002]; material: feces | place: Germany | collected 2013/2015
CCCTTTGAAATGCTGCTGCGGGTGCCGGGCATCGGCCCCAAAAGCGCCCGGCGCATCTGGCGCGCCCGCAAGCAGGCGGCGCTGGGGCTGGACGAGCTCAAGCGCATGGGCGTGGTGCTCAAGCGGGCGCAGTATTTCATCACCTGCCGGGGCTTTTCCGGGGCGCACCCGGGGCGCGGCAGTGCCGGGCGGGAGCGCATTACCCGGGCGCTCATCGACCCCAACGTATTCAGCGGCAGCTGCGAGCAGCTGAGCCTGTTCAGCCCGCCTGCTGTGGACAACCTCATCGGGCAGGGCGTGCCGCCCCGGGCGGCTGTCCGCATGGTAAGGGAGGAGGCAGTGCAATGTCTTGCCAAGGCGCTGTAAGCCCCAAGGGGGCGCGCAAGCTGCACGATGCCGATGTGGTCTACCTGTATGACGGCAGCTTTGAGGGCTTTTTGTGCTGCGTGTACGAAAGCTTTGCCCAGCACGAGCTTCCCTTTGCGGTGTGGACGCCCCAGCGGGAAACGGCCACCCTCTACCCGGTCAAGGACATTGCCACCGACCCCGCTGTTGCCCGGCGGGTGTTCGCCAGCTTTGGCAAAAAGCTGGGCGCAGAGACCGAGTACCTCGTCAGCCGGGATTTTCTCTCCGGGCAGGAGGACAAGGAACTGCTGTTGCTCCGGTTTCTGCATCTGGCCTTTGCGCTGGGCCCGGGCACGGTCAAGCGGGAGGGGCATCCGGTGGTCGCGCCCCTCTACGCCATGAAAAAAAGTCTGGACTGGGAGGTAGACAAGTTTCAGGGCTTTGTGCGGTTCGAGGAGCACGATGGGATGCTGGGCGCGGTCATCCACCCCAAAAATTATATCCTCCCCCTGCTGCGCCCGCACTTCTGCGGGCGCTTCCCGGAGGAGGATTTCATGATCTATGATGCCGTCCATCAGGCGGTGCTGCTGCACGAAAAGCACGGCACCCGGCTGCTGGAACTGGCAGCGCCTTTGGAGCTGCCGCCGCCCAGCGCGCGGGAGCAGCAGTTTCAGGCGCTGTGGACGCAGTTCTACAAAACACTGGAAATCAAAGCGCGCCACAACGAAAAAGGCCGCATGACCCACTGCCCCAAACGGTTCTGGGCCGATATGGTGGAGATGCGCAGCGAGTTATGATTTTTTCTGTTCTTCCAGTGCACTCTCCACGCCCCGGAGCAGATCCTCGGCCGGGATGCCGTACAGCTTTGCCAGCGCCATCAGGTTGGAAGTGTTCGGCTCCGAGGTGCCTTTTTCCCATTTGGACACCGCCTGTCGGCTGACGCCGATGCTCTCCGCCACAAATTCCTGGGTCATCTTGCAGCGGGTGCGGTTCTCCTTGAGCATCTCGGAAAGCGACTTGCGCACGATCTTGACTTCCTCCGTGAGTTTCGGCGGCTTTTCCAGATTGCGGGCAATGCGCCAGAGCAGATAGAGTGCTATAAAAGGGGCAAAGATCTTGAAGATCGCAAGGATAAAGCCCAAAACCTGAAACGTTCTGTAAAGTATAAGACTGGATGTACTCATGTTCATACGGTTTCCTCCTTTGAAGTGTGGTTTGTTGGGTTTTTCTGTGGCACGATTTTAGCACAAAAGCCCGGTTGCGTCCACCAACCGGCGTGTAAACTCTGGTTGCATTACGGAACTTTAGCCGATTTTTAACAAAAACGTTGCATCTGCGCCGTTGCAACAGGCAAAAGCTATGGTATACTATAAGAGATATCCGGCAGACATCTCTGCCGCACACACCCCCGCTGCGGGGTCAACACAAAAGGAGTATTGTAGCGTTATGGTTCGCATTACTATGGAAGACGGCGGCATCATCGACATCGAGCTGAACGAGGAAGTTGCCCCCATCACCTGTGAGAATTTCAAAAAGCTGGTCAAGGAAGGCTTTTACAACGGCCTGACCTTCCACCGTGTCATCCCTGGCTTTATGATCCAGGGCGGCTGCCCGCTGGGCACCGGCACCGGCGGCCCGGGCTGGAACATCAAGGGCGAGTTTGCCGCTAACGGCGTCAACAACCCCCTCAAGCACACCCGCGGTGTGATCAGCATGGCCCGCAGCATGAACCCCAACAGCGCAGGCAGCCAGTTCTTCATCATGCACAAGGATGCCCCCCATCTGGACGGCCAGTACGCCGCCTTTGGCAAGGTGGTTGCCGGCATGGACGTTGTGGATAAGATCGCTGCTGTCCGCACCGACTGGAACGACAAGCCCACCACCCCGGTCAAGATGAAGACCGTGGAGCTCATCGAGGGCTAAAATTTGATACAAAAAATCCCGACACCTTGCGGTGTCGGGATTTTTTATTATAGATAGCTTTTAGCAGCCTTCTTTTTCAGCCAGCTTGCGGCCCATGAGCACGCCCATGACCGAAGCCATCATCAGTCCGCGCGTCCAGCCGGAGGAGTCGCCCAGACAGTGCAGGCCCTGAATGTTGGTGTCAAGGTTCTCGTCCATTTTCACCTTGTTGGAGTAGAACTTCAGCTCCGGGCTGTACAGCAGGGTCTCGTTGGCGGCAAAGCCGGGCACGACCATATCCAGCATCTTGATGAACTCGATGATGTTGGTCATGGCGCGGTAGGGCATGGCGGCGGTGATATCACCGGCCACGGCATCCTTCAACGTGGGCTTCACGTTGGACTGTGCCAGTTCCTTCTGCCACGTGCGCTTGCCGTCCAGAATATCGCCGTAGCGCTGCACCATGATGTGGCCTGCGCCCAGCATATTGGTCAGCTCGCCCACCTTCTGGGCGTAGGCGATGGGCTGGTTGAAGGGCTCGGTAAAGTTGTGGGACACCAGAATGGCAAGGTTGGTGTTCGGGCTCTTCTTTTCCTTGAAGCTGTGGCCGTTGACCACCGCAAGGTCGTTGTCGTAGTTCTCCTGCGCCACAAAGCCGCCGGGGTTCTGGCAGAAGGTGCGCACCTTGTTCTTCCACGGCTTCGGGTAGCCGATGAGCTTGGACTCATACAGCACCTTGTTCACCTTTTCCATCACCTCGTTGCGGCACTCCACGCGCACGCCGATGTCCACGGTGCCGGGCTTGTGGGCGATGTGGTGCTCTGCGCAGAGCTTTTCCAGCCAGTCCGCGCCACGGCGTCCGGTGCCGATGACCACCTCGTCCGCATACACGGGCAGCAGGCTGTCGCCGTCCTTCAGCAGCACGCCCTTGCAGCCGTCCTCTTCCAGAATGATATTCTCGCACTCGGTATTGAAGCGCATCTCCACGCCGTTGTCTGCCAGATAGTTCTGGATGGCCAGATACAGCTCCTGTGCCTTTTCGGTGCCCAGATGGCGGATGGGGCAGTCCACCAGTTTCAGACCCGCATGGATGGCATTTTTGCGGATCTCCTTGATGTCCTCACCGGTGTAGATGCCCTCCACATGGGGGTCTGCGCCGAACTCCAGATAGATCTTATCGGTGTAGTCGATGAGCTCCTGCGCAAACTCCTCCCCGATGAGGGTGGGCAGGTCGCCGCCCACCTCATAGGAGAGGCTCAGCTTGCCATCCGAAAACGCGCCCGCACCGGAAAAGCCGGTGGTGATGGCGCAGGTGGGGCGGCAGTTGACGCAGTGGCCTACCTCTGCCTTGGGGCAGTGGCGCTTTTCCACGGGCTTGCCCTTTTCCACCAGCAGCATCTTCTTTTTGCTGCCGTGGCGCAGCAGCTCCACAGCGGTAAAGATGCCGGCAGGGCCCGCACCCACGATGATCAGATCGTACTTTTCCATAATTTTGTTCCTTTTTCCTTTCTATTTTGACAGGGGCTTACTCCCGCTCCTCCTGTTCCACGGTGGCGCTCTCGTCCACATGGTCCAGCTCCACGGCGGTAGCTTCTGCATCGGTGCGAGTCACGTCCGGGGCGACAACGCCGTCGCCGTTCAGGTCCTCGCCGGTAATGCTTTCCAGCACGGACTGGGTCTCAGGGTGCAGCTTTGCAAAGCGGCGCACCGCAAGGATGGTGTACAGAGCGCTGAGCAGGTTGATGGCACCTTCCACGATCAGGATGATGCCGATGGCCATCACCAGCGTTTCCATGGCGCCGAAGGGATTCAAAATCAGCACCACGCCCAGCACCACGCTGAGCACCGGCAGCAGCAGAAAGCCCTTCCAGCTGTCGTAGCCGCAGCGGCGCAGGTCTAAAGCGTTCTGCACCCGGCCAATGGCGTCAAAGATGACGAACAGGCCGAACACGATGGGCAAAATGCTTACCACGATATCGCTGCGCAGCAGCAGAAAAACACCCAGCGCAAGGCAGATAAGGCCGGAGATCAGGGTAAGCTGGCTCTGGAACACCCCGCGCTCCACCACAAAGTAGCGGATCAGCTGCACCGCTGCGCAGGCCAGCACCACGCCGCCCAGCGCATAGCAGACGATGTTCAGCGCCGTGCCGGGCTTCATGACCAGAAAAATGCCCAGTCCGACATACAGCAGGCTCATGAAGATCAGGTTCCACTTCAGCTTTTTTACCATAGAGATCACGTTCCTTTCGTTTGCAGGGCCGCTGCCCGCACCCGGGTCAGTGGTACAGGGGTGCGATGGTGGTCTTGTTGATACGGGCATAGAAGGCCAGGCTCATCAGGATGCTGACGATTTCCGCAATGAGGAAGGCCCACCAGACATTGTTGACGCTGCCGGTCTGTGCCAGCAGCCACGCTGCCGGCAGCAGCACGAACAGCTGGCGGCAGACCGAAACGATGAGGCTAAAGACACCGTTGCCCAGCGCCTGAAAGACCGAGCTGAGCACGATGCTGACACCCGCCAGCAGAAAATGCAGGCAGATGATGCGCATGGCCGGGATGCCGATGGCCAGCATGGCGTCGCTGGCGGCAAAGATGCTCAGCACCTGCCCGGGTGCGAACTGGAAAATGCAGAAGCCTGCCAGCATGATACCTTCGGCGTAGCACACCGCCAGCTTGATGGTCTTTTTCACGCGGTCCGGTCTGCGGGCACCATAGTTGTAGCTGATGATGGGCACCATGCCGTTGTTCAGGCCGAAAATGGGCATGAACACGAAGCTTTGCAGCTTGAAGTAGACGCCGAACACCGCCACCGCCGTAGCGGAGAAGGCCATCAGGATCAGGTTCATGCCAAAGGTCATCAGGCTGCCCACGCACTGCATGGCGATGCTGGGCAGACCCACGGTGTAGATGCGGCCAATGGCCTTGGCACTGGGGCGGAAGCCCTTGAAGCTGATCTGGATATCTGGGTTCCTGTTCAGGTTGAAGAACAGGGTCATGCCTGCGCCGCAGAACTGGCCGATGACCGTTGCCACAGCTGCGCCGGTGGTACCACTGAGGGCCTCACCGCAGTAGCCAAAGATGAAGATGGGGTCCAGAATGATGTTCACCACGGCACCCACCAGCTGGCTGATCATGCTCAGATAGGTGCGGCCGGTAGCCGCCAGCAGCTTTTCGCCCATGGTCTGCGTGAACAGACCCAGACTGAAGATGCTGCACACCGACAAATACCGGATGCCCTGCTGCGCGATTACGGCGTCACTGGTCTGGGCGTAGAAGTAGGGTTTCATACAGGTAAGACCGATGACAAAAAACACCGCAAAGCTGCACAGGGAAAGGAAGATGCCGTTTTCTGCGGTGGCGTTGGCACGGCTCTGGTTCTTTTCGCCAAGGCTCTTGCTCAGCAGGGCGTTCACGCCCACGCCGGTGCCCACGCCCACGGCGATCATGACGTTCTGCAGCGAAAAGGCCAGCGATACGGCGGTAAGAGCGCTCTCGCTGACATGGGACACGAACACCGAGTCCACCACATTATACAGCGCCTGCACCAGCATGGAGATCATCATCGGGATGCTGAGTTTCAGCAAAAGGGGGTTGATTTCCATGGTGCCCATGATGTTTTCCCGCACCTCGGCGGGTGCGGTCTGCGATTGATTTGTTTTCACGATTTCTCCTTTTGAACACTTGGGATTGGGGATGCTGTGGTTTAATTCCCCTTCAGTCATCTCGCTTTGCTCGATGCCAGCTCCCCCAAGGGGGCGCCTTCAGCAATAGCGGTAAGCTTTCCGACAGCACAAAAGCCGTCCCCTTGGACAGACTCTCCCCGGCCGGGGAGAGATGTCGCGTCAGCGACAGAGTGGGGAGCAGGTGGCAAACCCGAAGGGTTTGACGGAAGGGGTATGGCAAAGGGAGCGAAGCAAAAAGAACTTCCCTTGCCGGAAACATGGGCAGGGCGCAGAAGCGCCCTGCCCACGTTCTGTCGTTGTTTATTGGGTCTTGCCGGGGGTCACAGCGTCTTTTCCTTTGCGGCGGCTGCGTCCAGAATCATCTTCACGCAGGTCTCGCGGCCAAGGGCGGCATTGATGGCCAGATCGTAGTTGTGGGCATCGCCCCAGCGGTTCTGGGTGTAGTAGTTGTAGTAGGCCGAGCGATTGCGGTCGGTCTTTTCCACCTCGTCCTTGATGCCCTTTTCGTCCTTGGCCTTTACCAAGGGGTTGGTCTTGGCGTACTGCAAGCGCCACTCCTTGGGTGCATACACGAACACCCGCAGCACGTCCTTGCGCTCCCGCAGAACGTAGTCACCGCAGCGGCCAAGGATCACGCAGGGGCCTTCCTCGGCCAGCTGCTTGATGATACGGCTCTGCAGAATGAACACCTGATCGCCCAGCGGCAGCTCATTGCCCATGGTGTACAGGCTGTACAGCAGGCTGTGGGTGTGCCGTTTCTCGCTGGCGGCAACAGCCTCCTCCGACAAACCGGAGTTCTTTGCTGCCATGGTGATCAGCTCCTTGTCGTAAAGCTTGATGCCCAGTGCATTTGCCACGTCCTCTGCGATGTAGCGTCCGCCGGTGCAGTACTCACGGCCCAAAGTGATGATCGTCTTTGCCATAATGTGTTCCTCCTGTTTCATATATCGCCCTGAAAAAGCTTACGGCTGTGCCGGGGCGTCCCCGGTCTGGCCATGGGCTTTGGGTTCTGTGCTTGCAGGTACGGGGGTCGGCTTCGGCAGCCGTACCTCTGCTACCCGCATGGTGCCGGTCTGATCCACTGCATACACGCTGTAGCGCCCGCCTGCGGCCAGCAGCTCCGGCGGGAACTGTACCCCGCCATCCTCGGTGCGGGTACAGCGCAAAAAGGTGCGGTGGGCGGTGGTGGCGTGCGCCACGCCATCGTGGGGCGCGCAGGCGATCCAGCCGGAAAAATCCTCCGGCAGGTCTGCGGGCTCTCCCCGCCGTTCAAAGTAGTAAACGCCCGGCTGGGTGCCGGCGCGCAGGTCACAGCGCAGCCGCCGGGGACGGTCGGCCTCAGCCTCCCGCTGCTTTGGCCGCAGGGCAATGGCTTTGCCGGTAAAGTAACGCATAAAATCCACCAGCGCCATGGTGCAGTTCACTGCGCCGTCGGTATCGGCGGTGGGGTCGTTCAGCAGCACAAAGTCTGCCATTACGGCGTCATCATGGCCAAAACCGTGCAGCCCCATCCACAGCCGCACCGGGTCGCGCTGACCGCGCACCCGCCGCTCCACCTGCACCGCCACCGAGCAGCCGTCGTGGATCTGCTCCCGCAGGTCGGCAAGGTCCATCCACGCCTGCCAGCAGGGGTAGCCGCAGCAGCCTGCGGCGGCTGCAGCAAAGGCGGTGTTGCCGGTAGAGCGGGTGCTGCCGTCCTCCATGGCGTAGGCCACTTCTTCCGGCAGGATATCCTCGCCCCAGCGGTTCATCAGCGCCGCCATGACCAGCGGCAGATCCATCTCCCGCCCAAAGCTGGGGTCGTGGGCAGAAAGGCAGTATTCCGGCAGATAGAGCCGCCGGTTCAGCGGGTGGCCGTTGTGCTTTTCCCACGCAAGAGGACGCACCGCCGCTGCCAGCAGACGCACCGCCGGGCTAACTTTATCGTTGTTGGTGGAAAGGTTCACCTGCAATTGCACGCCGGTGCCGCCGCCCGGGGCGGCTACCGTGACGGTATCGCCCATCAAAAAGATCATGCCGTCCTCGCTCTGGCTGGACACGCTGCACCGGGGGTAATCCGGTGCCCACTTGCCAAAGCTCATCCAGCTTGTCCACGCCCCTGCTGCGTACACCCGGCAGCGCACCTCCACCATGGTGTCCCGGGGTGCGTGGGCGTTCCAGCTGACATTCAGGTTGCAGAAGGCCGGCATGGCAAACTCCGGGGTGGTGTAGCTGCCGTACAAAAGGCTGCGCCCGGCCACGCTGTCCAGCACCAGTGCGCCGTTTTCCAGCGCAAGGTTGTCCAGCTGCCCGCGGGAAAAGGTCTCTGTCCCCTGCAGCACAAGATTATTCCGTTGTTCCATGGGACATCGCTCCTTTCCGCAGTTTTATCGCTTATTCTTCCGGGGTGTCGTCGTAGTCCTCCTTGAGGGCTGCTTCCAGCTCGGCGTCCTTCATCTTGCGGATGTTCTCCTCAATGTGGAACACCCGGTCAATATCACCGTACACGATCTGGCAGGACACCTCGGTGACGAACCAGAAACCGAAGATCAGCATCAGGAAAAGCCCCAGCGGCATACACAAAATCACCACACCCCAGAACAGCACCTGCACGATGGCAGCAGCCAGTGCGTGGGGCAAAAAGGCGATCATGCAGTTGATGCTGTTTTTCAAAGTCAGGCTCAAAGGCTGGTCCAGCAGCACCACCTGCGGCCACATATAGGCAAACAGCATCTGGAACAGCACCAGATTGAGCACCGTAGCCACCCACAGCGGGACGCCCACGTTGGTGCCGTGGTACAGCATATTGAAGCAGAAATAGACGAGGAAAATTTGCAGCGTGACCACCACGGTGTACAGCACACCGGGCGCAAGGCTGGCTTTAAAGTTGCGCTTGAAAGCCTTGCGGTAGGTCACCCACCAGTAGCCCGCCTCGTCCCGCAGCGCGCGCAGGACGGTATCGTACATTCCGGCCAGCGCCGGGCCCGCCAACAGACCGCCCACGGCGGCGCTGCCCAGCATCACCGGCAGGCTGTTCTGCAAAAAGCCGATGTACACCAGGCAGATGACCGGTGCAAACCCGATGCAGGTCAGCAGGTTTGCAAGGAACATGCCGTTCATATCACGGCCTACAAGCTCAAAAAAGCGACCGATGCCGGTCTTGCGGGGGGCGTCCTTTTCGACACCCTTACCGGCCTTGAAATCATTGGCAGAAGGAAAAAGACCCATAGTAGCTGCGGTACCTCTCTTGTGTTTTTAACCGGCACCGCAGGCGTTTTGTCTGGAAAGTGCCATTGTGCTAACTTTACAGATATAAATATACCTGTATTTTGTCAACTTTGCAAGATACAACCGGGGCTAATTGTAAAAAAATATTTATCTCTCCCTTTTTTACGCAAAATGTGCTACAATGACAATGGCATTTTTTGCAATAGGAGGAAACTATTATGAGCATTCTTCGCACCATTGCGATGTTTATTTATCTGTTCGGGTACATGATCCTGCATTACAGCATCCTGCGCCGTGCCGAGCGCGCCGCAGCCGCCGGAGATACCGCCACCGTGGAGCAGATCGTGAACCAGCATATCCCCCGCTGGAGCCGGGGCATCTTAAAGGTGACCGGTGTGTCCCTGTCCGTGGACGGGCTGGAGAACATCCCCAAAGACCGTCCCTGCGTGTTTGTGGCGAACCACCGCAGTTACTACGACATCCCCTTGCTGCTGGCCGGGCTGGAAAAACCCCACGGCATCCTTGCCAAGGAAGAGCTGGAAAAGATTCCCCTGCTCAACCGCTGGATGAAGCTGCTGGGCTGCGTGTTCGTGCAGCGTGACGATGTGCGCGCCTCGGTGCGGGCACTGAACGATGCCACCGCCATCGTGGAGGGCGGTCGCAGCTTTGTCATCTTCCCCGAGGGCACCCGCTACAAGGGTGAGGAGGGCGGCGCAGGCGAGTTCAAGGCCGGTGCTTTCCGCATTGCCGTCAAGACAAGCGCCCCGGTGGTGCCGGTGGCTGTGACCGGTGCCCGCGCCCTGTTTGAGGCTAACGGCAACCGCTGCCGCCCGGGCAGTGTGCGCATCAAGATCATGTCGCCCATCCAGACCGCCGGCATGAGCAAGGCCGAGCAGAAGCAGCTGCCCGACGCCGTGCGCCAAAGCATTCTGGCTGCACTGAAGTAACAGCGTTTTTTCAAAACCGCCGTTCCGCTTAAAGGCTTCCCCCGGACGGGGGAAGCTGTCACCGCAGGTGAC
>OMBX01001155.1_pt1 | contig 10071 bp, 6 predicted proteins | sample 1644931 | NCBI WGS metagenome assembly OMBX01 (sample SAMEA103958165, study PRJEB25191) | human gut metagenome | biome: human-associated habitat [ENVO:00009003]; feature: intestine environment [ENVO:2100002]; material: feces | place: Germany | collected 2013/2015
CGTGACTGGCCCCAGACCACCGGCATGGCCGAAAACGGTCTGGTACGGTTTGCCATGGCGGCACTGCTGGAGTATCTGCACGACACCCAGATCAAGGGCGTGGAGCGCCTGAAAACCGTGGTGACCTACAACGAGGCGCAGTTCATGCGTCTGTCGCCGGTCACCCGGGCCAATCTGGAACTCACCGAGACGCTGCGCGGCCGCGAAAAGCGGGGCACGCTGCTCTGGGTGCTGGACAAGACCAGCACGGCCATGGGCAAGCGTATGCTGCGCAGCTGGATCGAGCAGCCGCTGTTGTCCAGCAAGCTCATCAACCAGCGCCTCAATGCGGTGGAGAGCCTTGTGCGGCAGACCGTCGTGCGCGGCGACCTGACCGACGAGTTGCACTACATTGCCGACATGGAGCGCCTGATGACCCGCACGGTCTATGGCTCGGCCACCCCCAAGGAAATCTATACGCTGGCCCAGACCTGTGAGCATCTGCCGGTCCTCCGGCAGCAGGCAACGGCCTGCGGCTGCCCGGAGCTTGCTGAACTGGCAGTACAGATCGATCCGTTGGAGGACATCAAGGCCCGTATTTATGCGGCGGTGGACCCGGAAGCGCCCTCTACCCTCAAGGATGGCGGTGTCATTGCCAAAGGCTACCATGCCGAGGTGGACGAGCTGCGTTCCATCCGCGACAATACCAAGGGCGTTCTGGCGCAGCTGGAAGCCCGCCTGCGGCAGGAGACCGGCATCCCCAAGCTGAAGATCGGCTATAACCATGTGTTTGGCTACTTCATCGAGGTAAGCAACTCCTATAAGAACATGGTGCCGGAGACCTACATCCGCAAACAGACCCTGACATCCGGCGAACGCTACATCACGCAGGAACTGAAAGAGCTGGAAAGCAAGATCTTAGGTGCCCACGAACGGCTCATCACGCTGGAGCACCGCCTGTTCAGCGAACTGCTGGAAAACATCAGCGCTCAGCTGGACCGCATCCAGCGCACGGCCAATGCGGTGGCCCAGCTGGATGTGCTCACGGCGCTGGCGCAGGTGGCAGCGGAAAACAACTACTGCCGTCCCATCGTGGACGACAGTGACGAGCTGACCATCACCGAGGGCCGTCACCCTGTGGTGGAGCAGATGCTGAAAGGCAGCATGTTTGTACCCAATGATACCACCCTGAACTGTGGTGCAGACCGCTGCCTGATCATCACCGGCCCCAACATGGCAGGTAAATCCACGTACATGCGCCAGAATGCACTGATCGCGCTGATGGCGCAGATCGGCTCCTTTGTACCGGCTTCCAGCTGCCATGTGGGTGTGGTGGATGCCATTTTCACTCGCATCGGTGCGTCGGACGACCTGTCTGCCGGTCAGTCCACCTTTATGGTGGAGATGACCGAGGTAGCGGAGATCCTGAAAAATGCCACCGCCAAAAGCCTTGTGGTGCTGGACGAGATCGGCCGCGGCACTTCCACCTTTGACGGTATGAGCATTGCCCGCGCCGTAGTGGAGCACATTGCAGACCCCGCCAAGGGCCTTGGCTGCAAGACTCTGTTTGCCACCCACTACCACGAGCTGACCGAGCTGGAAGGCGGCGTGGACGGCGTAAAAAACTACAATATTGCAGTAAAAAAACGCGGCGAGGACATCACCTTCCTGCGCCGCATCGTGCGCGGCCCGGCGGATGACAGCTACGGCATCGAGGTGGCAAAGCTGGCAGGCCTGCCCGGCAGTGTGACCCGCCGCGCCCATGAGGTGCTGCGCACGCTGGAAGCAACTGCACCTAAAAATAAAGTAGAGCAGATGGATTTTGATGCCCTGCAGGAGTATAACTCTCCGGCTGTGCCCAGCGAGATGATGGACAAGCTGGAAGCTCTGGATGTGGAAACACTCACCCCCATTGAGGCTTTGAACTTCCTCTACGAGCTGAAAAAGACCCTGAAGGGCAGCCTGAACAGATGAAACTGCTCTACCTGACCCAGACCATACAAGGAGGGAAAACACCATGGCAGTGATCCATGTTCTGGATAAGCACACAGCCGAGCTGATCGCAGCCGGTGAGGTGGTCGAGCGTCCGGCATCCGTTGTTAAGGAGCTGCTGGAAAACTCCATTGATGCCGGTGCCACGCAGGTGACCGTCAGCATTGAATCCGGCGGCGTCAAGCTGATCGAGATCAGCGATAACGGCACCGGCATCGAGGCAGAATATATCTCCACGGCGTTTATCCGCCACGCCACCAGCAAAATTGAAACACCGGACGATCTGACCAACATCCATACGCTTGGCTTCCGCGGTGAAGCACTGGCATCCATTGCCAGCGTGGCCCGTGTAGAGCTGACCACCCGAACCGAGGTGGACGAGTTTGCCACGGTCTACCGCATTGAGGGCGGGGAAGAGGTCTCCCGTGAGCCGGGTGCCAGAGCTGTGGGCACCACCATCCGGGTAAAGGATCTGTTTTACAACACGCCTGCCCGCATGAAGTTCCTCAAAAAGGACTCCTCCGAGGGCACCTTTGTGTCGGATACAGTTACCCATGTAGCGCTCAGCCACCCGGAAGTCAGCGTCAAGTTCATCCGTGAGGGCAAGCTGCAGTATGTCACGCCCGGCGACGGCCAGCTGCGTGGTGCAGCCTATGCGGTGCTGGGCCGGGAGTTCAGCCGGGACCTCATTGAGCTGAAAAATCAGGAGGGCGTGTACCGCATCACCGGTCTGGTCACCCCGCCCAAAAGCTGCCGCGCCAGCCGAAGTATGCAGCATTTTTACATCAATGGCCGCTATGTCCGCAACCGCACCATGATGGCCGGTATGGAGATGGCGTTCAAGGGTACCATGATGCAGGGCAAGTTCCCGGGCGGCATTCTGCTGCTGGAAATGCCGGCCGACCTTGTGGATGTCAATGTGCATCCGGCCAAGATCGAAGCCCGCTTTGCCCGCGAAAATGATGTTTTTGATGTGGTGTATCATGCCGTCAAGCTGGCATTGGCTCAGCCCGGCACTGGCGAACGGCTTTTTACCTTTGAAGCAGACAAAGAAGAAAAAGCTGGAAATTCAAAAAAAGACACTGATATAATCAAAAATGATGTAAAGAATAATAACTTTACAGGCCTTTCTGCGATCATTCGGGGGCAGGCAGACCCAGGCGTTCTGCCACAGCAGCACTGGGAACCGGCAAAACCCGCCGCAGCACCGCAGCAGCCTGCCCCGGCTGCTGCAATGCAAATACCGACAGCACCCAGTGTGCCGCGCTGGAAAGGCAGTGCTCAGAACGAGGATATGCTGGATCCGTTCGTGACCCTTCACAGCCCGAAGCTGGAAACGACAAAGGCACCAGAGCCGTTCCGTGCGGCGGCAAGTGAAACGCAGCTGGATGTGGAACCGGAATTTGGTGAGACAAAACTGCATTCGTCTCAGGACCATATGGCAGCGTGGAACCCTGCGCAGGAAGCACCAAAGGAAGAACCTGAGAGTGCACCCTGTGCAGAAACAGAACCGGATGCGCCGGAAGCGGCAGAACAGGAAACTGTACTGGCCGAGCCGGAGCAGATGAACTTTGATCCGACGGCGGATCAGCCGGAGCCGCTGCGCTATGTGGGCGAGGTGTTCAGAACATATATCCTTGCAGAACGCGGCGACGAGCTGTGCCTGATCGATAAACACGCTGCCCACGAGCGCCAGCTGTACGAAAAACTGGCCGCGAACTACGGCAATGTGCCCAGCCAGATGCTGCTGGAGCCTGCTGCCATCGACCTTGCTGCGGAGGAAAAGCAGGCCCTGCTGGATAACATTCCTCTGCTGGAAAATGCGGGCCTTGAGATCGCGGACTTTGGCGGCAATACCGTGGTGCTGCGCGCGGTGCCCGCAGATGTGGAGCCGCAGAATGCCGAAAGCCTGCTTGTGGAGATCGCAAATAAGCTGCTCAAGGGCGGCCATGATGCGCTGAACGAGCACACCGAGTGGGTGCTGCATTCTATCTCCTGCCGTGCAGCCATCAAGGCGGGGGACAAGTCCTCGCCGCAGGAACTGCTGGCGCTGGCCGAAAAGATCCTTTCCGGCGAGGTGCCGCCGTTCTGCCCGCATGGCCGCCCCTGCGTACTCAAATTGACCCGGAAGGAGCTGGAAAAGCAGTTTGGACGCATCGTATAAACATCCCGTGGTGGCCGTCGTCGGCCCTACCGCAACCGGAAAGACAGCGCTGGGCGTAGAACTTGCAAAACATTTTTCCGGCGAGGTCATCAGCTGTGATTCCATGCAGATCTATAAAGGTCTGGACATAGGCACGGCAAAGGTGACAACGGAGGAGACCTGCGGTATCCCGCATCACGGCGTGGATATCCTTACACCGGACAAGGCTTTCAGCGTGGCAGACTTTACCGCCATGGCCGGAAAGCTGGAAGAAGAGATCTCTGCCCGGAAGAAGCTGCCCATCCTTGTGGGCGGCACAGGGCTGTATGTTCAGAGCTTTCTGTATGGGGTGCGCTTTACAGAGGAAAAAGCACCTGCCGGTCTGCGGGAGCAGCTGGCGGTGGAACTGGCTGCAAAAGGCGGTGCTGCCATGTACGAAGAACTGAAGCAGGCCGACCCGGAAGCTGCTGCGGCTATCCACCCGAACAATCAGGTGCGGGTGCTGCGCGCACTCGAACATTATCGTGCCACCGGCAAAAAGCTGAGCGAAGTCTCTCCCACCGGAGCGGCCCTACCGCAGCCTGATCCTCGGTCTGGATTTCCCAGAACGCGCGGTACTTTACCGCCGCATTGACCTGCGTGTGGACAAAATGCTGGAAGCGGGCCTTATAAAGGAAGCGGAGCATGTCTGGCAGAACCGGGAAAGCTTCCGCACGGCAGCGCAGGCCATCGGATACAAGGAGTTCTTTCCGTATTTTGAGCAGACGGCTCCACTGGAAGCCTGCACGGAAAAGCTCAAGCAGGCGTCCCGCAACTATGCCAAGCGCCAGTTAACCTGGTTCCGCCATATGGACGGTGTGGTCTGGCTGGATGCCGGTGCACCGGATGCAGTGCAGACTGCCATCCGCAAAACTAGCGAATTTTTAGCGAAAGGATGATCGATATGCCGGATGAGACCCAGAAGGAACGCCATGCGCCGCATGTGCTTACCACTCTGGCAGGCGTGCTGATCGCATTTCTGCTGCTGGCAGCAATTTATGTGGTGTATCAGGCCGCACATATCCTGTTCCCGCAGAATGTTTATGAGACTGCGCTGCCTGCGGTCATTTCGGATACGGTGGAAGCCGACGGAGTTCTGCTGTTCGACGAAAGCTATGTGGCAGGCAGCGGAAACCTTGGATATCTTGCTGCCGACGGCGAGCGCGTTTCAGCGGGCACCGCAGTGGCAGAGGTGTACAGCAACGCTTCGCAGGCTTCGCTGCGCCTGCAACTGAATCAGCTGAATGATCAGATCGACCTGCTGCAGAAATCGCAGAACACTTCTGCGCTGCAGCTGGATACCCTTTTAAAAGAACGTTCTTCTGCGCTGTATGACCTGCTGGATACGCTGGACGACAGCGATTATGAAGCGGTGGATGATGATGCCAATGCCTACCTGCTGGCCCAGAACAAGCTCTGGGTGGTAACGGGCGAAGCTGCAAACTTTACCGATCAGATCACTGCGCTGGTCCAGCAGTCCCAGAGCGTGCAGGCGCAGCTGGGCAGCCCGGCGCAGATCACTGCATCGCAGACCGGCTATTTTGTGCGCTCTTCCAGCAGCGGACGGCTCAATGCCAGTGCCGATGATATCCTTGCACTGAACGCACAGGAGCTGCAGGGCTATCTGCAGTCCGACCCAGTGCTGGCACTGGACGGCTGCGCCGGTAAGATCGTGGCAGGGTTCACATGGCGCTATGTGGGCGTGTGCACTGCAAAGCAGGGCGAAAAGCTGCTGGGTCAGAACGGCAAGCCGCTGAGCACAGCGGTGGAGATCAGCTTCCCGGGTCAGGTGGAGAACAGCCTCAAGGCCACCGTCACCGAGGTGGAGATCGATCAGGACAGCGGCCTTGCCCGCTTTGTGCTTGCCTGCAACTCCATCAACGGCGATGTGCTTTGCCTGAACCGGGCTGCAGCACGCATCTCGGTAGGAGAGCGCAGCGGCCTGCGAGTGCCTGCTGCGGCTGTGCACTATTTAAAAGAGGATGGCACCGAGGCACAAACGCAGGGCGAAAACTACATTCCCGGTGTGTACGTGAAACTTGGCAACATTGCCCGCTTCTGCCGGATCGACCCGGTGGACGCAGACCATCCCCTCATCACGGACGGCGATTACATCCTTGTTTTGCCCGAAGGGACCGAGGGCTCGGTCAGCAAGGTGAGGCTTTATGACGAAATAATCGTTTCCGGACAAAATTTGTATGATGGAAAGCTTTTGTAGTTATTGACATCTGAGGCAAAAAATCCGATAATAGATAAAGCTATTATTTGCATCTATTTGCAAAGAACGCCAGGCAGCGCCATGCTGCCCGAATGAAAGGAGCAGATTGTATGTCTTTGCTTGACAGCATTAAGAAAGGTCTGTTTGACCAGGAAGACGATTACGAGGATCAGTACATTGACGATGGCCCCCAGATGGTAAACAATAACAATGGCATCGGCCTTGGTGCTGACGACGAAAATGAAGAGCCTGTTGAGTGTGCCAAGAAGAACGGCAAGGTGGTCAACATCAATGCCACCACTCAGCTCAAGGTCGTTCTGGTCAAGCCTGAGCGTTTTGAGGATGCCAGTACCATTGCTGACCACCTGAACAACAAGCGCACCGTGGTGCTCAATCTGGAGTCCACCAACAAGGAAGTGTCCCGCCGTCTGGTGGATTTCCTGTCCGGTGTTGCATATGCAAACAATGGCCAGATCAAGCGCGTGGCCAACAGCACCTTCATCATCACTCCGTACAACGTGGATATCATGGGTGATCTGCTGGACGAGCTGGAGAACAATGGCGCGTTCTATTGATCCGCAGCCCAAGGCGGCGCGCGGGTTCATCCCTGCGCGTACCGATGAAGAACGCTATCTCATGCGCCATATCGAGGACTTGGCCCACACGGCCTTTTCCCGGGACATTGCGCGGTATTCGGCTTTCCTGAGTGACCGCGAGCAGGACTTGGCCCGCGCGGCACTGGGCCGTGCCGGTGTGCAGGAGGGCTTCCGGTTTGAGGGCGGCTGGCTGAATGCGGAGCGCAGGGTGCTCTGTATCGAGCCGGAGTACAGCTGCGGCGAAGCACCCATCTGCTGTGTGCGGCTGCAATGCCGTGCACAGGCGGGGGCTGCGCTGCCCGCCCACAAGGATTACCTGGGCAGTCTGATGGGCCTTGAGCTGCGGCGCGAGGCGCTGGGAGATATCGTTCTGCCGGAGGATCAGCCGGGCACAGCTTATGTGTTTGCGCTGGAACCGGCAGCACAGCTGATCTGCCGGGAACTGTTTCAGGCTGGACACACGGAGCTGACCACGGAACTGCTGACGCTGGATGAGGTGCCGCAGTTTCCGCAGGCGGAGCGTGAGATGCACAGTGCAACGGTATCGTCCCTGCGGCTGGACGCTGTGCTGGCAGCTATGCTGCACTGCAGCCGAGGACAGGCTTCGGAACTGATCGAGGCGGGCAGGGTGGAGATCAACCACCTGCCGGCGGATAAACCTCATGCGCAGGTATATGAGGGCGATGTGTTCACGGTGCGCGGCAAGGGCCGCTTCAACCTGACTGCACTGCCCGGCAAAAGCAGAAAAGATCGGTCGATCATCGAATTTTTTCAATATTAAAAGCAACGGGAGGAAATGACTATGCTGACTCCGCAGGATGTCCGTTCTGTGCAATTTGAGAAAAACCTCCGCGGCTACCGCACAGAGGACGTAGACCGTTTTCTGGATAAGGTGGAAGAACAGCTGCGGGACGACGATGCGCAGGCGGAACAGCTTCGCAAGCAGATTGCGGACCTGACTGCTGAAAACCAGAAGCTGCACGATGAACTGAAGAGCTTTGAGGCAGATGGTGAAATGCTCAAGAGCGCGCTGATCAATGCACAGCGCATGGGCGAAAATGTCATCCGCGAAGCAAACCAGAAAGCAGAAGAGATCATCCATCGTGCAAATCTGCGCGGTGATGATATCATCCGCGATGCCAACGAACTGCTGCAGAAGGCAAACGACCGTGCAGACGAGATTGAGAACGAAGCAAACGAGAAGCGCCTTGCAGAGGAACGCGAGTATGACCGCGTGCGTCTGGAAGTGACCCGCTTCAAGTCTGATGTGCTCAACCTGTACCGCAGCCATGTGGAGTCGCTGAGCCGTCTGCCGGAGTTCCAGAAGGAAACGGCTGCACAGGATGCCGAACAGGCAGAGCCTGCTGCAGAGGAAAGTGAGCCTGCCGCTGCAGCCCAGCCGCAGGCAGCGGACGTGCAGGAGCCGGAAGCAGAGCCTGCACAGCCCGCACAGGAAGATGCAGAACCTGCTGCCGTTGTTGAAGATGACGACGACAAGGCAGCTGACAGCAGCGAGGATTTCTGGGCAAAGGATGAGAGCCAGCTCAAGCTGGACCCGCCGCCCGCGCCTCCTGCTGATTTTAAGCCGGACGAGCCGGACTACGATGCTTTTCAGGGTGTCAAGTTCAGCGAGTAAGGCAACCCCATAAGGAAATATAGAGGAGAGTGTAAACCATTGGCTAAGAACAAATCGCAGTACGATAGTACTCTGAACCTGCCCAAGACCCTGTTTGAAATGCGTGCCGGCCTGCCCAAGAAGGAGCCGGTCATGCTGAAGGATTGGGACGACAACGACCTGTACAATCAGCTCATGAAGCACAACGAGGGCAAGCCGCAGTTCATCCTGCACGATGGCCCTCCGTACGCAAACGGTAATATCCACATGGGTACTGCCCTGAACAAGATCATCAAGGATATCATTATCCGCGATAAGAACATGGAGGGTTTCCAGGCTCCCTATGTGCCCGGCTTTGATACCCACGGCCTGCCCATCGAGCTGAAGGCTCTGTCCTCCGTCGGTGATAAGAAGAAGGACATTTCCAAGCTGGAACTGCGCCAAATCTGCGAAAAGTTTGCTACCGAGCACATCGATATCATGAGCGACCAGTTCAAGCGTCTGGGCGTTATCGGCGATTTCGAGCATCCGTATCTGACCCTGAAGCCTGAGTTCGAGGCACGCCAGATCGAGATCTTTGGCGAGATGGCAAAGAAAGGCTACATCTACAAGGGCCTGAAGCCCGTGTACTGGTGCCCGGACTGCCGCACCGCTCTGGCTGAGGCTGAGATCGAGTACGGCGAGGACGACTGCGATTCCATCTTCGTCCGCTTCCATGTCACGCAGGACCCCAACGGCGTGCTGGCAAAGCACGGCATCCCGATGGATAAGACCTACTTCGTGATCTGGACCACGACCACTTGGACCCTGCCCGCCAACGAGGCCATCTGTCTGAACGGTCAGTTCGAGTACTCCTTCGTCAAGATCGGCGAGGAGTATCACATCATGGCCACCGAGCTGGTCAAGAGCGTCATGGATGCTTGCCATATCACCGAGTATGAGGTGGTGGGCGAGCCGGTCAGCGGCGCAGAGTTCGAGCTGATGCGTTATCAGCACGTCTACCTGCCCAAGGAAGGCTGGGTCATCCTTGGCGACCACGTCACGCTGGAAAGCGGCTCTGGCTGCGTCCACACCGCTGGCGGCCACGGCGTCGATGACTTCAACGTCTGCCAGAAGTACCCTCAGGTGCCCATCACCGTCCCCGTGGACGATGGCGGCTATCTGACCGACCTCGCCGGCAAGTACGCCGGTCAGCGCGTCTGGGCGGCCAACAAGACCATTCTGGCCGACCTGACGGAGTCCGGTGCCGTCATGGGTCAGGTGCACATCAAGCACCAGTATCCGCACTGCTGGCGCTGCCACCACCCCATCATCTTCCGCGCCACCGAGCAGTGGTTCTGCTCCGTGGCCAAGTTCCGTGAGGATGTTTACAAGGCCATCGACACCGTGCAGTGGATGCCCGATTGGGGCCACGACCGCATGAAGGGCATGGTCCGCGACCGCAACGACTGGTGCATCAGCCGCCAGCGCACTTGGGGCGTGCCCATCC
>OMBX01001156.1_pt1 | contig 10070 bp, 10 predicted proteins | sample 1644931 | NCBI WGS metagenome assembly OMBX01 (sample SAMEA103958165, study PRJEB25191) | human gut metagenome | biome: human-associated habitat [ENVO:00009003]; feature: intestine environment [ENVO:2100002]; material: feces | place: Germany | collected 2013/2015
CGAAACGGGCGTGGTGTTCTTCCCGTTCCTGCCCGGTGATTCGCTGTTGTTCGCGGCCGGCGTGTTCGCAGCCCCGGATGCTGCGACCGGCAAGGCCGCGCTGCCGCTGTTCTGGTTGCTGCCGGTGGTTTGGTGCGCGCCGATTATCGGCGACCAGTGCAACTACTTCATCGGTCATTTCTTTGGCCGCCGTATTATCCAATCCGGCAAGGTGAAGGCGCTGACTCCTGAGCGACTGGCCAAAACCGAGGGCATGATTGAAAAGTGGGGCCCGCTGGCTGTGTTCCTGGGCCGCTTCTTCCCGTTCATTCGTTGTTCACGCTGCTGGGCTACTTCTTCGGCAACATTCCGGCCGTGCAGGATCACTTCGAACTGGTGATCGTGCTGATTCTGCTGGTTTCGCTCGCCCCGACCATCATCGGTCTGCTCAAGGCCAAGTTCGGCAAGAAGAAGCCGGCCAAGGTGACCGATGCTCAGTTGGACGTCATGGAAGACGGCATCAAGAACCTCGATAAGTAAGCAAGGAATGTAGATTACCGCATAAGGAATCGTCGTGAAAATGAAGGCCCTGACTGTGCATATGAGGTCAGGGCCTTTTCTGCATGAGATGGGCGTGAAACAGCAGCGTGGTTATCCACATTTGTCGTGGACGACATGCCGGGGTGTGGATAACTCAGCAAGCTAGAACCACAATGGTCGATTCGTGTTGAGCATTGAACTCGGACACGTTTCAATCGGCTTATGAATAGCAACACCACACCCCGCGTGGCGCGTAGGATCACCTCGCCAGCGGTAGCACCTCCGGGCATTCCGCTGCCCACGGACGATGCGCCGATTCCAGCGCATCGCTACTACACTCCGCCGCCCAGGCCGTTGGCCTCATGCGAACGGCAGAGATCGGGCGAGGCTCCGGCGCTCGCCCTAACTACAGACACCAGCTTCCATAACATTGTGACGATGACGTCAGGTCATGGAGGCGTGGGGTTGAGTGTCATGGCTTCCATGCTTGCATGGACATTGGCGAGACGTGAACACAGCTGTGCTCTCATAGACGCTGATTTCGTGGCCGGATGCCTTGACCTGCTGCTGGGTGTGGAACGAGAGCCGGGTTTACGATTCAGCCAAGTCGACGCACCCCTCGGCCGTATCGAGGGCGATGCGATGAACCATGAGCTGATGATGTGGGAGGGTGTGCGAGTACTTCCCTATGACCCTTGGAGCGCGCGCCAGCCTGACTGGTGGGAAGTTCAAGCGGCCATTCGAGCCTTGGCGGAAACGAACGACGTTGTCATCGTAGATGCCGGTCAGGGTGGACTCATTGAGACCGTACCCGATCTGCGCAGTGGCATGCAGGTGATTGCCGCGGAATTGTCGGTGATGTGGCTGGCCAGAGCCAAGTCGCACCGGTCCAGACTGGATTCATGGGGCTGTGAAGCGCCACATATCGTCGGCGTGGAACCACGTGGCGCTCCACGTGGGAGAGGCCACGTGGGTATTGGTGAGGCGCAGGACTATTTGACTGCCACGGTATTGGGGCCTGTCAAACCAAGTGTCAATCTGTGTGGAGACGTACTGGAAGGCCTCGGCATCAGATCGGTGACCAAAGGCAGCCGCAAAGCCGTGAGCTTGCTTGCCGATCTTGTCGAGCAGGCCATTCGCCCGGTTTCGGGAGCTTCTTGCAAGGACCGGTGATGCGGTATGGCTGCCGTAATCACTCGGGCTGATGAGCCCGGCGCAGTGCCCAGAACTGTGTTCTTCGGTCTATTGAATGATGTGGCATCCGACCCGCAGGTTACCGATCTGGCGGTGACCTGTGATGGCCGCGTTTGGGCGGACCGCGGCAACGGCATGCGAGAAACAGTATTGCGTGTGCCGTTTCGCTCGCCGCAAGTAGTTCGAGAATACGCCGTCCAACTGTGCGCGCAGCTTGGGCGCAGACTGGATGATGCCTGCCCGATAGCGGACGCCGCCAGTCCAGACGGCATCCGCGTGCATGCGGTGATTGCCCCATTGGTGCCACAAGGTGCCGCAATCTCCATACGGTTCCCTGACAGGACCATGGCATCGTTGCGACATCTGAGCCAATTAGGTGTATTCCCGGCTGCTTGGCTGCCGATGTTCGTGGGACTGGTGCGCAGACATGCCACAGTGCTGATTACCGGCGGAACAGGCGTGGGCAAGACCACCTTGCTCAAGGCGCTGCTGGCGCAATGCGATGTGAACGAGCGCATCGTCACCGTAGAGGAAGTTCGTGAACTGGGAGAACTGGGGCGTGGCGATCATGTGTCGTTGGTAACGCGCGAGGCGAATGTGGAGGGCGTCGGAGCCATAAGTCTGACGGACTTGGTCAAAGCGACGTTGCGAATGCGCCCCGACCGCGTGGTGCTGGGCGAATGCCGTGGCGCGGAAATCGTCGACCTATTGCGCGCGTTCAATTCTGGTCATCACGGTGGCATGACCACTGTGCATGCGGACGGCGTGAACCGAGTACCGTCCAGGCTGATTTCGCTTGGATTACTCGCCGGAGTCAGTCCACAGGCGTTGGCCATGCTGGCGGCAGGCGCTTTCGACGCGGTGGTGCATTTGGAGCGAGTGAACGGACAGCGGCGTATCACGCAGATCGGCGAACTGCGTGTAGCACATGGTGAACTGGCAGGAACACCGCTGGCGGTATGGAATGGCTGCCATCCTCCTCGGTATGCCGCCGAATGGGGGCACTTCATTGAACGATGGGGCATCGTTCCCGGGCCGAGTGGTGGTGGGTGATGATGTGGTGTGCTGTTCTGGTGGCGCTCGCCGTGCTGATATGGCCGGGGAACAAGTCCGGGAGGCTGTATCGGCTGGCTTACCGCGGGCGTGCGGTCGATTCCGCAGCCATAAACGAACCTCGATATGCCGGCTCACCTCGCGTGGGCGTTGCGCAGGTGATTACGTCCGCCATCGCGCGATTGCGAGGTGGCGGCACATTGGTTGAAGCATTCGAGGAACAATCCAGCAGACGCTTCGCCACTCAGCGCATTACTGTGGAACGGCTCATAACGGTGTTCGAACAGCGGCGTCTGCCCGACGAATCACCAGCGCAGGTACTTGAAGCTGCACGCGGGGTCACCGCCGCAGCGGTTTTGAGCGATGAGCTCGGTTGCCAAGCAGTGCCATGTCTGGAAGCGGTATTGACTGCTTACCGGCAGATGAGGCTGATGCAGAACCTGCGATCGCAAGCATGTGCCGTTCCTAAAGCCACTGTGGGGCTGCTGAGCGCGCTTCCGGCCGTCACTGTGGCATTGGGCGAGCTTCTGGGAGCTAGACCATTGGCGTTCTTGCTTGGATCGCCACGCGGTGTGGTCTGCTTGGTATTAGGGGGATGTTGTTATGCTGCCGGCTTGGCATGGATGCGGGCATTGTTGAAAGGCAGCGGATTATGAGTACGGTGTGGGTACACGCCGCGGCAGGCTGTGCGGCGATCGCTAGTTGGCTGTATAAGGCTCCGTCTTGTCATGACAGCCGCTTGCCGGGCGAGGAACCGGCCGTAGCGCATGATTGCGGGTCGTCATGGACCATACTCATATTGCGTATGTTGCAGGTGTCCTTGCGTCAGGGCTCCTCGATTCCCCGGGCGCTTGACATGGTGGGCAAAGCCGTCGGCGGCGACTGCGGCGCTCGCATGAGCGAGGTCGGGAGCTCCCTGGCCAGAGGGGTTCCCTGGGCTGATGCGTGGCATGCCGCTATGGCTGTTCAGCATGAGGGTGCGCCAGCTGATAGTTCATCCGGAAAACGTACCAGCAGAACGCAACGAGATCTTGGCCTGCTGCAATCGGCTTTGGAATCGTCATGGACGCATGGCGATATGCCTGGCGTGCGCCTCGAATCCGCCATTGAACAGCTGGACCGTGACGAGCGTGCCGCCATCGAACGGAATGCCGCGAAGCTGTCGGTAAAGCTACTGATGCCTACAGGGCTATGTTTTCTGCCGGCATTCGTGCTGGTAGGAGTCATTCCGGCGATTGCGTCCTTCATGATGTGAATATAGGCGTGAACTGAGTGCGCTTAGGGTGAATCTTGTTGTATCGCTCGGTATTGCACTTGGCTGCGTTTGGTTATCCACATTGGTGGTGGACGACACGTCGGGGTGTGGATAACTCGGCAAGCTAGAACCACATACCCCGTTTTTCCTGGTGCATGAAGCGTTGATAGTCCACAGTGGTATGCACCCCGCGTCAACCCGGCGCGGGGGCCAACCACTCACACACGCATGGGGAAGGTGCGAAGCCACTGCGCAGCTTCCCCTCCTTACCGAAAGGAACGCCAATGAATACCCCTATCCCCGTCATCGTCGACGGGCAGGCCGGCATCTTTGCGCACAGCAAGGCTCGTGTGGCCACGCTGAACGCCAAGGCGAAAGAACGGCTATGCCTCATGGACGCACGCATCCGCACCCTCATGGCTGAGCCCGAAGAAGGCGCGGCCACTGCGGAATACGCAGTCGTACTCGTTGCGGCTACAGGCTTTGCGGCGGTGCTGGTCGCCATCCTGAAGTCGGATGCCATCAAGACGTTGCTGACCAACATCATCAAACAGGCTCTGAAAGTCGGGTGACAGCCATGAAGACCATGACATGCCGGTGGCGGCTCGCCAGACTGCCGCCAGACCTATGCACGGGATCGGCCACCGCCGAATTCGCAATCGTATTGCCCAGCATTATCGCCATCGCCGGGCTGATATTGGCAATAGGACGTGTGGTCATCGTTTCCATGGACTGTCAAAGTGCCGCGGCAGCGGCTGCACGCGAGTTTGTGGTTACCGGTGACGAATCATCCGCGCGCAGCATAGCTGCGGACGTTGCCGGGGGAGAGCCCCACGTCAGCATTGCCCACGACGGCCAATCGACGAGTGTGACGGTCGAATGTTCGGTATTGCCCGGTCCGCTGGATGTAACTCCAACGCGGGTTACCGGCAACGCTACGGCGATAAGCCAATAACGGTCGGCTGGCTGGGCGGCCGCAACAGAAAGGAACTGCGGTGCAGGGAATGCGTTATGAGGAGGGATCGGGCACGATGGCCGGAGCCATGCTGGTTATGGTGGTGGGCATTGCGCTCGCGGTGGCGGCAAGTGTGGGCAACCTCATGATCTGCCAGAACCGAGCGCGTTCCCTCGCCGACCTTATCGCCTTTGACGCCGCGTATGCGCTGTGGCATGCGGATATCGGTGATCCATGTGCGCTCGCCGCCAACATGGCTGAAGCGAATGGTGTAGTTTTGGGCTCCTGCTCCGTGCGGGATGAAGACGTGTTGGTAACCATCAAGGTGGAAACCATGGTCCTGGTGGCATCATCCGTGGAGCGGATGGCTCGGGCCGGACCGGTGAGTTGTACGGAAGGAGACAATTATCACAATAATGGACCGTAAAGCACCGATACTCTGGCGGGCTTCTGGGCCTTTGGCTAAGGTGAGAGCATGAGCGAGAGTGAACGCAACGAGCGCCGTCGCGTGGTGGCCATGGTGGGCAACCCCACTTCCGATAAAGGCCGTGGCGCTAAGGTGGACGCGCAGGTATTGGGTCTGCTGGAGGAAGCCGGCCGTGCCCATAACTTCGACGTCATCGACATCACCGGCACGAGTTTCGACGATTCCCTGAATCAGGCGCGTGAACGCGCGCACGAGTACGACTATCTCGTAGTGGTCGGTGGCGACGGCATGATCGCACTTGGAGCGAACGCCGTGGGCTGCAGTGGCAAGCCGTTGGGCATCGTGGCCACGGGGTCGGGCAACGATTTCGCACGAGGACTGAAGCTGCCGGTCAACCGTATCGAAACCGCAGTGGAAGGTATCGTCGGTGCTATCGTGCGCGGATCACACATCGATGTGGACATGGGACGCGTGACCTCTTTGGACGGCGGCTATGCCGTGGATCCCTCCACTGGCGAGGAGTACGAGTACCAGGAGAGCAAGTCCGCCGAGCATCCGATTGACCGGTACTATGCGGGCATGCTGTCCTGTGGTCTTGACGCGAGCATCAACGACCGTGCGAATCATTCGCATCTGCCGACCGGCACCATGCGCTACTTTGCGGCGGTGCTGGTGGAGCTGACGCATATGAAGCGTTATGGTTACCACATCAAAGCCACATTGGCGGACGGGACCACGGATGAACGAGACATCATCACACCATTGCTGACGATTGCGAATTCGAGGCATATCGGTGGCGGCATTGAGGTCTCGCCGTACTCCTGCTTCTCCGATGGATTGTTGGACCTGGTGTGGATGGACCACGTGCCGAACTTCGGCGAATGCGCGGTGGCCATTTCGAATGCCTATAACGGCAAGCTACTTGCTTCAAAGGTGTTCGGCTGGAAACGTATCCGTGAAATCGAAGTCACGCGGGCAACGGAAGGAGACGAGCCGCCGGTGCTGATGGCGGACGGCGAATATATCGGGCATTTGCCATTTAGGGTAGTGGCCGAGGACTGCGCGTTGCGCGTGCTAGTGCCGCCGGCCGTAGCCGCCCGTGAGGTGGATTCCCGACAGGAAGTGCTCAACGCCATTGCCCGAGATGGTCGCGATCCCGTGACCGGCCAGTTCGCGTGACCCGATTATATTGGCTCCCCTCATTAGGCTGAGCCGTAAAGCAAACAGCCCAGTGGGCTGTTTGTAGGCGAGGGTTCGACGATAGTCGAACCAGAAGAAAGTCAGCCGTAGGCTGTCCGCAATTGCGGACGAGCTGGCCGCGAAGCGGACTGAGGGGAGTGCGGGAGAGCGGTACCAGAGCCAATGGCCGTCAGACCTCAGACGACATAGCTTTCGATATGCAGCGTCTGCGCCATGACCTCTTTGATGGTTCGGTCGCTGATGTTCGGATGCGAGCGAATCAGCGAGATAAGCCCCACAATCAGTGTGAAGAACGTCTCATGGACGTTGGTGATTGGCAGGCCATGCATCTGCTCGAAATCACGTACGGTGGTCTGGGCAATGTAGTCGGCAATACGGTCCGCCGCGCGGTCAATGAACTTGATATACAGTTCGGCGTTGCCGTCTTGGATCATACGGTTTGAGAAGGGGCTCTCGTCGGCGATCAGGGAGCGGAGCACATGCACGATGTCGTCTAATGCCTTGTTCACGTTGCCTGTTTCGCGCGCTTGGTTCCACTGCTTCAACGTGGTGAGGATTTCGTCGATGACGTTATCGAGTACTGCGTCAGCTACGGCTTCCTTGTCTTCGAAGTAGTGGTAGAACAGCGAACGCGTCATACCGACTTCGCTTGCGATGTCGGAAACGGTGATTTTGGAGAAGCCTTTTTCCAGACACACCTTGCGCGCGGCTTGCACGATGGCGTCGCGCCGGGCATCGCCGCGGGTGGGGCGTTTCTCGTCGAGGGTATCGCTCATGGGTGCCTCCTGACCACAACCGTTATTGACACTATGTTAATACAAAGAAAGCGGTTAATAACAATAAAAATGCGGTAACCGTTGTCAGGTGAATGTCGTTGGAATATAAAGAGTTTTCCGATTCGGCAACTATGAGCCCGGTTTATCTTGACTTTTTATCGGTTAATTCTGAGGGCAAAGGTAGGTTAGTAGCTATGGCACTTGCACTGTATCGTCGCTATCGTCCGGACACCTTCGAAGGGGTCATCGGCCAGGACCAAGTCACGGTCCCGCTGATGCGCGCCTTGGACGAGGGCAAGCTCACACATGCCTATCTGTTCTCAGGGCCGCGAGGCTGCGGCAAAACCAGCTCCGCGCGTATCCTGGCCCGTTGCGTCAACTGTGCCAAAGGGCCGACTTCCCACCCCTGCGGCGAATGCGAAAGCTGCAAGGACCTGGCCACCGGCGGTCCGGGTTCCATCGACGTGGTCGAAATCGATGCGGCCTCGCACAACGGTGTGGATGATGCTCGAGAATTGCGAGAACGCGCTGGTTTCGCCCCTGCGCGCGACCGCTATAAGATTTTCATTCTCGATGAGGCCCACATGGTCACGCAGCAGGGCTTCAATGCGCTGCTTAAAATCGTTGAAGAGCCGCCTGAACATGTGATGTTCATCTTCGCCACCACCGAACCGGACAAGGTGATCGGCACCATCCGTTCGCGCACCCACCACTATCCGTTCCGTCTGGTGCCGCAGGAAGTCATGGGTCCCTACCTGGAGACGATCTGCGACAAGGAAGGCATCAAGCCCGAGCCCGGTGTGCTGAAACTGGCGATGCGCGCCGGTGGCGGCTCCATGCGAGATACCCTGTCCGTGCTTGACCAGCTGATGGTTGGTTCGGTCGAAGGCGTTATCACCCATGATGCCGCTGTAGCCCTGCTCGGCTTCACGCCGGAGGCACTGATCGGTGAGGCCGTGGATGCGGTAATCGATCACAACGGCGAAGCCCTGTACGGCGTTATCCAGAAAGTCGTGGTCGGCGGATTCGATCCGAGACGATTCGTCGAAGACCTACTGGCTCGTGTGCGTGATCTGCTGGTGCTTACGTTGGCCGGGGACCGTGCGGAATCCGTGCTGTCCGACACGGCTGAGGCCGAGGATATGGACGATCTGCACCGCCAAGCCAAGGCGCTGGGACTGGGCGCACTGACCGCAATGGCAGACATCATCAACACTACGTTGGGTGCCATGACCGGAGCCATTTCTCCGCGTATGCGCTTGGAACTGCTGGCCGCGCGATTGTTGGCCGGCAGTGAATCAGGCTTTGCAACAGCCGCTCCCGCGCCAGCTTCTTCTGGTATGCCGCCTGCGGCTGCTTCTTCGACTTCGACTACGCCAGCCGCTTCCGGTATGGGTGCCAGTGGTTTTGCCGGCGCATCGCGAGGCGGGTTTGCCGGAGCCTCACATGGCGGATTCTCCGGTGCTGCACGCAACCAGCAAGCAGCCGCGCCTCAGAGCACCGCTTCCCATGAATCTGTTGGAGGCAATGGCCCTGTCAACGGCCCGGTCAGCGACCGACCCGCGGGCTCTCTGTCTGTGCAACCTGCTGTAGCAACTGCTGCTGCCGGTGCCGCTCCTGCCGCCAATGCCGGGTGGGGCGCGCCCGCCGCGTCGCCGGCCGTCCCGGCTCAACCGGTGACCTCGCCTGCGGCATCGGATAATCGGTCCATCGACGAGAAGTGGGATGCAGCCGTCGCCGCTTTGCCGGAAACCATTCGTGAATATGTGTCACGAGACAAGGTGCCGACCGTAAAATTCGGCCCCAACCGTAAGGGTCTGCCTTGCTTGTCGATGACGTTCGACAAGTCGCTGAGCCAGCACGCTTTCGCCTTGGCCGTGGATAACAGCGGTAAGAAGGCGGCGGCCGTGGTGATGGATGCCGTGCGCAACGAGTTCGGCGCCAATGCGGTTATTGCACCTTCTGCGGTCGCGGCGAATGGCGAGCGAGTCGAATCCGTCAAACGTATGAGCCCGGAGCAATTGGCCAAGGTCAAGCAGCAGATTGCCATGGCCAAGGCTGGATTGGCCGCGTCGAGTTTGGGCGCGAGCCTGGGCATTCATATGGGGAGCGAGACGAAAGCTCCGAAGCCGACTGCAACAGGCCAAGCCGAGGACGCAGACGACAGCCATCGAGCCGGACAATCCAGTGCATCCACGGCAGCGAAGAACTGGAGTGACGATGACCCTTGGGCCAAGCCGGCCGTAAGCAACGCTTCGCCGCAATCTGCAGACGGGTTCGCGCCTAACGAGCCCGCTGCTACGCCTGCGCCCGAAGAGCATCACAAGAAGCATGTTGCGGTTCCGGACATCAGTGACGGTGTTGATCCGTGGGCCGCTCCGGCTGCTCCTGTTGCACCCACTGCGTCCGTTGCGTCCGCTGGACCCACTGGACAGTCCACTGGGCAGCCAGCCACCGCATCTTCCGTTACGGCAGTTGCCGGCGCGAGCGACGATCCATGGAATCAGACGCAGTCTCAGGCCGCGGTCTCACCGGCGTCGCAACCGGCCGAAGCCGACCCGTGGAACCAGCCATATCAGCAGTCTCCTCACGATGATCCGTGGAATCAACCGCAGGGGAACCATGCTCAGGCGGCTCCGCAGCCAGGAGACGACCCGTGGAATCAGCCTCAGTCCCAGACTCCGGCTTCTT
>OMBX01001159.1_pt1 | contig 10029 bp, 10 predicted proteins | sample 1644931 | NCBI WGS metagenome assembly OMBX01 (sample SAMEA103958165, study PRJEB25191) | human gut metagenome | biome: human-associated habitat [ENVO:00009003]; feature: intestine environment [ENVO:2100002]; material: feces | place: Germany | collected 2013/2015
CCGGGGTCTCCGGCTCCCGTCACGCTCTCCCTCTTCATGCCGTTTTTTTTTGTTGTCGGATGCGTTTTATTGGACAACAGTGCGATTTTTTTGTATCTTTATGAAAACTCCGATCCGCTTGTATCCGGTGAATAAACGTTGACTATGAAAAAATGCTGTGTATGGTTGCTTGCCCTGTGTGTGTCGCAGGGGGTTGCGGCGCAGGATCCCGAAGCCGGGGAGTGCGTCTTTCACACGGGCTTAGAACAATATCCGACCTTTATGGGCGGAGACCTCACGGAGTTCCGTGCCTGGGTGTACCGGAATGTCCGCTATCCCCGCGAGGCATTCGACCGGGGCGAGCAGGGGCGTATCCTCGTTAGCTTCGTCATCGACACGCTCGGGAACGTTACGCAGGTGGGGCCGTTGAGTGCGGCAGCCCGTGGTGATGAGGAGTGCGGCAAGGAGTCCCCGGGGACGGATGAACGGTACAAGGAGCTGCTGCCGGAGCGGAAGGCGGGGCCGATAGGTATTTCGGAATCGCCGGCGCTGGTTCGCGAGGCCGTGCGCGTCGTGCGCAGCTCGCCCCGCTGGGCGCCTGCCCGGATGGGAGGCGGCATTGCGAACAGCGCGAAAGTGCCCGTGAAATATCTCCTTCCGATCGACTTCCTGCTGAAGCCCGACACTTCGCACCGTTGGCCTGCCGTCGTGCCTCCGGCGGAGTGGAGCCCGGAATATATCTTCTGCCCCGAACCGCAACGATGACCCCGAACCGCCATAATCCGGCTCTGCCGTCGTCGTACGGCATCCGTTCCGCGTTTTTCGTATTTTCGTCCGGACTGATTCCTGAATTATGAGCCGTGGTAAATGGATCATTGCGTTTCTCTGCGTGCCGGCTGCCCTGCTCGGGGCGGCCATCCTCCGGTCGGGGCATATCTGCGGAAGGTTGCAGGCGGAAGGCGCCGAGACGAAGGCCGTGCTGACAGGCTGCTCATCGCGGGTCGGATTCGTCGGGTACAGGCCGCACGGTCGCCGTTACCGTGAGAAACATACGGTCTGCTGTTTCGATTACCGCTATGAGGTCGGCGGACAGACGTACACCGGCAAGGTGCGCAAGAAAGAGAACCTCCATACGGCCCGCATCGGCGATTCGGTCGTGGTGCGCTACCTGCCCGACAACCCCGGCGTGCACCGGCTCGTGACGGATTCGGCGGGACGCTACGAGGTCGGCCGCCATGCCCGCGGACGTTCCCGTAGCGGTCGCTGACCTGCGGCCTGTTTCCCGCCTGCCCGTTCGATTTGTAATTCCGGATATAAAATCGTATGTTTGCAGGGATCGTCTACCCGAATCCATTTGAAAATGACCCGATTCTTTTTTCTCCTTGCTGCGCTCCCGTACTTTGCGGGCAGCGCTGCGGCACATCCGGCCATCCTGCCGGATTCTTCCGTCGTGATAAGGCCGGATACCGCCGCTTCCGACCGGACTGTTTACCTGCGCGTGGACGAGCCTCCCCGGTTCCAGGGGGGCGACGTGCTCGCTTTCCGGGACTGGGTGTTCCGGCATCTTTGTTTCGGCGGGGAGATGTTCCGCGAGGGGGTCGAGGCGCGCCTGGTCGTGTCGTTCGTCGTCGGCAGGCAAGGGGCGGTCGAGGAGCCGGAAGTGGTCAGTTCGACGGACGAACGCTGCTCGGCCGAAGTCCTGCGTGTGCTCGCCTCCGCACCGCGGTGGACTCCCGGACGCCTGGGGGACGTTGCGGTGCGCACTAAACTGGTAATGCCCGTCAATATCCAGTTGGCGGTGCCTACGGCCGCGGATTCGCTCGCGGCGGGGTTGTCGGATGGAATTCCGTTGGAGGAGGAGGTAGCCGGGGAACTGGAACAGATGCCGCTATTTCAGGGCGGGGATCTGCAAAGTTTCCGCAAATGGGTGATGGAGAACCTGAAATATCCCCGGGAGGCGCTCGAGGATGAAGTCGAAGACGACATCGTGGTGACATTCATTGTCGAAAAGGACGGGACGCTGTCCGACATCGTCGTGGAGCAGGGGAAGAATCTGGCCCTGATCCGGGAAGTGGGGCGGGTGCTCACCCTGTCGCCCAACTGGGAACCCGGACGGCTCGGGAACGGCGAACCGGTGCGGGTGAGGTATACGCTTCCGTTGATTTTCCGGCTGGACAGAACCCGGCCTGCCGGGCAGCCGGTGCGTCCGTCCGTCCCGGGACGGGAAGTCCGGGTCGGCGTTGGTGACTATTCTCGTTTTTAATCCGTATTATTTTGCAGAACGAAAACTTTTTAGTACCTTTGCGCACCCGTAAAGTGCGGGGAACGGATTACAAACAAGTTAAATTAAACGTAAAACACAGTGGATTCATTAAGCTACAAGACTATCTCGGCCAATGCTTCGACGGTGACCAAGGAATGGGTCGTCATCGACGCTGCGGATGAGGTATTGGGACGTCTTGCATCGCAGATCGCGAAGATCCTCCGAGGCAAGAACAAGCCCAGCTACACGCCCCACGTGGATTGCGGTGACTACGTCATCGTCATCAATGCGGACAAGGTGAAGCTCACGGGCAAAAAAATGACCGACAAGGTCTACACGCGTCACACCGGATACCCCGGCGGCCAGCGTTTCGCTACGCCTGCCGACTATCTGGCCAAGAAACCGACGTTCATCGTCGAAAAAGCAGTCAAGGGCATGCTGCCCCGCACCCGTCTGGGCGCCGCGCTGCTCAGAAACCTGAAGGTATATGCCGGTACGGAGCATCCGCACGCAGCGCAGAACCCGAAGACCATTAAGTTAAACGAGATTAAGTAAGAGTTATGGAAGTTGTAAACACCGTAGGTCGTCGTAAGGCCGCTGTGGCTCGCGTATACGTGAAGCCGGGTAAGGGTCAGATTACAATCAACCGCAAGGCGCTTGAAGTTTACTTCCCGCTCGAAATTCTCCAGTATCAGGTGAAGCAGCCGCTGCTGGCTACCAACACGGTGGAGAATTACGACATCGTCATCAACCTCGATGGCGGTGGTGTTACGGGACAGGCTTCGGCCGCTCGCTTGGGCATCGCACGCGCATTGTGCGAAATCGACGCTGAGATGCGTCCGGCACTCAAAAAAGCCGGGTTCCTCACGCGCGATCCCCGCGAGGTTGAGCGTAAGAAGCCCGGTCAGCCCGGAGCACGCCGCAAGTTCCAGTTCAGCAAGCGTTAATCGTACGACCGAATTTCGGCAAGCACGGTGCGGGTCACAAACCGGAAAGACTACCTATATTATCTATACGCGTATTACTTTCAGGTTGCCCCGCCGCGGAAAACCCGTGGGATCGGCCAGGCCGCTACCCGTCGGGTTGAAGAAAAGAGAATTAAAATTAACAAACACGATTGAATTAAAATGTCACGTACAGATTTTAATACATTATTGGAAGCCGGTGCGCACTTCGGTCACCTGAAGCGCAAATGGAACCCCAAAATGGCTCCTTACATCTTCATGGAGAAGAACGGCATCCACATCATCGACCTGCACAAGACCGTGCTCAAGATCGATGAGGCTGCCGCAGCCATCAAGCAGATCGCCAAGAGCGGTCGCCGCGTGCTGTTCGTAGCCACGAAGAAACAAGCCAAGGATATTGTTGCCGAAAAGGTGGCAGCCGTCGGTATGCCTTACGTCACAGAGCGTTGGGCAGGCGGTATGCTGACAAACTTCCCCACCATACGTAAAGCCGTCAAGAAAATGGCTACCATCGACAAGATGAATAGCGACGGCACGTTCGATAACTTCTCCAAGCGTGAGAAGCTCCAGATTTCCCGCCAGCGCGCGAAGCTCGAGAAGAACCTCGGCTCGATCGCCGACCTGACGCGCCTGCCGGCCGCCCTGTTCGTCGTCGACGTGCAGAAGGAGGCCAACGCCGTAAGGGAGGCAAAACGCCTGAGCATCCCCGTATTTGCAATGGTAGATACTTGTTGTGATCCGACCGACATTGATTACGTTATACCTGCAAATGACGATGCTACCAAGTCGATTGCCGTGGTGCTCGAAGCCATGTGCGCCGCAATCGCCGAGGGTACCGAGGAGCGTAAGCTCGAAAAGGAGAAGGAAGCCCAGGAGGCCGAGGCAGGTGCCGACGCTCCCGTGAAGAAGGAGGGCAAGCCCCGCATCAAGAAGGCCGTGAAGGCGGCCATCGATGCCGAGCAGGCCGCCGTAGCCGAGGTTGTCGCAGCTGTGGAGACTCCGTTCGAGGAGCCCGCAGCCGAAGCAGCAGTTGAAGCTGTAGCCGAAGCAGCAGCCGTTGAAGCAGTAGCCGAAGAGGCAGCTGCGGAAGCGGTAGCCGAGGCCAAGGCCGAGTAATCGCCTTTTGGGGAAATCAATTAACAATAAAAAGAAAGGAAAATTATTATGGAAATCAAAGCTGCTGATGTAATGAAGCTCCGCAAGATGACCGGTGCCGGTATGATGGACTGCAAGAATGCCCTGATCGAGGCCGAAGGTGACTTTGCACGTGCTCAGGACATTATCCGCGAGAAAGGCAAGCTCGTCGTTGCCAAGCGCGCCGACCGCACCGCTACCGAGGGTGTCGTCGTTACGAAGATCGTAGGCCAGAAGGCTTACCTTCTCTGCCTGGCCTGCGAGACCGATTTCGTGGCTCAGAATGCAGAATATACCGCATCGGCCAACGCGATGCTGGAGGTTGCCGTAAAGAACGACGCCGCAGACCGCGACGCCCTGATGGCCTCGAAGAATGACGAAGGCCACACCGTCGAGGAGATGGTGACCGAGAAATCGGGACAGACGGGCGAGAAGATCGAACTGGCATACTATGCCCGCATCGAGGCTCCCTATTGCGCCGCTTACGTGCACTTCAACAAGAAGCTCGGCACGATCCTCGGTTTCAACAAGGAGGTTCCCGCCGAGGTCGCCCACACCGTTGCCATGCAGGCTACGGCGATGGCTCCGGTTTCGATTTCGGAGGCCGACTGCCCCGCGGAGATCGTGGAGCACGAGCGTAAGATCGCCGTCGAGGCCATGAAGCAGGATCCCAAGAACGCCAACAAGCCCGAGGCTATCCTCGAGAAGATCGCCGAGGGTAAGATGCGCAAGTTCTTCGAGGAGAACACGCTGCTGAACCAGCCGGTGGTAGGCGAGAAGGAGACGATCGCCGAGTTCATCCACAAGGCTGACAAAGAGGCTACGGTTGTCGCTTACAAGCGTTTCGCGCTGGGCGAGTAATCTGTCACCAGGAGGGGTGCGATGTGCCCCGCTATATATTCGAAAAGGCCGAAACCCGTGCGGGTTTCGGCCTTTTTTTTATCGGCGGCCGCAATTTTTGCAGGCTGCCGTTTTCAGGGGGCCGCGTTTGCCGGCCGGCTTCCGGTTACCGGATTCCGAGCCGCCACATGACCCGGAGGACGAAACGCCGCACGCCCTGGGGGAGTGCCAGCCACCTGTGCGACCGCCGTTTCCAGCGGCGGGAGCAGGTGCGGACGATGCGTCCCGACGGCAGGATGACAGCCGTCATCACGGCGACGATATCCTCCCCGAGGCAATGCTCCGTCGTGCGGTAATTACCGTCCCCGGACAGGGTGAAACGGAGCGTCCCCGCGGCGGAATCCCTCTCTGCGGGGTTTTCCGCGGATGCCTCCGGGGACGGGGCATTCCCTGCGGCTGGTGCGCATACGGGACGGTTCCCTTCGCAGCGGATGCCTGTTTCGATCCCGGCGATGCGGTGTAGGATATGGCGCCCTTCGCAGCGGAACAGGACGACGTCGCCCGGCCGCAGGGCGCCGATGCCGCTCGGCGGCGAAGCCGGATGGCGGGTGCCGCAGACGGGTGTGTGCAGGTCGGGGGCTGTGCCGGGGGTGTCGCCGGAAAGTCGGGTCTGGCGGGCGGTGCTGGCATTGCCGTCGGCGGCGCAGGTTTCGGGGACGGGATCCGCCGATGCCCCGGCTGCCGGGACAGGTGCCGGGGCATATTTCGCAATCGGGGTCAGTACGGCGATGTCCCGTTCGTTGCGCAGCAGCGGCCGCATACTGTGCCCTTTCATGCGGATCTGGACTTCGTGTCCTTCGGCGAGCATCGCTTCGACCTGTTCGAAGAAGAGGCGGTTGGTCAGCAGCATCAGCGGAGGGTGTTTGGGGCGTCGTCACCGAAAACTGTGCGGCAGGAGAGACGGGCTGCCGCGGCATCGGGCAGGCATTCGAGGTGGTAGACGGGGACTTGCGCCACGATTTGGGATACGAGGCGGCAGATGGCGTCTTCCAGCCGCTCGTCGTGTGCGAACGACGGCGGGCACGAAGGCAGCAGCGCCCCGATGGCTTCGATGGGACGCAGGCGGCGGATGCGGTTCTGCGGTGCCTGCGAAAGCCGCACGATGCCCGCTATCGGATTGCTCACGTTGCGGTAACACGGGGTTTTGCCGCTCCACGGCGACCCGCAGGCGAGAACGCCTTGCAGGGCGGGAATCGTGTCTGCCGCGGGAGCACTTGCCGCTTCGGCAGCCCTTTCCGGGGCGATCCGGATGATCGGGCTGTCGTCGTTGAGCAGGCGTGCCCCGGGGATATGCTCGCGCCACAGGCGCGTGTGGGTGCTCTTTCCCGTGCCCGATTCGCCGAGGAAGAGTACGGCGCGCCCGTCCAGGCTGATCACCGACGAGTGTACGGCTACCGCCCGGCGTTCCAGCGCGGCGATGTTGAACATCGTCCACAGCCCGAAGCGGAACAGCGCCGGATTGTGCTCCGGGGTGATGTCGCTCGTGGCGTCGGGGCTGCCGAAGGCTTTGTGGAACCGTGCCGGGGCGCTGCCGTCGCGGGGTGTCATGGTAAGCAGGTAGCCCTCCGTGTCGCGGCCGAAACGGCAGTCGGCATCGGCGTCGGTGAAGTCGAATGCGTCGAGTTCGCAATAGCCGGCCGTGTCGCCGGCGAGCAGTCCCGTGCGCAGGATGAGGTCTGGTTGTGCCGTGCCCGCCGGGGATGTCGCAGGGCGGGGTGCACTCCTTTCCGTCCCCGGTGTTTCCGACGGGGAGGGCGCTGCGGTTGTCGCCGTTCCGGGCACGGGGCCCGCCATACGGTTGCTGCCGGCGTCCGTTTCCGTTTTGTTTCCGGCCGCGAACGGTGCCAGCGCCATGCCGAAGGCGCCTGTCGTGAACCGGTGCGGGATGTCGATGCGTATGCCGGCTATGAGGTATTCCATGTTTTATTCTCCTATCGTTATGATCCTGTTACAGTATTCGAGCGAGCTTTCGCGGTGGGCGATGACGACCAGTGTCAGCCCGGCATCCCGTGCCGCGAGCCCGGCGATCGAGCGGTTGATCTCCTCTTCGGTGCGGCTGTCGAGCGCCGAGGTCGCCTCGTCGAAGAAAAGCACGTCGGCCTGCCGGTAGAGCGCACGGGCTATGCCGATGCGCTGGCGCTGTCCGCCCGAGAGGCGGCAGCCGCACTCCCCGACGTGGGTGTCGATCCCTTTCGCCAGCCCGGCGACCAGCTCCCCGAGCTGTGCCGCGCGGAGCGCCTGCATGACCCGCTCCCGGTCGACCTCCCCGGCGGGGATGCCCAGCGCGACGTTGGCCGCGAAGCTGCCGTCGGCGATGAAGAGGCTCTGCGAGACGTACCCGATGCGGTTCTGCCATGCCCGGCGGTTGGCCGCCGTAAGCGGCGTGCCGTCGATGACGATTTCACCCCCGGTCGGCTCGTACAGTCCCAGCAGCAGGTTGAAGAGCGTCGTTTTCCCGGCGCCCGAGGCTCCGCGGATACCGATGCGCTCGCCCTTGCGGATCGTCAGCGAAAGGCCGTGGAAAAGCTCGCGCCCGCCGTCCGCGAAGCGGAACCTAAGGTCGCGCACGGCGATCTCGCGGCTGAAGGGCAATTTTTCGGGGGTGCGGATACTATCGGCGGCGGGGTTCCCGGGAGTGCCGGGTTTGCAGAGAGTGCCGGGATTGCCGGGATTGCCGGGGGCAACGGTTGCGGCGGGTGTGCTGCGCGGGCCGGCGGATGGGGCGGGCGTCTCCCGGCACTCTGCGGTATCGCTCCGTCCGGGGATATTATGTCGTTCCGGGGTGTTGCGCTGTCCCAGGGCATTTGTCGAGGTGCCGGGAACTGGGCTTGCCTCCGGGGTTTTCCCGCAGGCCGGGGCGGTGTCCGTGGAGTCCCGGGTGTTCCGTGCGGCCGCTTTCCCCGGATTCGGGGTAGCCGGCGCCGGGGGGCAGTCCGCTGCGGCGTCGCGCAGGATGCCGATCGTGTAGCGGTTGTATTTGATGGCCGTCCAGCCGGTCATGATGTTGCGCACCGAGGGCATCAGGCGCAGTGCGGCCACGGCGAATACGCCGAACAGCATTTGCGCCCGCCCGTCGCCGTCGCCGAGGCTCAGTGCCACGAGCAGGGCCATGCCCACGGCCAGCCCGACCTCGGTGAAGGTCTGGGGCAGCAGCCCGATCGCCGTTTCGCGCAGGCGCGTGCGGATCACCTGATCCATCGCCCGGTCGAACTGGCGGAGCATCATCGGGAAGGCATTGTTGATCTCGATGTCGGCATAGCCGCGGAAGGTCTCGGCCACGAGCCGCGCCTTTTCGCGCTGCGCCTTGTTTTCCAGCTCCCCGTAGCGGTTGATGCGGTTGCGCACCAGTCCGTAATAGAGCCAGATCGAGGGCAGGAAGACCGCCAGGGCGAGCAGTGCCGCGAGGGGCGTGTACCACATCAGCGCCCCGAACAGCAGCACGAGCAGCATCGCCTCGGCGGCGATGGCGGCGGCGGGTTTGAGCACGCCCGCCGCGAAGGCCAGGCAGACGACGTTGACGTTGCGGGCCAGTACGGCCGAGTTCGACGCCTTGACGAACGGCAGCCCCCGGTCGTGGTAGGTGACGAGCAGCCGCCGCGAGAGCGTGCGGTAGAGTGCGAAGATATAATTGCGTTCGACGCGGGCGAGCCACAGCCCGAGCAGGCTCTTCAGGACGATCACGCCCACCACGGCCGCGCAGACCGCCAGCGCGAAACTGCGCTGTGAGGCGAAGCCCAGCCCGTCGTAGGCGCGTGCCAGCACCCCGCCGCCCTCGAGGCTGCCGGGGGCGAGCACCAGCGCCAGCACGGGCAGCAGCATGGCCAGCCCGAGGAAATTCAGCCCTGCGCGCAGCAGGAGCGTGCAGGCGACCCACACTCCCCGGCGGCGGAACGCACGCGGTATGATGCCGATGGTTTCGTTCATCTTATCCTTCCACTTTTTCGATCTCTCCCAGTTTCACGTACCACAGGTACCCTTCGCATTCGGTGTAGCCCATTTGCCGCAGCAGGCCGAGGTATTCGCCCACCTGGCGGCGGTAGCGTCCGGGTTCGCGGCTTCCGAACTTGTAGTCGACGACCACGGCCCGCGTGCCGCGGATCATCACGCGGTCGGGGCGCCGGGTCGACCCGGCGCCGGGGACGATGATCTCGTTCTCGTTGCGCACGCGCTGCCAGCCGCCCCCGAACCATTCGCCCACGACGGGGTGCGCCAGCGCCCGGGCGATCATCCCCCGCAGCGCTTCGGCTTCGCCGGGCGACAGCGTGCCGTCGTCCCGCATCCGCTGCACGGCCTCGTAGATCTGTTGCCGGTCGTCGGCCTCCTCGAAGGCCTTGTGCATCAGGATGCCGAAATTGCGGGGCGAGAGTTCCACCTCGTCCTCCTCCTCGAAATAGCGTTGCGAGGGGAGTCTCAGCCGCAGGTCGGCGCGTGCCGTGGGGTAGTTTTCCAGCACGACGTGCCTGCCGTCGGATGCTTTGCCGCCACCGGGCACGGGGCCCGTGAAGAGCCCGAATTCGAACCTTTCGCCCTCCTCGGTCACGGTGCGGCGCCCTTCGGTGCCGTCGAGCAGCGCTTTGTCGCCGTCGGCTCCGATGCTTTGCAGCAGCAGCCCGCCGACGCTCTTGCCGCCCTTGCGGGGGATGAAGACGTGCAGCGACTCGGCGGCGCGTGTCAGGGCCACGTACAGCAGATTGATGTTGTCGACGTGCGAATAGACCAGCTCGCGGTAGTACTCCGCCGAGAAGCCCGATTCGGCCATCGCCTTCTTGTATTTCACCGGGAAGCGCC
>OMBX01001162.1_pt1 | contig 10018 bp, 9 predicted proteins | sample 1644931 | NCBI WGS metagenome assembly OMBX01 (sample SAMEA103958165, study PRJEB25191) | human gut metagenome | biome: human-associated habitat [ENVO:00009003]; feature: intestine environment [ENVO:2100002]; material: feces | place: Germany | collected 2013/2015
GGGAAAGGCCGTAAAGGAGAACTGCATTCCCTTCTGTGAAAAATGAACCGGGAAAATCCGCAGATTTTCCCGGTTCTCAAATTTAAAATTGTTTTTTCCTCTATTGATGCGCAGAGCAGCGCGACGCGCATTTAAATCGTTTTTCAGGTCAAGAGGTTGAAGCCCATAATGACCACGCCCAGCACCACCAGCACTACGCCGGTGGCGCGGTTCAGGGTCTTGGGGGCGGCCTTGTTGGCAAACACGGCGGCAATGCGCGCCCACAGCAGGGTGAACACCACACACAGCACCCATACCAGCCAGTCGGGCGTGCCGCCGATCATAAAGTGGGACACCGCACCGGTCAGGGCGGTAAAGGTCATGATGAACACGCTGGTGCCCACGGCAGTTTTCAGTTCGTACCCCAGCACGCTGGTGAGGATGAGCAGCATCATCATGCCGCCGCCTGCGCCGATAAAGCCGCAGATGAAGCCGATGAGCACGCCGCACACCACCGACTGCACCGCACGCTTTTGTGCGCTGACCCCCTGCATGGCTTCCTTGGTGGTCATGACCGGGCGCAGAATGAACTTGACGCCCAGCAAAAAGGTCATGAACACCGAGAAACCGCCCATGGTGGCGGAGGGCACCTTGCTGGCCACCCAGCTGCCCACCACCGTAAAGGTAAGCACGCTTGCCATCATGATCAGGCCGTTTTTGATATCCAGATTCTTGTTTTTATGGTAGGTATAGGCAGACACTGCGCTGGCCAGCACATCCGAGGAAAGGGCAATGCCCACCGCCATGTAGGGGTCCATGTGCAGAAAGGTGATGAGCATGGGGCTGATGACCGCCGCCGCGCTCATACCGGCAAAGCCGGTGCCAAGGCCGGCACCCATGCCGGCAAAAAAGGTGACAAGCACCGTAAACAGCAAGTGCATTTTATCCATTCTCCTTTAAAATCTCGTCCAGATTTTTCCCGATGACCTCCATGGTGCGGAAAAATGCTTCCCGGGTGGGAGCGTCCGTGTTGTCCAGCAGGCGGGCAAAAAAGCGCTCCTGCACCTCGCGCCCCCGCGCGATGACCGGCTGCGCCTTTTCGGTGCACAGCAGCTGGGTCTTGCGGCGGTCGCCCGCCACGGCGCGGCGCTCCAGATACCCCTCCTGCACCAAGCGGTCCACGTTTACCGACACGAGATTTGCCTTAATTTTGCGGATCTCCACGATATCCCGGGCGGTGGTGCAGTCCGGGTTGTTTGCCAGAAACATCAGGATGTCAAAGGCGGTCTGGGGCAGCCTGAGCTCCTGACACAGCGGCTTGCACATAGCGCTGTACGCCTGTGCGGTCTTGAAGCTGATTTCTATGGTAGGATTCATGGGGCGCTCCTTTTTGTCTTTTTATGAATAGTTCATTTTTGAAGCATTATAGTACAGATAAGGGGAGATGTCAAGAGAAAAAAGAATCCGTGCTGTTGTGCAAGGCAAGCAGCCGTGCCATTTCTATGTTTTGCACAAACGGCGCATTCTCTCCATGTGAAAAGTGCAAAAAATCTCTGTCAATCAAAAGTGCGCGGGAAAAAGCTGCAACAAAAATACATCTGAATAAAGAAAGCGCCCCTTGCAGTCGGCGGCAAAAAGCGGTATGCTTTAAGCAGACCGGGCAACGCCCGGCGCAAAGAGATAAAAGTGATAATACTATGTGAGAGAGGTACTCGGCTATGGCAATTTTGGTTTCCGGCGGTGCCGGCTACATCGGCAGCCACACCTGCATCGAACTGTTGAACGCTGGCTACGATATCGTGGTGGCAGATAATTATTATAACGCTTCTCCTGTGGTTCTGGACCGGGTCAAGCAGATCACCGGCAAGGATTTCCGCTTCTATAAGGCAGACATGACCCGCCGCGAGGACGTGGAAAAGATCTTCTCCGAGTGCCCGGATATCACCGCTGTCATCCAGTTTGCAGCCTACAAGGCTGTGGGCGAGAGCGTGTCCAAGCCCATCGAGTACTACTATAATAACCTCAACTGCACGCTGGTCATTCTGGACGTGATGCGCCATCACGACTGCCACAACTTCGTGTTCAGCTCCTCCGCTACCGTCTACGGCGACCCCGCCAGTGTGCCCATCACCGAGGACTTCCCCGTGGGCGCTACCACCAACCCCTATGGCACCACCAAGGCCTTTACCGAGCGCATTCTGCAGGACGTCTGCAAGGCTGACCCCAGCCTGAACGTGGCGCTGCTGCGCTACTTCAACCCCATCGGTGCCCACAAGAGCGGCCTGATCGGCGAGGACCCCAACGGCATCCCCAACAACCTGATGCCCTACATTGCCAAGGTGGCTGTGGGCAAGCTGGAAAAGGTGCATGTCTTTGGCAACGACTATCCCACCCCGGACGGCACCGGTGTGCGTGACTACATCCATGTTGTGGATCTGGCCCGGGGCCATGTGTGCGCCATCCGCAAGCTGGAAACCGGCTGCGGCCTCTTCATCTGCAATCTGGGCACCGGCAAGGGTTACAGCGTGCTGGATGTCATTCATGCCTTCTCCAAGGCCTGCGGCAAGGAGATCCCCTACGTCATCGATCCCCGCCGCCCCGGTGATATCGCCGAGTGCTACGCCGACCCCACTAAGGCCAAGAACGAGCTGGGCTGGGTGGCCGAGTACGGCATCGAGGAAATGTGCGCTGACAGCTGGAACTGGCAGAAGAACAACCCCGATGGCTACCATACCGTGAAGTAACTTGTAAAAAACGGAGCACCGCATTTTCTCGCCTGAGAGGATGCGGTGCTTTTTTTGTGTCTATATTCTCTATTGACATCCGCTGTCAGTTAGCCTATACTACATTTGTTAACACAGACTAACACATAAGAATGGCACATATAAAGAGGGCAAACGGATATGACGTTAAAAGAGTTACAGATCGGCAAAAGCGCCATTGTGGATGCTGTGGGCGGTGCAGGCGCACTGCGGCAGCACTTTCTGGATATGGGTCTGATCCCCGGGGCGGAGGTCACGCTGGTAAAGCTGGCACCCATGGGCGACCCCATGGAGCTGCGCATCCACGGCTATGAGCTGACCCTGCGTCTGGACGACGCGGCACAGATCACCGTGACCCCCACCGAAAAGACCCCGGCGGTGCACGCCCCGGTGGCGGAAAAGATGGTGGAGCACCCGGGTCTTGGCGAGGGCGGCAAGTACCACACCAAGGAGGGGGAGCATCCCCTGCCGGAGGATAAGACCCTGACCTTTGCGCTGGCGGGCAACCAGAACTGCGGCAAGACCACCCTGTTCAACCAGCTCACCGGCTCTAATCAGCATGTGGGCAATTTCCCCGGCGTGACGGTGGACCGGAAGAGCGGCGCCATCAAGGAGCACCCGGAGACCGAAGTCACCGATCTGCCCGGCATTTACTCCATGTCCCCTTACTCCAATGAGGAGATCGTGACCCGTCAGTTCATCATCGGGGAAAAGCCGACTGGCATCATCAATATCGTGGACGCCACGAACATCGAGCGCAACCTGTACCTGACCATGCAGCTGATGGAACTGGAGACCCCCATGGTGCTGGCTCTGAACATGATGGATGAGGTGCGCGGCAACGGCGGCACCATCCGCATCAACCAGATGGAAGCCATGCTGGGCATCCCGGTGGTTCCCATTTCCGCCGCCAAAAATGAGGGCGTCGATGAGCTGGTGGATCATGCCATCCATGTGGCAAAATATCAGGAGCGGCCGGGCCGGATGGATTTCTGCGGCGAAGAAGATCACGGCGGCGCGGTGCATCGCTGCATCCATGGCATCATCCACCTGATCGAGGATCATGCCAAAGCGGCGGGGATCCCGGTGCGGTTCGCAGCCACCAAGCTGGTGGAGGGCGATGCCCGCATTGAGCAGGCGCTGAAGCTCGACCAGAACGAAAAAGAAATGATCGAACACATCATCGTGCAGATGGAGCAGGAGCGCGGGCTGGATCGTGCCGCCGCCATCGCGGATATGCGGTTCCACTTCATTCACCAGTTGGTCGATCAGACCGTCGTGAAGCCTCACCAGAGCAAGGAGCAGCTCCGCAGCAGCCGGATCGACCAGTTCCTGACCGGAAAATATACGGCCATCCCGGCATTCGTGGGGATCATGGCGCTGGTGTTTTACCTTACCTTCGGGGTCATCGGCGCGGGGCTGCAGGGCTTGCTGGAGGTCGGCATCGATCGACTGACCGTCCTTGTGGACGACGCCCTGACGTATTGGAACGTCAACGAGGTCGTGCACTCCTTGGTCATCGACGGCATCTTCACCGGTGTGGGCAGCGTGCTGAGCTTTTTACCCATCATCGTGACCCTCTTCTTCTTCCTTTCTCTGCTGGAAGATACCGGCTACATGGCCCGCGTGGCCTTCGTAATGGATAAACTGCTCCGGCGCATCGGCCTTTCGGGCCGCAGCATCGTGCCGATGCTCATTGGCTTTGGCTGCACGGTTCCGGGCGTCATGGCCAGCCGCACCCTGCCCTCGGAACGTGACCGCAAGATGACCATCCTGCTCACCCCGTTCATGAGCTGCTCGGCCAAGCTCCCCATCTATAGCTTGTTTGCCGTTACCTTCTTCCCGGACCACGCGGCGCTGGTCATGGTGGGGCTGTACTTCCTCGGCATCATCGTAGGCATCCTCGCGGCGTTTGCGCTCAAGGGGACCCTCTTCCGGGGCGAGGCTGTGCCCTTTGTGATGGAGCTGCCCAACTACCGCCTCCCCGGCCTGAAGAATGTCTGCCAGCTGCTCTGGGAAAAGGCGCGGGATTTCTTGGAGCGTGCCTTCACGGTGATCTTTATCGCGACCATCGTCATCTGGTTCTTGCAGAACTTCGATCCGCAGCTCAGCTTGACGGCGGACCCGCAGGAGAGCATTTTGGCGCTGGTGGCAAGCTGCATCGCGCCCCTCTTCGCGCCGCTGGGCTTCGCGGACTGGCGGGTATCCACGGCGCTGATCACCGGCTTCATGGCCAAGGAGAGTGTGGTTTCGACCCTGACCATTCTGTATGGTTCCTCGGCTGCGCTGGGGGCAGCGCTTTCCCCGGCGGCAGCGGCTCCCCTGCTGGTGTTCTGCTTGCTGTACACCCCCTGCATTGCGGCGGTGGCTTCCGTCAAACGGGAACTGGGCAGACGCTGGGCGGCCGTCATGGTGCTGAATCAGTGTGCTGTGGCGTGGGTTGCGGCCCTGATCGTGCGGCTCATCGCACTGGCGGTCTTCTGAACGAAGCTCTGATTTGAAAAGCAAACGCTCCTCTCTGCGCAGAAATCGGCGCGGAGAGGAGCGTTTTTTGCGTGTGAACGCTTGACAAACGGAGCGGTCCGTGCTAAAATACTTCAAAAATGAACAATTCAAAGATGGAGTGATAAAGATGCGAGAGATGAACCCCAGCATGGAGTTTGCGAATAAGACCGCCCTCGCCTACAGCGCCGTCTGCAAGCCGCTGTGTCAGGAACTGGGGCTGCCCCAGACTGCCTTCGACATTCTGCTGTTTCTGGCCAACAACCCGGCCTACAAAACAGCCAGCGACATCGTGGACGTCCGCCGCATCAAGGCGAACCTTGTCTCGGTGAATGTGGACAAGCTGGTGCAGGAGGGGCTGCTGGAGCGCCGCCCGGTCCCCGGAGACCGCCGCAAGACCGAGTTGCACTGTACCGAAATGGCGCAGCCCATTATCCAGCGCGGCCAAGCGCTGCAGGAAGCGTTTTTTGCACGGCTGATGCAGGGCATCGACCCGGCCCAGCTTCGGGCATTCTACGATACCATCGCGCGGATGGGCGAAAATCTGGATGCGATTCTGGAGGGAAATCTATAAAATGAATGTGTTGTTTACGATCGTTGTGACCTTTTTTGCCGGGATGGGCGCGGGCCTTGGCACCGGCTTTGCGGGGATGAGCGCCGCTGCTGTCATCAGCCCGATGCTCATCACCTTCCTCGGTATGGACCCGTATATGGCTGTCGGCATCGCCCTTTCATCGGACGTGCTGGCCAGCGCAGTATCTGCCTACACCTACCATAAAAACAAGAATCTGGACGTCAAGAACGGCCTCATCATGATGGCAAGCGTGCTGCTGTTCACGGTGGTGGGCAGCTACATCGCCAGTCTGCTCCCCTCGGCCACCATGGGCAGCTTCTCGGTCTTCATGACCTTCCTGCTGGGCATCAAGTTCATCGTCCGCCCGGTCATGACCACCAAGGAGAGCATGCAGGGCGTCTCCGCGAAAAAGCGTGCCGTCCAGTCCATTGTCTGCGGCGTGATCATCGGCCTGATCTGCGGCTTTGTCGGCGCGGGCGGCGGCATGATGATGCTCCTCATCCTGACCAGCGTGCTGGGCTACGAGCTGAAGACCGCCGTCGGCACCAGCGTTTTCATCATGGCCTTCACGGCCCTGACCGGCGCAGTCTCTCACTTCGCCATCGGCGGGATGCCGGACCTGTTCGTGCTGGCCCTCTGTGTGCTGTTCACCCTTCTCTGGGCCCGTATCGCAGCGGTGTTTGCCAATAAGGCCGACCCCAAGACCCTGAACCGTGCTACCGGCATCGTTCTCGTTGTGCTCGGCATCGTGGTCATGGGCTTCAACTTCCTGACAAAATAACCCGAAACGGAAAAAGACGACGCCTCTTCGGAAGCGTCGTCTTTTTTGCACAACAAGACCCCCGGAGAGCTAGCACCTCTCCGGGGGTCGTTTTGCGTGTGTCGTATGCAATTTTGCAAACTTATTGCACCTTTAGCATATGCAATTCTGGAAAAGTCAAGAGGTTCGCAAAAAATTCAAAAATGAGTTACTTTTCCTCGATGGTCGAATGCTCGATGACCCAATCGGCGGCGCGGCGGATGGCTTCGTTGCGCTGCATCAGGGGGACATTCACATTGGCCTTGACCTCTTCGAGGGTCTTCTTGGTGCGGTCAGCGCGCTCCTGCAGGTTCTTGTCGATCTCCTCTTCGGTGGGAACGAGGTTTTCGTTCTGCGCGATCTGCAGCAGAGCCATCCGGGCGCGGGTGTTCTTCTCGGCGGCGGTGTGGACGTTGGCCGTGAAGTTCTCGCGGGTCTGGTGGATCTGGCTCAGGTAGCGGTCGAGGCTCAGCCGCTGCATCTGAAGCTGCTGCTGGATGTTCTCCATCTCATGCTGGTAGGTGCTCTCCACCAGAACGCTGGGCAGCTCGCCCTCAGCGGCGGCCGCCAGCTGGGTCAGGATCTGATCCTTGGCGCGGTTCAGGGCGCTGGAGTGCTTGCCGTCATACAGCTGCTTGCGGACCTGCTCCCGGAACTCCTCCATGGTGTCCACCTTGCCGACCTTCTTGGCGAAGTCGCTGTTCAGGGCGGGCAGCTGGCGGACGCAGACGTCCAGCAGCTTGATCTTGAAGACCGCGGGCTTGCCGGCCAGATCCTTCACATGATAATGCACCGGGAAATTGACAGTGATCTCGAACTCTTCGCCGCCCTTGTGGCCGAGGATGCCGTCCTCGAAACCGGGGATCATCCGGCCGCTGCCCAGCTGCAGGGTCTGGTTCTTGGCGGAGCCGCCCGCGAAGGCTTTGCCGTCCAGCAGACCTTCGTAGTCCATGTGGACGATGTTGCCTTTGACGGCGGGACCCTTGTGGGGTACCAGCTCGGCCGCCGCGGCGCGGCGGCGCTCCAGCACGGCGTCGATCTCCTTGTCGGTGACGGCCGGGGTGACGCACTCGACCTTGAAGCCGGTAGTCTGGGTCAAGGTCAGCTCCGGTTGCAGGGCGGTGGTGGCAGTGGCCACAAAGCCCTCGTCCTTCTTCACGCTGACCAGATCATAGCTGGGCTCGTCCACAGGCTTGAAGCCGTGTTCTTTCATGGCGGCGTCGTACAGAGCGGGCACGTCCTTGTCCATCAGGTCGTTGATGGCGTCATACCAGAAAGTGTGCTCGCCGCGGTCGGCTTCGATCTGAGCGCGGTCAGCCTCGCCCTTGGCAAAGCCTTTGATGGTGTAGGAAGCGCGGGTGCGCTCGTACACCGCGTTGGATGCGGTCTCCAACTCTTCAGCCGTTGCGCTGAAGGTCATTTTGCAGACACTCTTTTCGGGAGTTTCCACGCTTACCAGTTTCATAGAAATCGAACCTCCGTGTTGCCCCAAAAGGAGCGAATTCAAACATTAGTAAAGTTATTATAGCACAAGTGGGGCAAAAGCGGTATAATAAAAATGCAGAAAAAGTGCGAAGAGGATGGATTTTGCCGGTCCGGGCGGGCCGGAATGCAGGATTTTTGCGGGAAATACGAAAGGATGTGCATCGTATGCGCTTGTTTGACGTTCTGGGACCGGTGATGATCGGCCCCTCCTCCAGCCACACGGCGGGTGCAGCCAAGATCGGATATACGGCCCAGAAGCTTCTGGGTGACCTCCCGGTGGAGGCCGACATCGGCCTGTACGGCAGCTTTGCCACCACCGGCAAAGGCCACGGCACCGACCGTGCCTTGGTGGCCGGTCTGCTGGGCCTCCGCCCGGACGACCCCCGTCTGCCGGATAGCTTTGCGCTGGCCCAACAGCAGGGCATGAAGTTCCGTATCCACCCGGTCGAGCTCCGCTCAGGCCACCCGAATACCGCCGTCCTGACCCTAAAAAGCCGGACAGGCCGGGTCCTTTCCATGAAGGCGGCGTCGGTGGGCGGCGGACGCATCCGCGTCACCGAGATCGACGGCGTGCCCGCTGACTTTGGCGGCGACAGCAACACCCTGATCATTCACAATGAGGACACCCCCGGCTGCATCGCCGAGGTGACCGCTTCGCTGGCGATGCGGCGGATCAACATCGCCTCCATGCAGGTGTTCCGCGCGGGCACCGGAAGCTATGCCGTCATGGTGCTGGAATGCGATTCCCACATCCCGCACCCGCTGGTGCAGCAGCTGGCTGTGATGCCCGGCATCCTGAAGGTGACCTGCCTGAACGTTGACGAACCCGAAGAAAGTGCGGAGGAATGAGCCATGTCCTTTTTATCCTGTGAAGAAATGCTGGCGGCAGCCCGCACCCAAAAGATCTCGCTGGCCGAAGCAGTGTTGCGCAGCGACTTAGCCGAGAGCCGCCTGACCGAGGAGCAGAGCCGCCACACGATGCAGCATCTGTGGCACGTCATGGAAGCCACCAGCCGCGAGTATGACCCCGCTCAGCGCAGCCGGAGCGGCCTGTCCGGCGGCGACGCCGCCAAGGTGGAACAGGCCCACAAAGCGGGCAGGAGCTACGGCGGCGATTACCTTGCCGAGGTGACGGCGGAGGCCCTGAAGACCGCCGAGTGCAATGCCTGTATGAAGCGGATCGTCGCCGCCCCCACGGCGGGCAGCTGCGGCGTCCTCCCGGCGGTGCTGCTCCCCCTCGCCCGCGTGGGCGAGGCTGATGAGGATGCCATCTGCGAGGCCCTCTACGTGGCCGCCGGGTTTGGTCAGGTCATTGCAGCCCGCGCCACCCTTGCGGGCGCGGAGGGCGGCTGTCAGGCCGAGGTGGGTGCCGCCAGCGCCATGGCCGCTGCGGCCCTCTGCCACCTGAAGGGCGGCACGCCGGAGCAGTGTGCCGCGGCTGCCGCTATGGCGCTGGGCAACCTGCTGGGCCTCGTCTGCGACCCCGTGGCCGGTCTGGTGGAAGTCCCCTGCGTTAAGCGGAATGTTGTCGGCGCGGTGAACGCCGTCGCCTGCGCCAATATGGCGCTGGCGGGCGTGGACTACGCCATCCCCTGCGATGAGGTCATCGACGCCATGGGCCGCGTTGGCAGTCTGCTCTCCCCCGACCTCCGCGAGACCGGCCAAGGCGGCCTTGCCGCCACCCCCACCGGCGTCCGCATTGCGGAGCGTCTGGCTGAGAACGACGGCTGATGAATGAATAGACGAAAAGACGTACTTTTTTGAAGCACTCGAAGAAAAAACGAGAAACCACAGAAGATTTTTTCAAAAAACAGTTGACAAAACCCCGCCTGAGTGATAAAATACATCATGTTCCGACCGGGACGTATGCGTTGGTAGCTCAGCTGGATAGAGTGACTGACTACGAATCAGTAGGCC
>OMBX01001166.1_pt1 | contig 9987 bp, 8 predicted proteins | sample 1644931 | NCBI WGS metagenome assembly OMBX01 (sample SAMEA103958165, study PRJEB25191) | human gut metagenome | biome: human-associated habitat [ENVO:00009003]; feature: intestine environment [ENVO:2100002]; material: feces | place: Germany | collected 2013/2015
CGCTGGGAAGCGGTGTGTTTTCCACGGCGTGCAGAATGGCGGAATCGGCAAGTTCAGGCAGTCCCGTGAAATGGTAGTAGAAGGAATTGCGATTCACGTCCGCCGTGCGCACGATGTCGGTGACGGTGATTTTGCGATACTCGCGTTCGGAAAGCAGTTCCCAGAATGCGTTTTCGAGCCGTTCTTTGGCTGGCAGAATCTCCGAATCTCGGCGTGGACGTGGCATGGCTCCCCCTATTTTGTACCGTCGATTTAAAAGCGCAACGCGAATTACTATACAAGTTGTCTAGAACAAACTGCACAGCATGTCGCATTAATAGCGATTGCCACCCACCGCAACGCTTCACCGCACACCACTGCGTCACGACCTCCGCGCTACGTCTACTTGCGCCGCACTTTCGGATTGCGGGCAAGAGCGGCCTGCAACATAATCGCCAGCGCCTGGTTGAGATTGCGTCGATCCTCACCGCTCAACCCAACGTACGTGCCAAGCATTTCGGGAATGACTTTCGGCCCGGCCGCCATCATGGCGGAAATACTGCCCGCACCGGACGCTTCGAGCACGGCAAACAACGCGTCCACCGCACGCTCGCGCTGCTCCTTGGACAGGTTGGCAAGCCACTTGTTCAGCGCTTTGTTGAAGGTCACCGAACTGCTGGCCACATCCTCGACTTTGTCGAATTCACCGCCGTGCATCTGCCAGGAGAACACGAAATGCTGCATTATTCCTTCCACGTCGGATTTCACCACGATGCAGCGTTCGGGAGTTTCCAGCACCATGCCCACTACCGATGAGTCCGGCACGATTTTGACGATTCGATCGCTCACGCTCGCATATTCGAAGCTATTCACCACCGCCTCAGGGAAGCCCGGCCCATCCAACGAATAGATGCGTTCGATGCGGTCCTTCACCCCGTCCTCAGCGTTCATCGCCGCATAAACGGCCAGATTGCCGCCTTTGGAATGGCCGGTGAGCACGATCGGAACATCCTTCCACAACTCGGCCACCCTGGCGAGATAGTCGGCGGCGGTCACCTGCGCCGGCACCGGGTATTGGAAGGCCATGTTGAAGTCCTCTTTCCAACCCACGAGCGAATCGTCGGTACCGCGGAACGCCACAACCAGCATGCCGGACGGCAGGCGATAGGTCACGGCGGCGAACTGCGTCTGCTCATCGCCGTCGAACTGCTCGAGAAACGCCCCCATTTCAATGTCGGAAAAACGCGGATTCGCGGCGATGGCATGGTAGAAATCGTGCGTCACCTGCGGATCGACCAAGCCCACGTTCTCGACATTATGGTCGGGCACCGCGCTTCCATGGTGCAGCTCGTCGTCGGCGCGCGCGATCGTCACACCGTCGAATGGAGGTTTCCGCAGCATCCGCACGGAGCGTATGGGATGGCGCGGGTCGAATTGCTTCACACGGTCATGCAACGTGCCATATCGCGATTCGATGTCGTCAAGCCGCGGCACGCATTCCGGCACGTCGTCGTACGAAAGCTGCGCGAGCACGAGCGCGTCGGCCTCACGGAAGGGAAGCTCGCCGAAATCGCGCGTCTCCGTACGCGCGTAATCGATGATGTTGCCCATTGCACACCCCTTTCGCAGCCGTCGACATTCCGCATTCCATTATGCTTCCACAATTATGCGTCCGCACCGCACCATCCTACGTCAGCGAACGGGGATGCATCCGGATCATCAGCGCCCCGATGCCCTCCATTGCCCTTCTTATGTGTCACTTGCGCGGCACTCGTGTGTCACTTGTGCGGCACTTATGTGTCACAATTCCATTTTTCACGCCTTTTCGAGGATCGTGACACATGAATCGGCCGAAATGCGGCTCGGCAACCATCCCGACCAGCCGTTGCATCCGCCCATAGCCCCGCCTCGGCACGCGCTTCAGCCCGCCTCGGCACTCAACCCGCTTCAGCCCTCGCGCACCGCCTTCGCCGCGCTGACCGGAATCGCCTTGATCACCGCCCTGATGAGTCCGCGCGTCTCCCGATCGGTATTGCGCGCCGCCTCCACAATCTTCGGCAGCGAATCCGTCCAATGCTCCACCAAATCGGCGATATTGCCGTATCCCGCCGCCGCGAAGATCCCGTAGATCTGGTCGATGGCGCGCTCGCGCTGCTCCTGGCTTACGGTATCAAGCCACCCGTCGAGGGTTCGTTTGATGAGCTGCGCGCCGGCCGTCAGCTCGTCCACCTGTTCGAAATCGCCATTTTCCGCCACTTGCCAGCTGTTTCCCATATGCTGCATGATGCCGATGGCATCCGCTTTGACGATGCGCACTGGCGCATTCGATTGCAGCAGCATGCCCACGACAGACGATTCGGGCACGGTTTTGCGGATCCGCGATTCCACTGTCCGATACGCCTGACCGCGCACCGTCGATTTCGGAAGGCCCGGCCCGTCATGGGAAAAGATGCGGGAGATCCGTCTGTTGCGACCCCGCACTGGCCCACCCAATGAGGGCAGCAATCCGAGCCGCCGCGCGCGCTCGCCAGCCACTTCGATGTCATCGTGCGCGATACGCATGGCCGCATACACGGCCATATTGCCGCCTTTCGAATGCCCGCCGAGCATGACCGCGGGCGAATCGCCCGACGAAAGGAAACCTTCCGACCTGTCCAGAATCGAGTTCACATACCGATACGCGGATTCCTGGGACGGCACCGGGCAACGCACCGCCATATTGAAATCCTCCTTCCATCCGACAAGCGTGCCATCGGTGCCACGGAAGGCTACATACAGCGAATCGACGGGTCCGCAACCCACGTCGAACGTCATCGCGGCGAACTGCTGCTGTTCGCGCTCGCTCAGACGCTCCGCGTACTCGCCGACACGCAACGCGCGGAAACGCGGCGATTCGCAGACGGCACGCAGCAACGCGAGCCGATACTCGTTCATATCGGAGGAATTCGAAACGAACATGTCGTCATAGCTTTCCGCACGCAGCAGCTCTCGAATCGGCACCGTCGCCACCGACCTCGCCTCGCCGAACGCCGGAACCAAGCCGGAAAGCCGCATATATGAGAGCTCAGCCAGCACCAGCGAATCAACATCGCCGAACGGCAGCTCCGCGAATCCATGAAACTCGCGCCGCACATAATCCACGACATTGCCCATGTCGCACCCCTTTTCGCTGGCCAACGCATCCTACGGAATCCATTATGCTCCGCTGCGGCCAGCCGGCGGATCAGGAATCATCCAGTCAATCGCAAGCGTTGTGCAACGTCCCCTGTGTAGACTAGGCAGCCATGGATCCAGTTGAAATTCTCATGCACTGGCTTGCCAAAAACTACAGCAAGCTCATCCTGCTCGCCGTCGTGCTCATCGTCGCCGCGCTTATCGACAAGGCGCTCACCAAGGTGGTGCGCCGCATGCTCGACAAATCGCAGGTGCCGAACGCATCCATCTTCGTCAACATCCTGCGCGTGGTGGTGTGGGTGTTCGCCATCGGCACGCTGCTGCAACCGGTGTTCGGCATCAATCCGACCACCCTGTTCACGGCGCTTGGCATCGGCGGTCTTGCGGTTTCGCTGGGTTTGAAGGATACGATCGCCAATGTGATCGGCGGCTTCGGGCTTATGCTTGGCCGCGTCATCCAGCCGGGCGATTACGTCAAGGTGGCCGGCATCACCGGCACCGTCAAGGACATCAATTGGCGTCAGACCATCGTGCGCGAGCGCAACGGCAACGAGATGGTCATTCCGAATTCCATTCTGAACACCGCCTCGCTGGAGAAGCTTGACCCGTCGAACGAGTGCCTGGTGTCGGTGCCGTTCACCGCGAAGGCGGGCGTGGATGTGGAGCGTATGAAGGCCGACATCGTCAGCACCGTGGAACATGCGACCGTGGGGCTTGCCAACCCGCAATACAAGCCGGTGGTGAAGCTCAACGGCTTCACCCCGTACGGCATCGACGGCACGATCTACGCGTTCGCGAAAAACGACCTGCTGCTGTCCACGATGGCGGATGCGGTGGCGCAGTCGATCGCGCATGCCGATTATCTTGAGCACCGCGCGGTCGGCAGCGGCGAATAGCGGCAGCGGCGTGCGCAACGCAACGCACGCAACACAAGCTATGCAGGCAACAGAAAGGCCGACCGGGAACGTATCCCCGGCCGGCCTTCATAATCCGCGCGACTGCGGCTATAGGAACAGACTGATCGCCGTCAGCAGCACCGTGAGCACGATGAACGTGATCATGCCGACGTTGCCGTACACGGTTCTGGCGCCGGTCCCACGCGGCAGCTCCTCCGGCGCGATGTAGAATTCGGCTTTCCTGAAGTTACGGATCAGCAGCACGAATCCGGCGAGAATCACGGCACCGTACAGCAGGAAATAGACGAGCATGATCGCCAGCCCGGTGGCGTTCTGCGACGCCCACTGTTCCATCGCCGCCACATTGCCGTTTTCCGCGGCCTGAGACACCTTGTCCAGCTGGTCCAGGTCGACGCGCGTCAGAATCCACGGCGCGAGCACGCCGCCGTTGAAGTTGATGATCATGTGCATGGCCGTCGAATAGCGCAGTTTGCTGGTGCGCATGTAGATGTAGCCGAACATGACTCCCAGCAGGAACGCATAGAAGAACTGGAACAGGTTCATGTGGAACAGTCCGAACGCAAGGCCGGACAGCAGAATCGCCGTTTTCTCTCCGTATTTGCGAGTGTGGTCGATGAGCTGCTTGCGGAACATCCATTCTTCGAAAATCGGGCCAAGAATCACCAAGAACACGACGTTCCAGATGTTCGTCTGCATGGCAAGATCGGCTACGCGGTTCGTCGCCTCGCCGTCGGAAAGCGCCAGCGACAGCATACTGCCGACCATGCTGCCGACCCACATCATCGGCAGGCACATGAACAGCAGCTTGAAGAACATGCCCGGTTTCATGTTGAATTTGCGGGTTTCGATGACGGTCGATTTGCCCATGAGCACCACCGCGACCGGCATGGCGATCAGATACAGCGGCACGTCGGAAATGAGGAACGTCATCCAATTCGGCATATCGCCGCCGGCGCCTACACCGCCCGCGACCGCACGCACCACGCCTTTGAGCAGGAAGACGCCCGCGTACCAGATGATCACCATCAGGCACAGGCTTGCGCCGATGCGCGAAAAGTCACGTTTCGCCCGCTGAAGCCATTCGAAGAACGGATTGCGATTCGGCTGCGGAAACTGCTGCGAATACTGCAGCGGCTGCGGCGGGAATTGCGATTGCGGATATTGCTGTGCCGGTCCCTGCGGATACTGGGGGTACTGCGGCTGTTGCGGTTGTTGCGGAAACGTCATGGTCACCTTACGAACTTACGGCAAGCAAATAAAAAAGCTGATATTCAGCACTGTACTACCAGTTCTCTGAATATCAGCTTGGAATCTCAGCCCTGCGAATGGCTCGGCTCACGCGATGGGCGACCGTACGCAATAATCACGCACGGCGATCGCACGCAATGACGGTACGCAACGATCGCGCGCAGCAACCAATCGTCAGACGGCGAGCGCCGGAATCGGCCGAGGCGCGACCACGACCTGCGCTCCGATCGCAAGTCCTGCGGGCAGCTCGTTGGCCGGCAGCTGCACGGTGACGCGAATCGTGCCACCCATGCCTGCGCAGGCTACGCGCACGTCCACGTGGGCCAGCGCGCCGAGGAAATGCACCATCTCCACGCGGCCAAGTTCGCCTGCTCCGTGGACGGCATCGGCATCGTCGGTCAGTTCGATCGTCATGTTCTCGGGGCGCACCAGCACCGTGGTGGCGTCGGTGGCGGAACCGTCCAGCAGCGGGACGCGCTGGCCGAACACCACGGCCTCCTCACCGTTGGCGATTCCCGGCAGACGGTTGGTCAGGCCGATGAAGGTGGCCACGTATTCCGTGCCGGGGCGGCGGTACAGCGTCTGCGGGTCGGCGATCTGCTCGATGCGGCCGTGGTTCATCACGCCGATGCGGTCGGCCACGGCAAGGGCTTCTTCCTGGTCGTGGGTCACGAACACGGTGGTGGTGCCGGCTTCGAGTTGGATGCGGCGGATTTCGTCTCGCAGCTGCACGCGCACTTTGGCGTCCAATGCGGACAGCGGCTCGTCGAGCAGCAGCACACGCGGGTTCACGGCCAGCGCACGGGCCAGGGCCACGCGCTGCTGCTGGCCGCCGGACATCTGCTGCGTGTACTTTTTCGCCTGGTCGGCAAGTCCGACCAGTTCCAGTTTCTCCATGGCCTGGCGGCGGCGTTCCGCACGGTCCACGCCTCGGATTTCAAGGCCGAATTCCACGTTCTGCAACGCGGTCATGTGCGGGAACAGCGAGTAGGCCTGGAACACCATGGCCATGTCACGCTTGTTGACGGGCACGCCGGTCACGTCCTGGCCGCCGACGAGGATGCGTCCGGCCTGAATGTCTTCCAGCCCGGCCAGGGAGCGCAGCGCGGTGGATTTGCCGCAGCCGGAGCCGCCCAGCAGCACCACCATTTCGCCCGGATTGATTTCCAGGTTGAAATCGTCCAACGCCTTGACGGTCGAACCGGGGTAGATCTTGTCTACACCAAGCATCTGCACACCGCCGCCGCGCGCTTCGGAATCCTTGAGCACGGCCTTCGCCGCTTCGGTCACCACGTTGGGTTCGGTATCGGAGAACGCTTCCGAGGTATGGGCAACCACCGCCTTCTGTTCGGCGAGAGTCATGAGTTGTCACCTTCCTTGTTCCGACGCATCGCGCCGGAAATCAGATCGAGAGCCACCAGCAGAATCACGCCGAATAGCAGTGCCAGCAGCGACATTGCGGTGGAGATTTGCGAATTGGATTGGCCGAGCTGATACAGCGCGACCTGTAGGTTCATACGGCCGAGCAGTGAGGCGACGGTGTATTCGCCCAGCACCACGGCTATGGAGATGAACGATGCGGACAGGATCGACTGCCACAGGTTCGGAATGAGTACGCGGAAGAATACGCGCGGCCATGAAGCGCCGAGGGACCGTGAGGCCTCGCATAACGTCTTCACGTCGATGGAATTGAGTCCCACCGCAAGCGCGCGGAAGGCAAACGGCATGACCAGCACCACGTAGGCGAAGCACAGCCAGATCGCGTTGGTGCTCAGCACGTCGGCGGACAGCCAGCGGTAGATCGGTCCCAGGCCAACCACCAGCACGATGGCCGGAATGGTCAGCGGCAGCGTGGCCACCCATTCGATGGCGCGTTCCAGTCTGCGCGAGCGGATGTGCACGATTACCATGATGGGCACGAGCAGCACGAGCATGATCAGCACGGTCACCACGCACAGCGCGAGCGAAGCGCCGAGGCCGCTCCACAGGGTGCTCAGGTCGGCGCCGAGCGCGCTGCCGTCGCCGGTGAAGATGGCGATCCACGGGTCGAAGCTCCATTTTCCGGACAACGGGTGTCGGATGGTGAACAGGAACATGGACACCAGCGGCACGAACAGGAACAGCAGCGTCACCGTGAGAATGATGGTTTTGACGATGCGTTGCTTGCCGAGTCTGGCCGCACGCAGCTGCGGCGGCATGGTTTGCGATTCCTGCATGTTCTGCTTTTCCTGCGATTGCGCGCTTACGGTTTGCGTATTTGCGTTCACTGCCATCGTCCGGCCCTCTTTTCCACGGCGTGGCTGATCATCATGACCACCGCCACGACGACGATCATGGCGAAGGCGAGCACCTGCGCGAATCCTTGCTGATTCGGGTCCATTTCGTTGCGCATCGCGCCTTGGATCATCAGCGGCACGAGAATCGAACGCTGGGAGAACAGCGCGGCGGCCGTGGCGTATGCGGAGAACGCGGACGCGAACAGCAGCAGGAACGCGGAGATGAATCGCGGCGCCAGAATCGGGCCGGCCACGCGCGTCCAGTATTGGAAGGTGTTGCCGCCGAGGCTTTCCGTGGCTTCGCGCCACTGCGGGCGGATGGAATCGACCGCGGGCAGGAAGATGATGATCATCAGCGGAATCTGGAAGTAGCAGTAGATGGTGATCAGGCCCGGCAGCGAGCTGAGCCAGTTCGGATTCACCACGTAGCCGGTCAGCTGTTTGATGAGCATGGTGCCCACGCCGTTGATGCCGATGGTGGCGATGAACGCGAACGCCAGCATCACGCCGCCGAATTGGGCGAGTACCGACGAGATGGCCGAAATCATGCGGCGCAGCAGGCCGTTCGGCTTGGAGCCGATGACGAGGGCGTAGCTGGCGAGCGCGCCCACGATGGCGCCGATGACCGCGGATGCGACCGATACGAGTATCGACGTGCCGAATGCGGCGATGGTGTTCGCTTCGAAAAGTTTGTTAAAGTTCGCCACGGTGAAGCTGCCGTCGGCGGATTGGAAGGCGCCCACGATGACGATGATCGTCGGGGCGAGCAGGAAGCACGCGGTGTAGGCGAAGAACGGGATGGACACGGCGATGGTGCCGAGTTCCCGCCTATGCGCGGCAAACGAGATGGCGGAGGAGCCCGCGCGCTTGGCGTGAGCTCCTGAGGTAAGCACTGCGGTCATGTCAGTTGCCGATGGTCTTGTCCCAGTTGTCCTGGAGCCATGTGGTGATGCGGGTGGAATCCTCGTTGGTGTAGCTCACCGGATCGCCGTCGATGGTGATGGCGTTCTTGAGGGTGGTCTGGTCGACGGTGCCGTCCTTCTTCATGGAGTCGAGCAGTACCGGGTTCGCGCCGCCCTTGAACCAGTCGTTCTGGGCGTCGGCGCTGTACAGGTATTCCTCCCACAGGCGGGCTGCGGCCGGGTGCGGGGCGTCCACGTTGATGGCCTGGTTGTAGTAGCTGACCACCTGGGCGTTCTTGAAGGTCTTGAACTTCCAGTTCACGCCCTTGGCCTTGAGGCTCTTCTGGTAGGAGGCCTGGTTGTAGGTCCAGTCCATCACCACGCCGGTCTGGCCGGAGTCGATGGTGCCGTCGGTCACGTCGACGGTGGTGAGGTTGCCGCAGTCCTTGAGCTTCTTGAAGAAGTCGAGGCCCGGCTGCAGGTTCTTGATGTCGCCGCCGGCCAGCTGGTTGATCATCAGGTAGCCGTTGAACGCGGCACCGGCTTCGGCCGGCTTGCCGTTGAGTGCCACGGTTCCGGCGAACTTCGGGTCGGTCAGGTCGTTGATGGACTTGATGTCGCCGTACTTGTCGGCGTTCCAGCCGATGGACATGATGCCGGTGTAGTCGGCGTAGTACTTGCCGTCCTTATCCTTGACGGAATCCGGGATCTTGTCCCAGGCCTGCACCTTGTACGAGGCGAAGTTGTCGGTGCTGGTGGAGGCCACGGCCAGGCCGAGGTCGTACACGTCCGGAGCGGCGTCGGTGCCCTTGTTGGTCTTGCCGGCGTCCACTTCCTCCTTGGAGGAGGCGTTCGGGTTCTGCTCGTTGATCTTGATCTTCGGATACTTCTTCTTGAAGCCGCTGATCACGTCACCGTAGTTGGACCAGTCGTGCGGCAGCGCGATCACGTTGAGCGCGCCTTCCTTTTCGGCAGCGGCCACGAGGCCGTCCATGCCGCCGAAATCGGAGATCGAAGTGGCCTTTGCGGACTTTTCGTCCACTTTCACGGTTTTACCGGTGTTGGAGGCGCTATCGGTGGAATTGGCGTTGCCTGATCCGCAGGCGGCCATGGAGCATGCGAGCACGGCGGCGAGCGAGCCGACGGCGATCTTGCGCAAAACGTTCATCGTTTTCGTTTCCCTTGTTGTTTTGTTGTTCTTGGAATCGACAACATGGAAACGTAATGGCGTTACCTAACGCAGTGTCAAAGAATAAGTAAAGCCGAAGCGATTTTTAGGAATATTCCCGTTTCGCTTCGGCAAACTTACGATGAACTGGCCTTTTTCGTGTTGCTTCGTGTTGCTTTCTTTGCGCTTTTCAGCTTGGAATACGGCACGGCTTCGGCTCAGTTCGGCTGAGATTCAGACTTCAGCGCAGCACGCCTTCGATGAGCATGGTGATCAGGTCGGTGTAGCGCACGCCGGTGGCCTCCCATGCCTTGGGGTACATG
>OMBX01001171.1_pt1 | contig 9981 bp, 6 predicted proteins | sample 1644931 | NCBI WGS metagenome assembly OMBX01 (sample SAMEA103958165, study PRJEB25191) | human gut metagenome | biome: human-associated habitat [ENVO:00009003]; feature: intestine environment [ENVO:2100002]; material: feces | place: Germany | collected 2013/2015
CTGCGTATCACTGATCAAGCGATTGAATGCAGAAAGAGCAGTTCTCACATTGTCAACAGTAAAGCTATTTCCCTTATCCAGCCATGTCGAGAAAAGATTATCATAGGCGATAAAATAGCCAAGGTGTTTCTGACAATAATCAACAAGTTCCTCGTTGTTCTCATGTACATGTTCCTGAAGGTCAGCTTCTTCATATCCGTCCTTTTTTAGAAAATCCACTTCTTTGTCAGAGAGAAACTTATAGAAGATGAAACCAAGAATGTAGTCTTTATATTCGTTAGCCTCGATCTTGGATCGCATTTTGTTTGCGGATTCCCAGATTTTATTGGCAAGCTGTTGCTTGTTCATAATTGTTGCTCCTTTGTAGAACTCTGCTATAATCTGTCGAATCGACGATTTAGGTAGATTCGTGACAAGGGGTCAGTGCTCCCGTTCGCACCCGCGGGATGGAATAGCCCCCATTTAGAGTCGCTGATATAATCTGCGGCTCATTTTTCATTTTCGACGGGCTTCTTGATATACTTGCCGTTCTTGATCCTCGCGTCCGCTGGCTTCTCTGCGTCCTCTGGAATTCCCCAGACCGTGCCAATGCGGATAGCACCGGGGACGCGACCCTCGCCGCATAAAATCTGAATACGGCGGGTGGAGATACCCCAGCGTTCGGCGGTTTGCGTGATGGATAAATACTTCATGGGCAGCACTCCTGTTGCAGTTCATTTCTGCGTCTGCTTATAAAATCACAGTATAATTATAATCGTCAAAGCGAATAAAAGCAAGGGCTTTCCGGAAAATCTCAGGAAGTATCTTCACTTTAAAAATCAAGGGTTTGGGGCTTCCCCAACAACAAAAGGAGCAGTTCGGGCGCAAAGCTGAACCGCTCCTTTTTCCGGTGTGAGATCGTTCGTCAGATCGCGCCGCAGGCAGTGGGGGCGGTAGAGATAGAGCAGGGCGCGGTTACCTTGATAGCGCATCGGCAGCAGACACAGCCCCTTCGGGACGAGCCGCTTATTCAGGCTCCGCACGTCCTGCAAAAGCTCCTCGCGGGAGTCGTAGGGACATGGGAACAGGCTGCCGGTCTTGATACCGGCCAGCGTAGGCGCGCATTGGCGCACAACGGTTTCCTCCGACATGGCGCTCCTCCTTCTTTTGCTCAGCAATTATCCTCGTTCTCTGCGTGGTTGGGCTGATTGCCAGCTCCTGCTTCGGTATTTTCTTCTCCGGCGAGGACAGCGGCACAGGACAGACCATGCGGCAGGCCGTGCAGGAAATCAATGCCGATTATCAGTCACAGATTGACGTCACAAAGGCAGGCAGCACCTATGACGAACTGGAAATGTCCGGCTCCCGTGCGGTCTGGCCGGAGGTGCTGGCCGTTTATGCGGTGAAAACCACTACTGACCCCGATGATCCGCAGGAGGTCGCCACGGTGGACGATAGTAAGAAAGTCATCCTCAAGGATATTTTCTGGCAGATGAACGACCTGTCTTCCCGCACGGAGAGCAAGACTGAGGATGTCATCACTGAAACCGACGACGGCCACGGAAACATTGTGGAAACCGTCACGACGGTCACACGCACCTATCTCTATATCACGGTCAGCCACAAGACCGCCGAGGAAATGGCTGAGCAATTCGATTTCACCGCCGACCAGCGGCAGCAGCTTTCCGAACTGCTTGCCGAGGAAAACCGCAAATTGTGGTCATCCGTTCTCTACGGCATCTATTCCGGGGACGATACCATCGTTACAGTGGCGCTGTCGCAGGTCGGAAATATAGGCGGCGGCCCATACTGGTCTTGGTACGGATTCGGCAGCCGTGTGGAGTGGTGCGCCTGCTTTGTCAGCTGGTGTGCCGACCAGTGCGGTTATATCGACACCGGTGTCTGCCCGAAATTTTCCGGTTGCGGAAACGGCGTGCAGTGGTTTCAGGAGCGTGGGCAATGGCTGGACGGCTCCGCCAAGCCTGTTCCCGGCATGGTTATCTTCTTCGACTGGGACAACAAGGGCGGCTCCGGCCCCCAGGATGGGGAGGCTGACCATGTGGGCATCGTCCAGAAGGTGGAGGACGGAATCATCTACACCGTAGAGGGCAATTCCGGAAACCTCTGCCGGGTGAACCGCTATCCCATAGGACATTACGAGATTCTGGGATATGGTGTTCTGTGCCCGTAACAAAGAAAATGGTGTCACCCCATCGGGTGGCACCATTTTTCTGAAAAGCAACGCAACAAACGAATTGACGATAATGTGCTAAATAGTATAATGAATTTGTAGTAAACTCACGGAAAAGGAAAGCGTCTGTAGATTTCGTAAATTTACCCCATTTGCGATAGCGCTGCCAAAAGCTGTTGATATTGGAGCGTTTCCGGAAAAACTGACGGAGACGGTGACGGCGCAAATTCTGCGGCCAGCGCCGGAGCAAGGAAGCAAATGCTTTGGATCACCCGCATTTTGTGCTCCAGGGACGAATGGACATAGACTTGAAGTGTGGTGCGGACATCCGCATGACCCAGCATCTCGCTCAGGCTCTTTACATCTATCCCACGCTCCACACAGCGGGAGGCGTATGTGTGCCGCAGCGTGTGAAAATTTCGGTACGGGATACCCGCTGCTTTCAGCAAAGCCCGGTACTGATATTGCATTGTCCGTGGCTCCATCGGCACATTTTTCCCAGTCAAGAGATAGTTTTCGCCGTTGGGATGGGACTGGACCAGCTTTTGCAGAAGGGCGGCCATGTCCCCCGGCAGCGGGATAGTACGCCGGGCGCTGTCACTTTTGGGCGGCAGCACCATCAGACTGGTGCGGTCCCCACTGCGGATGCGCTGTACGGTTTTGCGGACATGGACTACCCCATTCCGCAGGTCAATATCCTTATATTGCAGGGCGCACAGCTCCCCAAGACGCAAGCCGGTGTTCAGTGTCAGCAAAATGCCGATACCGGTTGTCGTCGGTTCGTCCATGATCATCTGTGCCAACCGCTGGATCTCGTCCGGATAGAAGATGTCGATCTGCTTTCGTCGATACGCTGGCAGCTCCACAGTCATCCCCGGACTGGGGCAGTCCAGCTTTTTGGCGCTGTATCTCAGGATGGACTTCAATAACACCCCCACGTCTCTGGCGCTCTTCCCGGAAAGACCGTTTTTCTGTAACCGACGAAGAAATTCGGAAATTTGGTTCGCCGTCAGTTGGCTGAGAAGAACGGCCCCAAAAACGGGCAGAATATAGCGTTTCAGTACATAGGTGTACCTGGCAAGGGTGGACCGTTTCAAGTCATCCTGCTTGTCCGCAAGAAACCGCTCCGCAGCCTGATTCAGTGTGAGCGAGGAAGCTGCTACCGGCGCTTCTCGACAGGCGTCCAAACATTTCTGCCGTTTCGCACGGCACTCCCGATAGCTTCCGGCATAAACATAGCCGTACTCGGCCCGGCCGGAGGGCGACCGTCCCCGGATATACCGCCCCTCCCACCGGCCATCTTTTCGCTTGTAAATGTTCTCTCCACGCTTCGGCATATAGGCTCCTCCTTGACGATGTATTTGACGGCGTATTTTACTTGCATTTCCCGTTTTGACCGATACAGTTGGCACAAATGCGCTGAAACCGAGTATAACTATCATGCGTATTTGTAATTTGCATGAGATTTTGCTAAATTCCGGCAATACGGTCATTGACTTTTGCGGTGAGTGCCGATATAATATAGGTGGTTAGATAGATTTAGGTATCGCAAATGGGGTAAATTTACGAAACCCCATTTCCGGAATTCCTATTCTATCATTCCCCATCAAGCCTAAGTTGATTCTCGAAAATAAAATAATTGAATCCGATGATGCGACACGGCGGTCATCCGAGCCGGAAACGGCCAGGTGATTGCCTAAAAGGAAAGGGGTGCAATGCCCCATGCGGTCGGCACTGTAAGCGCAAGGATATGATCGAGGCGGGAAACCGCTGGGGCGAAAGCCCGTCATTGCGAGAAATCGTGAGAAGGTAGATCATGGACGCAGAGGAAGATCCTCGTGGCGCAAGTCAGTAGAATTGTGTAGTTTAGGATTCCGGGCAGCGGGCGCTCTCTCCGTGGTGCTATATGGCAGGAGTGTACGCTGATGACCCATTATGGGTTTATCGGCGTATTATTTTTACCATTTACGAACACGGAGGAGGTGTGCCCCTATGGGGAAGGTCGCAGGCGCTCAGAATTTTGATGGCAGGAACTGGCACGAACAGCATATCGCAAAGCGGACACGGGCGGCTCTGGACGAGCAGGACCGGGCCTTTGCGGAGCGTCATGCCGGGGATACGCTGGCGGAATTGGCCTGTTATCTGCGGCGCTGCGCCGAACATTGGGGACGGTCCCCTGCCCCATGTGAGATCGTCGGCGGAAGCTACATTGCCGAGCGGTTCGGCAGTTGGTCGGACGCTCTGCGGGCGGCACACCTGAATTCTGCGTACAGCCACCCGCATAACCGGTCCAATGGCCGATATCAGCGGGAAAAGAAGCGCCAGATTGAACTGTACCGGGCGGAGCGGGACGCCAAACGGGCGGAACGGGAAAAGAAAAATCTGGAGCGCCAGCGGGTCAACGCCGCACGGGCGGCGGCCAAGCAGGCGGACGAGCCTTGCGAAGCCGAGCCGACAGAGGCCGCTCTCTGAACGGCAAGCAATTTTGGTAAGCACGTTGCCAAAGCGGCAGCGAGTTTATAATAAAAATGCTCTAAGGAGGAAAACAACATGAAGAAAAGACTTTTGTCCCTGATCATGGCTGTCATGATGGTCGTTGTGCTGGTCGTCCCGGCCGCAGCTGCCACCACGGACACGACCAGCAACGGCACGGTGACCGTCTACGTCACCTACGGTATGTTTACCAAGGGTGGCTATGACACGGTTGCGAAGGCTCCCAAGGCTCAGGAGTACAACAGCGACGCAGCACCGACCTCGGACAAAATCAACGCAAACTTCTACATCAACGCTTATACCATGAGCATCAGCGACATCAAGGCCAACTACATGGAGACCACGCAGAGCCTGTATGGCGCACCTACCGAGAAGCCGGATTACTTCAAGGAGCCGAATCTGCTGGATGCCATTCTGGCTGCGTTCTTCGAGAACGGCATTGACATTACCGATCCCGACACCGTGTATGCGGGCTGGGATTCCAAGCCCGTCTACGGCAATCCTGGCGGATACATCAATTACGTTGCTCCGCAGTACCCCGTCTACAACGAAACAATCAAGGAGACGCGAGACGGTGTGCTGTACAATGTGTATAGTGGTGAAGGCTGGAACATTGCCTGCGGCACCGACGCATCCAACATCAAGGCTCTTGAAGCCTACGGCACCAGCACTGCTCTGGAAGACGGCATGATCATCGTCTTTGACTTCAGCGCATATCGTCTTTACGATACGAAGTAAGTTCTCAAGTCGAATAGCGGGATGGGGGCATTCCCCGCTCCCATCCCGCTATTTTTTCAAACTATGAAAGAGTAGGTGATTTCTAACTTATGAAAAAACGCTTTTTGGCCGGACTGTTAGCAACACTTTTGCTGGTCAGCCTGCTGCCGGTAAGCGCCTTTGCTTCGGAAGATGAGCAGAATAGCGGGCTAACAACAGCGGAGCAGACGGAGGCAACGCAGGCCGCAGAAATACCGGAAGCTGAACCGGACACACAGGATGTCCCGGCAGAGGCAGCTTCGTCCGAGAGTTCGTCCGTCGATGTGACGGACTTTTCTTTTTATGCGGTGCGAACTTGGCAGTCAAAAGGTTACTACAATCAACGTTCGGAGAAGCAAATCCAGCTAACAGAAAAAGATGGAGAGTACATCGTATATGTGCCGGTAAACGGCATCAACGATATGGGAAAACAGTGGGATCTGCGTGTGCAGGCCCCGAAAGACTATACAGATACCTTTTCTCTGTATTATATCACTTATCGTGATCTTACCGATAAGGATGAGGGAACAACCAGCAAGAGTGATGTTGGTTATTCCGTAAATGCTATTTCTGAAACTTATACCACCGAGGACGGCGAAACCGTTCAGAGTGTTCAAACGAATCTGATACATACAGCAACAAACACGACCTTTAAGTGGTCTGATACCATGACCCTGACATGGACAAAGGATGGAGAAGAACAACACTGTAAGCTCCACATCGTGCCCTATTGCGATTTGGAGGAACCGTCTCATCTGACCGTATCCACCATGAATGGGAATAAGATGGAGGGCTGCCCTCTGGCACAGGTGGACGAGAATACCTACCGGACCCGGGCTGTTCAGGGGCGTACCACGAATATTAATCTTGTACTTACAAAGGACCGGTTCAAAGCCACCATCAACGGTACAGACTACGAAAAAGGAAAGGGCTTTCCGGTAGATACCTCGGAAATCGGCACCAAGACCTATACTCTGGTCGTCAGTGACACCGGAGAGCAGGCCGAGACCCGAAGCTATGATATTATCATAGATACCATCAGTGAGGAGGATGATTTTACCCCCCGGCTGGACACCACAAAAACGACCAATGGCGGAAGCAACAAACTTTACACTATCAAGACCGCTGATCAGGCCGAATTGAAGATGGTACTGGATGAAGCGCAGGCACAGAAGGTACAGGCGGCAGGCGGCACCACCACCTACAGCTGGCAGGTAAACAATGTAGAGGTCTCCACCTCGGACAGCTACACGATAGAGACAAAGTACAAGTTTTCTATGGTGCAGATAAAATGCTTCATCACCAATACCGTGGATGGAGCAGAATGGACCAAACAATTTTTTATCAATGTAAAGAACTCGGTGCCGGGAGCTATTGATTATACCCCTACCGTCATTGTGACCAACACCGGTACCGTTGAATATACCGTGGGACATCCCGCCGGTAAACTGGAAGCGACCGTGGTAAGAGATGCCAATACGCCCGGTGGCAGCCTCCTGCGCTACCAGTGGTACAGCAAGGCGGAAGGAGCCACCAAATGGACGGCAATTTCCAAAGACGGTACCGCCAGCGTGTACTATCCGCTGACCAACGAAGTGGGTACCACCTCTTATTGCTGTGTGGCCCGTGTGGCCTATGCAAATGCCAAAGTCCCCACCACCGTCCCGGAGGATGCCTGCGCCACCATCACCGTGAAAGCCCGTGAATGGGCCAAGGAAACGGGCATCACCGGCAGCGGCACGCAGGATGACCCGTACACCCTCAGCTGTCTGGCAGGCTTTGAAGCCGTGCGGGACGAGGTAAACGCCGGTATCCCCCTGAAGGGCGTTTACTTCAAAATGACGGCGGACGTGACCCTGCCTGCGGATTGGGAGCCTATGGGCGGCATCAAAGATCCCACTTATGTGGGTTCCGACATGAACCGTGCAGATATGGGCCGCCAGATGAACCCCTTCAGCGCAACGCTGGACGGTGACGGCCACACTCTGACCATTGCCAAGGGCGGCAAGCCTTTGCTGAAATATACCCGTGATGCCGTGATTAAAAACCTGAACATTCAGGGTGAGCGCATCGAGGGCAACGGCCTGCTACTATACTACACCGTAGACTATGGTGAGGACGGCCTGTACAATACCGGCGTTCCCGATACCATCACCATTGAGAATTGCCATATCATCGGAAAAACCAACATCACAAAGTCCGGCTTCTTGGGCGGCTATGCCTCCGGAGCAAACCGGATCGTTATCAGCGGCTGCTCCGTTGGCGAGGATGTGGTCATTGGCTGCGACAAAGATCAGAGCCACATTGGGTCTCTGGCAGGTGACTTCAACGGGACCATCGTGAACTGCACCAGCGCTGCCACCGTTTACGGCGTAAGCCGTGTGGGCGGTCTGGTCGGTGCGAAGGGCCAGTCTATGGGCCTGTGCGATGTCATGAGCAGTTCCTTCACCGGCAAGGTCATCGCCACCGGCAACTATGTGGGCGGCATCATGGGTGTCGGCTATGTGGCAGAATCCGCCCCTAACTCCCCGTGGGCTCATGTCGTAGGCTGTTTTGTCAGCGGCAGTGTGGAAGGCAAGGACTATGTGGGCGGTATCACCGGCGGTGAACCCGGCGTGCTCCAGTGCTGGGGCAACGGCGCAGGTGTTATCAGCGACAATGTGTTCTACGGTACACTTTCCGCCACCGGCAAGAATGTCGGCGCTATCGCCGGTAAGATCCGCTCTCTGAACAAATATACCGAGGTAGATAACAACTACTATCTGGCCGACTGCGGGGCCGAGAAGGGCATCGGTGCCATCGACATGGTGGACACGACCTGCAAGGATTACCCTGCCGTCGAGGATGGCCGGTATATCTGCTCCAGAGAGGGCTACACGGAGCCGTGCTTCATGGAAGGCGATTTCAGCCGTGAGGACGATCCCCTCGGCGCAGATGCGGATAAGCTCGCCAAGGCCGTGACGACCAAGGAACTGACGGACGGCACCGTTGTGGCGTGGCTGAACGGCTCCGACCACAGCTATCACAACTGGATTCAGGGCGAGAACGGCCCCGTTATCAGCGATAAGCCCGTGGCCTATGCGCTGGCCGTCTCTGGCGATTATAAGACCATCTATACCATTGGCGACGAACTGGATCTGACCGGCCTTGTACTCACCGCCACCTGGACGGACGGCTCCACCACGGAGGTCGATCTGGCCGACGTGGAGATCACCGGCTTTGACACCAACCAGCGTGGTGAACAGACCGTGACGCTGGCCTACGGCGCTGCCAAGGTGACCATCACCGTCACCGTGCTGCTGCCTGCAGGCAAGGATATTACCGTGTCCTTCATGCTGCTGGGCGACTCCGCCCACGGCGACAGCGGCGACAAGCACACGCTGGCTGACAACAACCTCGAAACGTGGATCGACGCCACGAAGGTCACGGTCAGCAACAACGCCACCGTGCTGGATGTGATTCTGGCTGTTTGTGGCGACAGGTTCGACATCAAGAATGAAAGCGGCAACTACATTCAGGCCATCACCCCCAAGGACGGCACGGAGCTGGCCGAGTTCACCAACGGCAATCTCTCCGGCTGGATGTACACCCTCAACGGCGTACACCCCAATCTGGGCGTGGCGCAGCAGTACCTCAACGAGGGCGACGTGATCGTGTTCCACTACACGGATGATTACCTGAAGGAATACGAGGCCGAGCAGAACCGCACCAAGACCGCCGAGGAAGTCATCGCCATGATCGACGCCATCGGCACGGTGGACCTCAGCAAGGCCGGTGCCATCAGCGCCGCCCGGTCCGCCTATGACAAGCTGACCGACGCCGAAAAGGCTCTGGTCACGAACTATGATGTTCTGGTGGAAGCCGAGGCGGAATATGCCCGTCTGGCCGCCGAGCAGGGCAAGAAGATCGACAACATCTACACCACCACCGGCGACTACATTTCCGGCCTTGGTACGCCGGATGTGGGCTCCATCGGCGGCGAGTGGATGGTCATTGATCTGGCCCGCTCCGGCCGCACGGTCCCCGACGGCTACTACGAGAAGGTCGTGGAATATGTGCAGAAGCACGCCGACGAGAATGAGCGGCTGCATCGTGCGAAGTCCACGGACAACTCCCGTATCATTCTGGCCCTGACCGCTATCGGCAAGGATGTGACCAATGTTGGCGGCCACAACCTCCTGAAGGGTCTGGACAGCATGGATTACATCCAGACGCAGGGCATCAACGGCCCCATCTGGGCGCTCATCGCTCTGGACAGCCACAACTATCCGACCTCCGGCGATGTGACCCGTGAGAAGCTGATTCAGGCGATTCTGGACGCACAGCTTCCGGGCGGCGGCTGGAACCTCAGCGGCAATGACGCAGATCCCGACATGACCGCAATGGCCATTCAGGCTCTGGCTCCCTACTACAAGGAGAACGATGCCGTGAAGGCCGCTGTGGACAAGGCGCTGGATGTGCTGTCCGAGCTGCAGCTGGCTACCGGCGGCTTCGGCAGCTGGGGCACCGAGAACAGCGAGTCCTGCGCTCAGGTCATCGTTGCGCTGACCGCTCTGGGCATC
>OMBX01001177.1_pt1 | contig 9928 bp, 9 predicted proteins | sample 1644931 | NCBI WGS metagenome assembly OMBX01 (sample SAMEA103958165, study PRJEB25191) | human gut metagenome | biome: human-associated habitat [ENVO:00009003]; feature: intestine environment [ENVO:2100002]; material: feces | place: Germany | collected 2013/2015
AGCTTTTCGTTCCTATCTGCTCCAGAATCCAGAAGTCCATTACCTTTTTAACGGCAAAGAGTATCATCTCCGCTTTGTGGGATGCAGCCTTTACCCACAGGGGTATCCGGCTATCGTAAACCAACTAGGAAATTTCAAGGGAACCAATCTCCTTGCAGATATCGGAAACGGAACCATGAACATTCTGTATGTCAACAATAAGAAAGCGCAGGAGAGCCGATGCTGGACAGAAAAACTTGGTGTAAACCAGTGCATGATTGCCGCAAAGAACGCTGTTCTGGACAAATTCGGAGTGAAAATTGAAGAATCCACAGTAGAACAGATTCTGCGGTTTGGAACAGCTGACATTTCAGCACCATATCTGGATTGTATCAGTTCTATTGCCAGACAGTATGTGGCAGAACTTTTTTCCACGCTCCGCAAATATGAATACAATCCTGACCTGATGCGCCTGTATGTGGTTGGCGGCGGTGGATGCCTGATCCGTAACTTCGGAACGTATGACAAATCACGAGTCACAATCATTGATGACATCTGCGCCACTGCCAAAGGTTATGAATCTCTGGCTTATATGAGCCTGAAAAGGAGGGGATAAACTATGCAGAACAATATCCGCAACACAAACCTGCGCTTTAATCTGGACAAAGAACAGCAGCGGAGAGCCTGGGAATATTTACAGACGATGGACAGGCAGGATTTTAAATCTTACAGTCAGGTAATCTCTCTTGCACTGGTAGATTATTTTGACCGCTACTACCGCACACAGGCTGATCCTTATCTGGAAACAAGAGAACGGGAAGAACTTTTTGTGAAACAGATTATAGATGCAGTGGAAAACAGTCTGAAACAGGCATTGCCACTTTTTCTTTCCGGACTGACTGCAGGCATGGTGCAAAGGGAGCCCCAAATCAGGGCGTCCTTTCCAGCACCTGAAAATTCACTGCCAGATAGTGATGTAGACTGGGATTTTCTTGGCGAATAACTGATTGGAGGTGAACACATGACGGACTTTCTGACAGCAGACACCAACCTGCCATCTTATATGATGTTTCCCCGTTTTCTTCTGGACATGGAAATAAACGAAACTGCCAAAATGCTTTATATTATCCTGCTCGACCGGGCAAGGCTTTCCCAGAAAAATGAGGGCTGGTCAGATATCGATGGTCATGTGTTCATTTACTTTACAATTGAAGCACTGGCAGAAGTTCTCCACAAAAGCCAGATGACGGTTAAAACTGCTCTGGCAGTACTGGAAAAACAGGAGCTTATCTTCCGAAAACGGCAGGGACCCGGACAGCCCAATCGGATTTATGTAAAACTCCCAAAAGAAACCATCCACTATACAGACAGATTTCTTTCCCTAAGACAGACAGAAAACTGTCCTATTGACAGACAGGATTCTTTCCCTGATACAGACAGAAAACTGTCTGGTAATAAGAAAGAGATAAAAAAGAACAATTTAGCAATAAGAGGGAGTAAGGAGCCACTCTCACCCTATGGAAAATTTCAAAATGTTTTTCTGTCAGAAAAAGAGCTTGAAGATATCCGGCAGACAATCCCTGACTGGCAGGATTATATTGAACGCTTATCCGGTTATATGGCTTCTACCGGAAAGCAATATCAGAACCATGCAGCTACCATCATCAGTTGGGCAAGACAGGATCATCCTGCTTCCCGGCAAAGAAATTACGAAAGTGAGGAATACGAAACATTATGACAAAATTTACAGAAAAAGCAACCGCTATAACACCAAACAGAGAGATTCAGCCTGATGAATATTTTAACGAAACAGACCACCTGATCTACTGTTCCAAATGCAATACGCCAAGACAATGCCGGCATGAATTACAGGGAAAAGTTCTTATTCCTTCCATCCGCTGTAAATGCCAGCAGGAAATCTTTGAGCAGGAAGAAGCCCAAAGAAAACTTCATGAAAAACAAATGGAAATAGAGCATCTTAAAACCAGTGGCTTACAGGACAAAGCACTCTACGACTACACGTTTGCCAGGGATAACGGCATCAATCCGGAAATAAAACTGGCACACAATTATGTAAGTAACTGGGAAGAGATGAAATCAAACGCTTCCGGACTTCTTATTTGGGGTGATGTCGGTACTGGAAAATCTTTTTTTGCAGGCTGCATTGCCAATGCCCTTCTGGAAAAAGGCGTTCCTGTACTGATGACCAACTTTTCCCGGATTCTAAATACCCTTACCGGAATGCATTTTGAAGACAGAAACCAGTTCATCAACAGCTTAAACCGCTACAGTCTTCTGATTATTGATGATCTCGGAATTGAGCGGAACTCTGACTTTGCACTGGAACAGGTATTCAATGTGATCGACAGTCGTTACCGCAGTAAAAAGCCCCTGATCATAACGACCAATCTCACTTTATCAGAGCTGAATAACGCCGCTGATATCGCACACAAACGAATTTATGACCGTATTCTGGAGAGATGTATTCCTGTCCGTATCAATAACCGGAATATTCGTCAGGACAATGCAACAGCTAATTTAAAACAGGCGAAAAAAATCCTGTTGAACAATCATGCTCCAAACCAGAATTGACTCAAAAAAGTATAACACAATGATTACTTTTCACTGACAGTGGTACTACTTTCTTTTCTCATTTATTACCGGAAATATGTCACTGTCAGTTATCTAAAACCATAGTACCAAACCAAAAGATTTTAAAACCAAAACTGCCCGGATACGGGCATAAAAAGGAGGTGCCAGATATGGCAGATAAAAAAATCATGACACCGGAAGAAAAAGCACTTTTACAGGCAAGACACCGCCAGGAAGAAGCCGAAGCAAGAAATCGCAAAAAAGAACGTGATGCCAGAACACACAGGTTAGTCCAAGAAGGAGCAATTCTGGAAAGTATTGTTCCCCATATTAAAGAAATGGATTTAGATTCCCTGAAACGGGAGCTGATGATCCGGCTACGGGGAATGTAAACGCACAAGTTCTACTCCCGAAGGGCGCACTTACTCACCACCTGATAAATCAGGCAGTGGTATCCCCTTCGGGGCTCGTGCGCTCTGCCGAGGGCTTTATCCGCTGTTGCAGGCAACATCGAAAGGAGGTGCCAGATATGGCAATTTATCATATGCAAGCCAAAGTCGTCAGCCGTGGTTCCGGTCGGTCTGCTGTTGCTGCTTCTGCTTATATGAGCTGTAGCCGCATGTACAATGATTATGACGGCATCCAGCATGACTATACCAGAAAGCAGGGGCTGATCTATCAGGAGGTGATGCTTCCTCCAATGGCTCCATTGGAATGGAATGACCGGGAACAACTCTGGAATGCTGTGGAAGAAAACGAAAAGACCAAAGACAGCCGACTTGCAAGAGAATTTGTTGTCGCACTCCCCGTTGAGTTGGATAAAGGCAGCAATATTTCTCTTCTTCAAGATTTTATTAAAAAGAATTTTGTAGATATGGGGATGTGTGCTGATTTTGCCATTCACGATACAGATGGTCACAATCCCCATGCACACATTCTTCTTACTGTCCGACCATTAAATGAAAATGGAACATGGCAGTATAAAACAGAAAAAGAATATCTCTGTATCAAAGATGGGGAAGAAAAAGGGTTTACTGCTTCTGAATTTAAAACTGCTCAGAAACAGGGATGGGAAAAGCAATATCGCTATAAAGTTGGGAAAAAGAAAGAATATCTGACTTCTTCTGTTGCACAGGAAAAAGGATATGAACGAATTGATAAACACCCCAAGAGCAGCCGATATGGCAGACAGAATCCTATTTCCCAACAATGGAACAGTGATGAACAACTTTGTATCTGGCGGGCAAACTGGGCAGATGCCGTAAATAAAATGCTTGCACGTAATCAGATAAATGCTACCATTGATCACCGCAGCTTTGCAGATCAGGGAATCACCGAACAGCCAACTATCCATGAAGGCTACATTGCCCAGAATATGGAAAAGAAAGGCATGATAGCAGACCGCTGTGAAATCAACCGTCAGATTCGTGCAGATAACAAAATGCTCCGGGAATTAAAAGCCCAGGTAGCAAAACTGGCACAGGCTGTAGAAAAATCTATTCCAATAATAGCAGAAACATTGGAAGCAATCCGCAATCACATGATTTTTACACAATATCATTTGCTCCACAATGAGATGCAAAAAGAAGTGATCCATGACTGGATGAATCATTTTAATCCAATACTGAATAAATACAACACCGTTAAAAAGAAACTCAAAGCTAAAGTTACAGAGCGGAAAGAACTGAATGTGAAAAAAGAGAAAGCCAGTATTTTTAATCCCATCCAGCATATAAAATTGAATCAGCAGCTTACCACTGTTACCGAAGAAATTGAAGAACTGAAATCAAGGAAAGAGCAGCTAATCTTCCAAGCAGAATGCTCTACCGATAAAGATATGACGAATCTATCCAAGAAATACGACCAGATGAATAACAATCTTGATATCCTAGATTCTCAGGACATCTCGCTCCAAAAACAGCTTGAAAAAGACGCCGCCGCTTTCCGGGAAGAAAAATTTCGTCCTGAACCAGAACAATATACTGAATTACTGGATACTAGACTCCAGATACGTCCTGCTTTCCGGGATAAGCTGATCGAGCAGCTCAAGGGGACTTTCGGTAAATATTATGACTATCACCGCCGTGATATTGCAGCCAATGAGGTGGATTATCTCAATGTGGAAGATCCTGATGTTTTCTCCCATCGTGCATGGGAACTTGAATATCAAAGGAAACAGGAAATACGGCGAAATCAGCCTGCTCGGACTAAGAAAAGGTCGTATGATATGGAATTATAATTTGGTTCTTCTTTGCCCATTATAAACACAAGAGCTGAACAAATAGGATTTTTCGTCCTACCTGTTCAGCCCTTTGTTTACCTGTAAATCAATTCTTTCAACACAATCTCTTCTGCAGCATTCCGGACATTATTTACCGCTCTGACCCATTCCATCTGGTCACAAGCTTTCAATTCTTCCGTAATGCCCTGCCTCTCCATCATCTGACGCACCAGAATATCCATTCTCTCCTGTGCTTCATCGTCCACAGTATTCAGATGTTCTGTCAGTCTGTCTTCCAGCATATACAGTGAATACATTGCCGGACGATGCTCTTTCAGATATGTTTTCCGCATCATTCCATATTTCCCATAATGCGGTTCTTCATCTGTACTGACAAGATTCGGATAGTAAATTCCGTCTGCGCCAAGTGTGTAGGTTCCACCCATTTTTTCAAATGTGCTTTTCATTTGTTATTCCTCCTTGAAATCAGCGATGTCCTTAGATCATCGCATAATATTTCAGGGCAGCCTTGATAGCATCTTCTTTCTCGTTCGGGCATTGCGGAACTCTTGCATTTTCTGATTTTGGAAGATTATAGTTTTCTCCCACTTCAATTCCACATTTGCGTTTTACCTGAGAAATATATAAACTTGAAACCTTCAAGCCAAATTCTTTCAGCACATAATCTTTGATTTCCTGATAGGTTGCTTTCAACTCGGCACTGGTGGCATCCAGCTCGTCCAGGTCTAAGTCAATCTCTATCGTGTCATCTGGTTTTTGTTGGGACAAAAGAACAACCGTCTCCACATGGCACGTCATCGGGAATTGGTCAACCCCTCGGACTTTCTTTACTTCATACCCCAGCTCCCCAAGCACCTTCACATCTCGTGCCAGCGTTGCGGAATCGCAGGATACATACACGATGCGGTCCGGCTGCATGCTGGCCATGGTGTGGAGGAGATTTTCTTCGCAGCCTTTTCTCGGCGGATCGACGATGATGACGTCCGCGTGGGCGTTTTCGCCCGGGTGGTCTTTGGCGTACTGTTCGTAGTAGGCCGGAAGAATCTCTTCCGATTTTCCAACGAAAAATTCAGCGTTTTCGATCTCGTTGATTTTCGCATTGTTCTTCGCATCCGCGATTGCCTCCGGGACGATTTCGACGCCGTAGACTTTTTTGGCTTTCTGCGCGAGGAACAGGGAAATCGTTCCGATGCCGCAGTAGAGATCCCAGACCGTCTCATTTCCGGTGAGGCCTGCGTATTCCAGGGCAAGGCCGTACAGCTTTTCCGTCTGCGCCGGGTTGACCTGGTAGAAGGACAGCGGGGAGATCCGATATTTTACGGTTCCAATATAGTCGGTGATATACCCCTGTCCCCACAGGCAGCGGATTTCTTTTCCCATGATCACATTGGTCCGCTCACGGTTTGCGCTTAGGGTAATGCTTGTCATGCCTTCGAGTTCCGTCAGCGATTTGATGAGTTTCTCCTCGGCCGGCAGTTTCTTTCCGTTCACAACGAGACAGACCATAATCTCTTTCGTCATAAATCCAAACCGGATCAGCACATGGCGCACCAGGCCTTTGCCGGTCTCCTCGTTGTATGCCGGAACGCCGTTCTCCTCCATCCAGGCAAGAATGCAGTTCAGAATCTCCTCGTTCTGCTCCACGCCGAGATAACAGTTCCGGTTTTCCATGATCTGATGCGTTCTTCCCGCATAAAATCCCGTAATCAGCTTTCCATTTCTATCCTGCCCGATCGGAAACTGGGCTTTGTTTCGATAGCGGAACGGATTTTCCATCCCCACGATCGGCTCCATCGGGATCTCTGTCATGCCGCCGATGCGCTGGAGATTTCCGGCGATTTTCTTCTCCTTAAAGCGAAGCTGCTCCGCATAGTCGAGCATCTGCAACTGGCATCCGCCGCACGGACGTGCAACCGGGCAGACCGGCTCGACGCGGTGTGCGGACGGCTCGATCAGGCGTATCAGGCGCGCGTAGCCGTAATTTTTCTTTGCTTTGATCACTTTTACCTCGGCAAGATCGCCGATGACGGTGTCCTTGACAAAGAGGGTATAGCCCTCGCATTTGCCTATACCCTCTCCGTCGTGTCCCATATCTTCAATTTTCACCGTCAGTACATCATTTTTCTGATAGCTCATGAAAAGTCTCCTGTTCTGCGGATGTTGGACTCAAAGAACCGATTGTAGCCAAGCCACTCATTGCCGGCCGGCGCTGCGTCAAACAGCTCGGTCAGGGTTTCCATTTTGGCATCGGCATTGTCCGCCAGGTTCAGCGCTACCGCCTCTACCATTGCCGGTTTTTTCGGGGAACCGTATTCCAGCTCGCCGTGGTGCGCCAGAATGCAGTGCTTTAACTGATTCTCAAGTTCCTGTGGGAAACCGTCGATCTTCTGCGCCGCATCGTGTACCATCTCCGCACCGATCATGATGTGGCCGAGCAGCTGTCCGTCATTGGTGTAATCGTTCTGCGGGAATAAGGAGAGTTCTTTCGTCTTTCCGATATCGTGCAGAATCGCTGCCGTAATCAGCAGATCGCGGTTCAGAATCGGATACGATTTTACCATAAAATCGCAGAAACGGGTGACACTTAACGTATGCTCTAAAAGGCCGCCGACGAATCCGTGATGCACGCTTTTTGCTGCAGAGCTCATGCGGAACCGTTTTGCGGTCTCCTGATCCTGGATAAAATAATACGTCAGCAGTTCGGAGAGATACTGATTTTTCACCGTTCCGATCCAGGAGAGCAGCTCCTGATACATCGTATTGATGTCGTAACGGCTCGTCGGCAGATAGTCCGCCGGATTATATTCGCCCTCTTCCGCTTTTCTTGCATTTTTAATGGAAACCTGAAGTGCTCCATTGAAACTGGAAACATCTCCCATAATATCTACATAATCCAGGGCTTCAAATTCACGGATTCCCATAGAATTCGGATCCCAGATTTTCGCATCGATCGTACCGGTTTTATCCTGTAAGATCACGTTTTCGTACTGTTTTCCGTTTTTGGTAACAGCCGACTGTTTATGTTTGCAGAGATAAATTCCGGAAATGCGGTTTCCTTCCCGGAGTTCGTTGATATACTTCATAAAAATAAATCCTCTTTTTCTAAAATAAATGCGGAAACAGTGTTCCGTTTTTGTTTCTATGATGCCGTTTTTATGATGCAAAGCCTGTGCTCCTGCATGCCTTACCAATTCTACCAGATTTTCCTGCAGAATGCACGTATTTTTTCATCCGCCAGTGGAAAACCATTCGAAAAGAAAAGCTTCCGGAAGCCCCACCGGCTAAAACCGGCTTTTTCTGCTCCCGAAAGCCTCTGTTTTTTATACTTCCCCCATCGTCACATCAAACGTCATCTCCGCATACCCTTCGGCGCCTTTCCGCATCGCCGTCACGGTAACCACGTCTCCTGTGCTGTATTTGCCAAGCTGTTCATGGTACTGTTTGATCGTCTCAACCTTGTGCTCCCCGAGCTTTACAATCACATCGTACTCTTTCATGCCCGCCATCATCGCCGGAGAATCGTCTGCGACGCGGCTGATGAGAACGCCTTTTGGAATGCCGGTTTTATCGGAAAGTTCTTCTGTGACATCCTGTCCGCGGATGCCGATATACGCGCGGCTCACGTTGTTGGAAAGATTTTCGATCAGCTTTTTGATCTGGGAAATCGCAATGCCCGTCACCACGTTGTTTCCCTTGGCACTGTAACTCTGCGCAATAATGCCGACGATTTCGCCGTCAAGATTTACCAGAATGCCGCTGCCGTCCGTGCTGCCGAGGATGTCGGTGGTCAGCAGATTGTACTCATTGTCCAGCGCGGAAATCTTGTTCGTAACCGAAGTCACCACACCGTACGCAATCGAATCGCTGTAGCCGACCGGGCTTCCGACAGCCACGACCGGGTCACCCTGGCTGACGAGATACGAACTGCCGAGCGGCGCAACCGCAAGACCGTCCCGTGTTTCCTCATCCAGCTTCGATTCATCCACCTTCACAATCGTAAGGCCGGTGCTCGGATCGTGGCGCTGGTATGTGGCATCCACCATCGTCTCGTCCCAGAAGGTGACCTGAATCCGCTCCACATTTTCCACGATGCGGTATTCCGTCAGAATAAAGAGATCCTGCCCATTGTCCGCAACAATCAGACCGGAAATCTGCTGCTGGTTTTCATAGTTCTGGTTAAAATAGTCCATCTGATTGGTAATGCCGATGACAGTAACCAGCGCTCGTTTTGGTTTTTCCGTTACTTCCAACATATCCTGGTAGAGCGCTTCATAATTTTTCAGGCTGCTGTCCTTTTCCTCCGCATCCGTTTCCCCATCGACACTGGAAACCTCGCTGCCCTCCTCCGGCTCTTCGGAAGTGCTGCTTTCCGTTCCCCCTGCCGCTCCGTTCTCCTCTGTGCTTTCGGAAACCGTACTTTCGGATACACTGCTTTCTGAAGTACTGCTATCCACTGTAGAACTGCTGATTTCCGAACCGGAGCCGCTGCTGTCTACCGACGCACTCGCCGAAGATGCGGTAATTGTCTCATCCGGCTCCTGTCCGCTGTTTGGATCCTCATCTCCCGGGATATCCACTTTCGCCGGCGTCTCTTCCCTGGTAACTGCTTCTGCAATCTTTGGCTCTGTCACCGCAAATACCGCGGCCGCAACCAGACCGCCAAGCGCCGCAAGTGCCAGCCATCCGGCAATCAGAAGAACAATCTTTTTCCAGTCGGGCGGCTGCTTTTTGATGCTCTCTTTCATGAATTTGTAAGGTTTTGGGTCATTTTCCATACATTTCTTTCTCCATACATCTGTATTCCATACCGAACTGCTCTGCGCATATGCGCTTCCGCAATCTTCACATATATAAAAAACTTTACCAGATAGATATGAACATTTTATGAAGACTGTTACATTTTTTTTCTCATTTGCGCAACATCCTGCATTTTCTCGTTCTTGGGGTTTCTTTCTTTTCTTTTTTAAGGTATAATTGGGGGAGTGGAAAAACCTGTGACCCACATTCCACTTCCGGTCTGTACTTCCCGTGAAGATATATGATCAGATCGCTACTGTTCACTCAGCAGTGAAACACTTGCTGTTTCGCTGCGTAAGAAAGTGATTCAGGTGTGAG
>OMBX01001183.1_pt1 | contig 9869 bp, 8 predicted proteins | sample 1644931 | NCBI WGS metagenome assembly OMBX01 (sample SAMEA103958165, study PRJEB25191) | human gut metagenome | biome: human-associated habitat [ENVO:00009003]; feature: intestine environment [ENVO:2100002]; material: feces | place: Germany | collected 2013/2015
TTTCGCGGCGGCGACTGAAAGGCCGCGGTTCACGAGCGCCTGCAAAACGGCACAGGTCACGGTCGTCTTGCCGCAGCCGCTGTTCGTCCCGGCGAGGATCAGACGCGGAAGATTTTGCTGCATAGGCTCACTCCGATCGGACAAGAATGGTGGCAAAATAGCTGACATTTTCCGGGATCTCCCGCAGATCGCGGAAGACCCGCTCGCTGGGCAGGCCGCAGTCGGCGACCATCGAGGCCCGCTTCAACAGACCCGCGCGCCCCAGCGCTGCAACGGTCTCGTGGATGGCGGAGCCGGATTTCATCAGCACCTTCGTGCCCGGGAGGGCCAGCGCCGCATCCAGATCGCAGCTCGCCGGAAGGATGTGGAGCGGCTGCTCCATCTCGGTCAGGCTCTGCCCGAGGCGGGCCGCCACGGCGGCGACGCTCGTCACGCCTGGGAGCATTCTGGCCGGAAACCCGTCCCGCTCGATCTCCGCGAAGATGTAATACGCCGTAGCGAAGAGGGCGACGTCACCGAGGTTGACCATCGCAACGTCTCTTCCCTGCCGCAGCTCGGCCTCGACGGCGGACGCCGCCGCGCGATAGCTTTCCGCCCGGACGGCAGCGTCATGCGACATCGTGAATCGGAGCGGCAGAACGGATCTTCCGGTCAAATCGACCGCGCCGCGCGCGATGTCGAGCGCGAGCATCTGGCCGGACGCCGTCTGCGGCGCGGCGATGACGGGCGTGTTCTCCAGAACGCGGACGGCCTGGAGCGTCAGCAGCTCCGGGTCGCCGGGCCCGACGGAGACGGCATAGAAGGTTCCGGTTTGTTCGCTCATCTGGCACCTCCGGGGACAAATTCCAAGGAATCGAAGCAGGGATCGTATTTTCCCGGCTCCATGCGATAGAGCGCCGCGATATAGTCGGGCGTGAAAATTTCCGAGGGCGGGCCGACGCGGTCGATCCGGTCGCCCGCGACGCAGACGACGGTATCGGAGACGCGGGCGGCAAGATCCAGCTCGTGCAGGGACATGAGGACGGCGAGGTGCTCCTCGCGCACCATGCGCTTGAGGATGGTCAGCAGCTCCAGCTTATAGCGGATGTCGAGAAAACTCGTCGGCTCGTCGAGGACGATGAGCTCCGGCTGCTGGCAGAGGGCCCGGGCAAGCAGGACGCGCTGCCGCTGGCCGTCGCTGATGGACTGGAAGGGCCGGTCGGCAAAGTCGAGCGCGTCGGTCTCGCGGAGGCTCTGCTCGACGATGGCCTTGTCCTCCGGGCGGAGGACGCCGAGATGGCCGGTGTAGGGATAACGGCCGGTGCTGACGACGTCGCGGCAAGTCATGAGCTCGGGGTCCATGCGGGCCGTCATCAGGATGGCCATGCGGCGGGCGACGTCGCCCCGGCTGCGGCTGCGCATGTCCGCGCCGTCGAGGAAGACTGAGCCGGAAATGGACGGGAGCTGGCCGATGATGGTCTTGAGGATGGTCGACTTGCCGGAGCCGTTCGGGCCGATGAGCGTGACGATCCTGCCGCGCTGTACCGAGAGGGCGACCTTGGAGATGAGCGTCTTGCCGTTGTAGCCGACGGACAGGGCATCGGTTTGCAGATAATCCATCACTGCGCCCCCTTTCTGTGGAGCATCATATAGATGACGACCGGCGCGCCGAAGACCGCTGTGACGGAGCTGATGCTGACCTCGGTGGGCGCGAAGGCCGTGCGCGCGATGAGGTCGCAGAACAGGCAGAACGCGCCGCCGCCGAGGAAACAGGCCGGGATCATCAAAAGCGGCTCTGCGGACTTAAAAAGGGACTTCATCAGGTGCGGCACGGCGATGCCGACGAAGGAGATCGGGCCGGCAAAGGCCGTGACGCAGGCGGAGAGCACACTGGAAAGTAAGATCAGCGCCGCACGGAACGCGCGCAGCGGCACGCCGAGATTCTGCGCGTAGACCTCGCCCAGCTGATAGGCCCGGAGGGGCTTGGAGAGCAGGAACGTCAGGATCAGGGCCCTGCCGCAGACCACGGCCATCGTGCGGACATTGTCCCAGCTCATGCCGGAGAAGGAGCCGAGGGACCAGTTGTGCAGGTTGACAATGTTGCTGTCGTCGGCAAACGTGACGAGAAAGTCCGTCAGCGCGGAGCAGATATAGCCGATCATCACGCCGCAGACGACGAGCAGGCTCATCCGGCGGACGCGCCGCGAGATGAGCAGGACAAAGCCCATTGAGAGCATCGCGCCGACAAAGGCCGCTGCGATCAGCGCGGCAGAGGACGACGTGACGCCCCGGCTGAGCAGCAGGATCATCGTGACCGCGACCGTGAACTTGGCCCCGGACGAGATGCCGAGGACGAAGGGCCCGGCGATTGGATTGTGGAAAAACGTCTGCAGCAGGAAGCCCGAGACGGAGAGGGCGCCGCCGAGAATCATCGCCGCAAGCAAGCGGGGCAGGCGGATATTCAGCAGGATGCGGCGCTGCGTGAGGTCGCCGCCGCCGTGGAGAACCGCCCATATTTCAGACGCGGGGAGCCGGACGCTGCCCGCGAGAAGATTCCAGATCAAAAAGGTAACAAGCAGGACGAGGAGCAGCAGGAAACCGCCCCATGTGTGAAGTTTGCGGGTATGTTCCATGCTGCTCCTCCTGTTATGATAATTTTTTTAGGAACCGGAGATCGGCGGCGTCCGGGTTGTTCAAAACGGCGTGGACGTCGAGGATCATGTCGCCGAGGGCGAGCGATTCCTGATAGAAGTTTTTCGTGATACACCAGACATTGCCGGTCTGGACGGCTTTAAAATCCGCAAACAGCGGACTTTTGGCGAGCAGCTCATCGATGGAGGTAATCCCGCCGTCGATGGTGCTGTTGTAGATGAGGACGTCGGCGTCCAGGGCGGTGTCGTAAAAGGACTCCATCTGGATGGTCATTGTGGACAGGGCGTTTTCCTCGCCGCTCTCGTCGAACGAGACATACTCGCCGCCCGCCATACGGATGGCCTTGGCGATATAGTCGCCGGATTTGCGGACATTGACTGCACCGGACGTCGTGATGTAGAAGAACGCGACGGTCTGGCCCGTCGGCTCCTGGTCGAGCACGGGCGCGAGCGCGGCGATGAGGTCATCATAATATGCGCAGGCCGCGTCCTCTCTGCCGAGCAGGGCGGCATAGAGCTTCAGCCACTCCATGCGGCCCAGCGGCTCCGGCTCGTAGCTTGAGCGCTCGATGAGCACGGGGACGCCGATGCGCTCGAGCTGCTCGATGACCTCGGGCGTATGGTAGATCATCGTGTTCTCGATGGCAAGGTCGCAGCCCGCAGCGAGGATTGTCTCATAGTCCGGGGCAGAATATTTGCCCGCGTAGACCATCGTCCCGGCCTGCATCGCGGCCTTGGCCTCGTCGATATACCAATCCGCCTCCTTCTGGCCGCTGAGGGCGATGGCGTCAATGGCGTCCAGCTGCCGGAAATAGTCCATCGCAGCGGTCGCGACCAGATAGATGTGCGAAAGGGGCCGGGTCAGGACGGTCACATCCGCGGGGACGCCGTCCGGCACGGGCGCGTCCCCGGCGACGACGAGGAATGTTTGATCGTCGCCGATCGTGAGGAATGGGATCTCCACACGCTCATAGACCGGTGCGATCACCTCTGCTCCGTCTGCGGTCACAATGCCATAGCACGGTTCACGGCTGTCCCAGCGGGTAACGCGCAGACGATAGCCGAAATGGTCTTCCTCCAAAGTTTTCGGCTCGTCCACTTTGCTGAGGTAAAAGCTTCCGTCTCCGGCGCTGACGGTATAGCGGTAGCCGGTGCCGTTTCGGATGCAGTAGACCTCACCCTCCGGCGTGCCCATATAGTCGATGCAGGCATCAAACGGCTCGTCAGAAAGAAGCGTGCCGTCCTGCAGCCGGATCCAGACCTTTGTGTCCGGGATTTCTCCGATGTGCCGCGTCCCATCGGCATCCCGCACCAGCCCCATGCGGACGCCATCCGTCCGATAGAGCGTTTCATACGGCGCCCAGCTCCAAGTCTTTACATTGTCATATTCTGCATCACTCTGGTCAATGCCCGGTGTTTCCACTGTTTGCGCCTGAGGCTCGGAGACTTCATGTCTTAAAAATCGAAAAGCACCGGTAAGAAAGTACAAGCATCTGTTCAAAGCTAACTTCTCGTTGCGGCTCAAAATTACTTTGCGATGTACCCTGAATGACACCAAGAGAAGCTAACGCATGAACCGACTCTTTGGCCCAGTTTGATATCTTCTCATCATCTTCAAATTGAATTGTGCCTTGCACTTGAGTTAATACACTTGTATTTCGTTCCTGCTCCACATACTTTATTGTTCGATAAAGCATAGCTGCATACTGCTCACGGGTCACCATATCTTTTTCATGAAATTCTCCGTCTTTTTGGCCGTTCACAATACCAGCTGTATATGCTTTATCCACTATGTTTTTGAAAAAGGAATTGGACATATCCGAGAAAACACCCGATGCAGCATTTTCAATCTCATGTCCTAGAAGAGTCTCTGCCAACAGCACCGCATACCATGCCGCCTGTCCACGGGAAGCAGCGCAACGCAAATCGTCATGCATCTCACCACCTGGAAAAAGGTCATTCGCCTCAGCAAGATAGGCCTCTTCTTTTGCCCAGTCGCTTAGAATTGGATATGCGTTTGCATTTACTGGAATTACACATATACTGCAGATTACAATACATGAGATTAACGCAAGTAACTTTTTCATTAGATTTTCTCCATTCAGAATTACGCAACATATCGGTCTGGTGCTTTTTCGCCTAGCAGCTCATCCCAAAAATACATCCATAGTGCGTAATAGTCAGTATCGTCCCCAAATCCCAGCACCTCACTACGAAAATCATCAAGCTTTTGATTTTCTCCTTCGTACGAAGAAATCAGTGCTGTGTTCATTTCAGCATTGGACGCATCATCATAATAATACGAAGCGATTAACTGATCGTTTATCTGTGTCCTAAGCTCAATGTACTCAAGCAGTATCTCTTTTGTAACCTTTGTCGTGAAATAATTCCCGGATTGCTTTGTGCGCTCAGTCATTTCTTTCTTAATTTCTGCAATTTCGGCCCATTTCTGTTCTTTTTCTTCCTGTTCTTCCGGCCTTGCATCAAGTAAAGCATCCATTTGCTCGCTAAGTGCATCCATAGATTTCAAGTTGAAACTATTTACAGCATCCATGCTTCGTGTCGACGGTGCACTTATTTTAATCAAACATACTATTGTTTCACTAGAAAGAGTATTAACGTAGTTTCTCAAATTGGCCCACGAAAACGGGGAGTGCTGCCCCATGCTAACTTTATATTCCCCATTTTCGTAAGACGTTCTGTGTACAATTTGCGTATGGTAGGTATCCCAGTCGCTAGTGCGGACGTACTGCACAATATCTCCCGGCTCTAGATAATTATAAATCTCCATCCACGTATCTTCATCCGAGAAATCGCCGGCAGTGTACTTTACAAACTCATACGCATGTTTTCCACCACGATCGTTTACGTCCGCCCAATACTGCCTAAATTCATGTGCACCTGTCCAAGAACTGCTTCTTCCCAGTCCTACGCTGTCATAATAGTAATACCAACTGCTGGCGTTATCTGGATTCTGCACAGCTGTTGTCATCGCCATGCCACCGGCGTATAAAACCTGAGAGGCAAAATTTGTGCAATCCCCGCCTAACGTTGCATAATTCGGGTAGTCACTGTTTGCTGTCGTAGTGTATGTAACAACATAATCTGCTGCCGCATCACGATCATAGTGGGTATTACTCGGGCCATCGGTATACGTTGCAAATGTCACACTGCTAAGCGTCAAAACCATCACAAACGCCAGGACTAAAGAGATATATTTTCTGAACACATTATTTTTCATATTTGTACCTCCTATTACACCAAATTTTGTTGGAAGCCCAGCATCCGGCTGGGCTTCGCGCCATCGCTTTAATCACTTCATAACTTTTGCACAGAATCTGCATATAATAGCTGCAAATTGAGCACGAGTAGCATATCCTTGTGGAGAAAGGGTCGTTGATGAGGTGCCATTGATAATACTATGGCCGTAAGCCCATTGCATAGGGGCGATTGCGAACTCAGAGATATCAGAAGCGTCGTCAAATGAAAACATATTCATAGTTTTCCCTGTGCTCATTTCATATCCGGCATATTTAGCATATCGCCACAAGATAACAGCTATTTGTTCTCGGGTAACTGGATCATTCGGGCCAAACTTTCCGTTGTTATAACCATTTATGATACCCTCATGTGTTGCCCAGTGAACTGCGTCAGAATACCAACTATTACTCACATCAGGAAATGGTAGAACCTCCGAACTATCTGGAAGATTTTTCTCCCCATCTAGCCTATATAGAATAGTAATTATTTGCCCCCTGCTAATAGTAGTATCTGGACTAAACGTATTATTCGAGGTTCCTTTTATAAGTCCGCCGAAAAAACTATGCAGAACATCATCATAAAACCAATCACTTTCAGCAATATCGGCAAACGGATTTGCTTGATTCTGCAAGTATTCAACATCCGTTGAATAAAATTGAAGTAACGCATTCCTTAAGTTATTATCCGTTTCCTCCATATAGTTGCCGTAAAAATAGCGATTCAAAAAAGACAAATCCGAGAGCGTTATTCCTTTCTTTGCAGCAAAATCCATTGCCTCGGTACTTAAACCTTTCTTGAAGTTCTGCAAAGTGTTACTTTGCTGCCACGCGGTGTACTCCGCAACAGTCATCGTATTTGAATCAATTCCACTCAATTCTGGATTGTTTTCTGTTACAGCAGCCATACCAGCTGAAGCTAATGATTGAGTTCCATTGATAACAGCATATTCCCCGTATGTAAGTTTTTCTGGATTCTTGATTCCGAGACGTTTCATTTCGGACATTAGCGTATTAGGGTATTCAGTTAACGGCGTTTCAACAAAAACTCGGCTCATGTCCAAATGAGGCTCACCAATACCCATAGAAGTTGGCAATAAAATTGCATCGAGAAGTTTTTTAGAGAATGAACCATCGCAGTTTTCATACAATGCGGTCATAATTTCCTGTACAAAGAAAAGTGCTCCATTGAATATTGATGGAACTTTTACGTTTCCTGCGCAGAGAAATTGATCATAAAAGTCTTTCGGTACATACCATTTTCCGCCTTGTCGGATCGGCTTGCTTTTCATTGCTCCAATAATATATGTGTCTCTATAGATATATGGAGTATTGATTGACAAATAAATTTGTAGACCATCCTCAACAAAGGTCACAGCATCAGTATCCGTTTTAATTAAAATATCGGAGTTTTTCTCCAAATCATCCACACAGAAATATCCGCTATCAGATGCTTTCTGAGAAAAGCCATCTGTCACATCCGCTGCAATCGCCGTTGCAATAAAGCTTGGCAATAAAATACAAATCGCCAATACAATCGCGAAGCTCTTCCTTACCATAGTATTCATTTTACCCAAGCTCCCCAATATAATCTTGCAATCTATACTTTTTCTGTCGCTTACATCGATGACGTAAAACAACACGCGGAAATTATTGAACCATAGTACTGCGGATGCAAATGTACCTAGCAGCACAAGCGTAGGTCTGGCAGTCAGTTCATCTGGTAGTTCGTCTGCCCATCCCAGTGTGTAGTAAAGCGTGATGGCAAGAAGAATATGTACGAGAATTGCGGTTAAAAATGTGCGGACGATTTTGTTTTTCATATATTTCCAGCATCCAAATGTTTAATTGTAGAACTTTTCCACAATCTTGGTTACAACGCCGTCCTGTATGGTCATCGTATAAGGTTGGATGAGCAGTCTTTCGTTGGTCTGAACAGCCGAAACAAATTCTTGCCATGTTTCAAACGTATACAGCCGGTCTTCTCCCGCACCGTATTCCTGAGAGATGTCGTAAATCGTGACGGGTGTGCCTGGGCCTACATCGTAGGTGTAAATTTCGCCGGAGTCTTTTCGATAATATCCGTATTGATATTCCTCCGGTGGGATGTTCAGGTCTTTGAGTGTTTGCAGATCCTCCTCAAGATATGAGTTTAGAAGGACAATGTGTTCGACCGTAATAGAATGATCGCGTACCTGTTGGATAATCACGGTCTGGAGGATAGGTTCTTCCGTCTCAGCCTTTGTACTGCTCTCAGCGCCGTGACCGGTATGCTCTGTAATTTGCGTGTCCTCATGCGCTTTGGAAACCGACGAATCTGTGCTTTCACGCGTGGCAGAACACCCGACGCCCATAAAGCTCATCAAAAAGCACAGGAACGCAAGACATACAAGTGATTTCTTTTTCAAAATACGCACCTCCTTAACGGGTTAATTATACATATAGAAGTTTGCAGGAACGCTGGTTGAATAGACAACGTTCTCCGCTGGCTGCGAATGAGCTGTATACTTAATTGTATGTGTATCTCCGTAGGTTACCAGTGCAACATGGGAGATATTTACCATCTGATTTGGGCGGGTCAATCTCTTCATTTCCAAGGCTTCCGGGCCGTTTCCGCTCAAATGGCCGTGGTCTTTTGCCCACTCCGTTCCAGCAGCTCTCTCGTCTTCCGCTTTGGCAAAACGGAGCAAGCCAATGGAAAAGGGAGGCTGCATAGTATAAAGCACAACAAAGAGTACGTTACCTCAACAGTATTCCAGTTGCTATAGTCAGGCAACGCTTAGAGCCTCCAGGCAGGCGTTCAAGTTATCCCAAGAAAAAACGTCCTCCGCAATGTGGACCCGCGTCCAGGAGGGGGTGATTTCCTCCACCTCCGATATACCGCCTATGTCCCGGGCCCAGGAATAGTAATATGTGTTATGGGGCGACATGAGGACCCGAGCCGCTGTGCCGTCCGGGTAGAGGAAGAGGGTCTGCTCCCGAACGATCCGGCTGCTGTCTTCATAGGGGGTCCCCGTGGTATCCAGATACTCCGTCAGACGGAGACATTCCTCCCCCGGCGTCCAGTCCCAGTCCGCCACGGCGAAGTCCAGCGGAGCCATCTTTCCCGTATCCGCTTCTCTGAACAGGGTGCGGAACAGGAGCAGGGCCTGCTCCCGGTCCAGGTCCGCGTGGAAGCCCTCGCCCTGTATGCAGAGCCGATAGTGCTCTGCCGGCGGAGTGGGGAAGATGTCCTCCCATTGGTCGGCCAGCTTCTCGGGGATCATACTTTCTTGACGCCGCTCCAGCTGGATTGAAACCAACAAGTCTTCATAGGGATATGGGCCCACATCACTTGGAATGCTGGCGTATTTGTAGGTGATAGCGCTCAGCCGCAGATAGTCCACCGCCCCGTAGGCCACCTCGAGAGAGTCATCCTCTCTCTGCCGGGTCAGCGTACCGTCCGGGAAGACGTGATAGACCAACTGAATGTCTCCATCCGTTATGAACAGGCGGAGGTTTCCGGAGGCGTATGCAAGCTCCTCCTCCGGGGCTTGGAACACCGCCGCCTCCAGCCGCTCCAGCAGATAAGTCCGGTCCGCCTGGTCATCGATGGGGATGCAGGTATGAGGGGCCTCAGCGCCGGTGGCCCACTCGCGACTGATAGTCAGCGTGGGACCGCCTTTCTCTGCCTGCGTGCTGGAGAGGTCGTAGGTATCCGTGGCCTCCGTCCCATCGGCATAGGCGTACCATATGGTTACCCGGCGGCTTCCGTCGTCCTCCAGGGGAGCATACTCCCCACAGTCCACCTCCAGCATCTCCCCGGCAGGCGGGAAGGATGGGAGCGGCTCTTCAAATGCTCCAGGGACAGACGGGGTCGTCACATCTACAGCAGGCGAAACCTCCTCGCCTGCTGTCATCGCCGGTTGCCCACAAGCAGAAAGCGTCAGGGCCAGACAGAACAGAAGAAGCAGCGTTTTTTTCATTTTGTCACCCCGCTGAC
>OMBX01001192.1_pt1 | contig 9829 bp, 8 predicted proteins | sample 1644931 | NCBI WGS metagenome assembly OMBX01 (sample SAMEA103958165, study PRJEB25191) | human gut metagenome | biome: human-associated habitat [ENVO:00009003]; feature: intestine environment [ENVO:2100002]; material: feces | place: Germany | collected 2013/2015
GCGCCGCAGATAAGCCTTGGCGTCTGCCTTCTGGCAGAGCATCGGCAGACAGAGCTCTTTCAGGGAACAGGCGTTGCAGTGCTTGCCGGGCTTTACCTTTGGGGTGTAGCCGCGGGCAAAATACTGGTTCATTTCGTCTGCCATCTGCCGGGTGGTGCTGCGCAGTTCGTCGGTAAAAGGTACGACCTCCCGCCGCTTCGTCTCGCAGTAATACAGCGCCCCTTCCGGGATATGGCACACCAGCATTTCCTCCAGCGCCATAGCCTGTGCGCATAATTGCAGCCGGTCGGCATCGGTTTCCTTTGCGTGGCCGTGCTTGTACTCCACCGGGTAGGGTTGCCAGCGCCCGGGGGTGCTTTGCAGTGGGATGCCATCCGCACAAGCCCGGAACTCCACCACGTCACAGTTGCCGGACATCCGCAGCCGGTGGCTGGTCACCCGCATTCCCCGAGTGATCAGCAAATCGCCCCGGCGCTCGGTGCGGGTGTCATCGTGGCAGCGGGCATGGTTCAGCTGTCCTTCGGTGGTACGCAGATTTTCTGCCCATTGCTGCTCCAGATGGATCAGTGCCCACTGGCGGCGGCAGAAGGCAAAATGCTGGATGCCGGACATTTGCAGGTAGTCATCCGGCGCGTCCATCAGTGGAACCTCTCGCAGTGTACACCCTCCGGCAGGGTGTCGGCCACCGTAACGGTGTAGTCCTGATAGCTGCGGGGCGCGACCACCTCGGCCTTGTGTGCCACGGTAACGGCATCGAACAGCTTATAAGCGGGCGCATTGCCCAGCTCGGAATCGTGCTTGAACACGATCAGCTCCCGCACGGCCATCTTGCCGCGTGCAGCACTGTGGTCGTTCTCGAACATATTCAGGATAGCCTGCCACAGCAGCTGCAAGTCCTCTTCCGAGAAGCCGGTGGTCTTGCGGGCAAGATTGGCAGAAACGTAACCCTCGGCACGGTACAGGCCGTAGGGCACGATATGCTTGTTGCCCATTTCACTGTTCTTCTTTTCAGCATCTGCCTCGGTGGTGATGGCTACACGGGTAATGGTCACCTCCTGCGGCACGATAGGGTCAACAGAGCGGGCAAAGCTCAGCTGCACCGGCCCGCGCACCTGGCCGCAGTTCAGCGCACCCTTGACAAAGGTGGTCATCACGGCACCGAAGGTGCGGATATCATAGAAATGCTCGCACATATAATCCCGCAGCTTGCGGTCGATATCCGGGTCGCTTTTCTTGGCCTTTTTCAGGTCGTCCTTGGGGGTCAGACCGTTGTGCTCCAGCGCCTCGGCATCGCTGCGGTTCAGGGGTACGCCCTCCTTGACATAGATGCGGTAATTGTCGGCATCGGGGGCGTCCTCCTTCAGCGTCTCCACATAGTTGCGGATCTTGCGCTTCAGGCAGACATCGGTTACCAGACCGTAGCCGGTCTCGGGGTCGATGCGGGGCATATTACCGGCATCGGGGTCGCCGTTGGGGTTGCCGTTCTCTACATCGAACAGAATGACGAAATCGTAGCGGTTCTTGATAGGTACAGACATTTTTTATTCCTCCTCGTTCTTTTTGGCGTAACGTTTCTGGGTCTGGTGGTAGTAACCGATGGTGAATTTACCCTGATCCGGCAGACTGAGCCGGGCAGGGAAACCGCTCTCCGGCAGCTGTGCCATCAGTTCGGTGATCTGCTTATCGTAGTGGGTGGCAAGGCCGTCATTCAGCTTGCGCAGATGCTTCTGGCTCAGCCGCAGCAGGGTGGGAAAGGACATACCCGGCGTGGCGCAGGCGGCGTTGAAATACCGGTCCTTGATGGTAGTGTTGATGCCGGGGTTGGCAGCTTTTTGCACAGCCTCCAGCACGGAGAACAGCCGTCCCAGAAGATAGGGGACATTGGTGGTTTCGTTCAGGCTCACAGTATAGACCTCCTTGTTCAGCTCGGTAGGGTAATTACGCAGGTAATACGCTTTGATCACGGCAGCCCGACCGCGGGTCACTGTCTGCTCGGCACGGATACGCAGGGTCACACCGTTCAATAGGGTGGCGGGGTAACGCCCGCCGGTCAGCACGGCGCGCAGCAGGTCGCCTGCCAGCTGCGGGGACGGGTCAGGCGGCGTACTGCCTTTGACGGTGCGTACCGTAGTCAGAGCAACAGACCAGACAGATAGATATTCGCGTATGTCGAGGTCTGGTCGGGTGATTGCGGTCTCATCTAAAAAACGCTGGAGATTCTTGGCAAATGCTCCAAAGGTATCCCGCATGAAAAAACGAACAGATAGCCGTGCTGCGTTTGGTGAAAGACCCAGAATACAGAAATGCTCATCGGGCTGTAACTCGATACCGTTAAAATGTACATGTTGTCCAAGCGCTAACTTTTTCATTGTTGCAGCGAGTTCGCCGTTCAAGTCACTGGAAAAAAACATAGAAAAAGCATCGGAATAAGCTGGTTCTGCATTTTCGGCCCAGAAGACCATGGCGGTGGAGCTACTGCCACTACCTAGAATGCGACAATGATTTTTAAGGTCAGCCAAGAGATAATTCAGTGCAGTGGTATAGGCAAAGGCGGCGTACTTGCTGACAGGGGCATTATCGCCCTGCTCGTGGCCGTAGGAGCAGAAGGCCGGTGCGTTGAAGGATACCAGTGCTGCGCCGGAGCTTTGCGCCCCGGGTACACCGCTGATATTGGGATGGGTGCGCTCGATAGGAGCATACTTGCCGGTAATCAGGCATTGTCCCATGTCGGAATCAGCAGAGCGGTCGTTGTAGTGCGTCTGCCAAGCGTTCTGAATGGCAGGGTCGTCGTTGACAAAGCTGTGACTGTGGTCGGCAGCTTCGTAGCCAAAGATCAGGTTGGCGTTGCCGGTGATCTCCTTCCACTGCTCAGCCAATAGGGGATGCGCGGCAGCCTGCGCCGGATCCCAGCTGTCAAAATAAGCAAGGAGCGCCCGGGCTGCGGGGCTGTCTACGCCGTCCAGAATGGTGTGATGCAATTTGGCACAGGCCTTGAAGCAATCCGCAGAGCGCTCCGGCTTGCCTTTTTCGTCCGCACCCAGCAGATAAGAGGAGTTATCGCACAAGAAGTTGGCGGCAATGCCGGAGGAACGCTTTTCATGCGCCGGTACGCGCATTGCACGCGGGGCAAGGACTGTCTTTTTGCCCACGGTCTTTTCGATGAGAAGGGGAACGACCCTAAGCAGCTGCCCGGCGTCATTCAATCGCAGTTCATAGCTCACCTTAAAGCTGTCGTCCCAGCCGGGGGCAGAAAGCTTGCCCTGCCGGACAAGCTGCTCGTAATAGGCAGTAAGTGCCTGTAAGATCATGTAAACACCTCCACATCCCGGCAGTCCAGCACGCCGTTTTCCAGCTTTGCCCGGAAGAACTGGGAGCGGATATTTTCCGGGTCGGAGTAGTCCAGATCATACAGCATAAAGCCCAGATCCTGCGTGAGCGGTTGTGCGGGGATGTCCTCGGCCCTGCCGTGCCATTCCCGGAAGTTTGCCGGAAACTCCCGGCAGCCAAAGCAGGGCTGGTGATAGCACTGCCCCTTGGCAAGCCGCCGCCGCAAGATATCCTGAAATTTGCCCGGGTTATCGCCGGGTGCGGCTTTTTCGGTCATGGTAAAATGGCATTCGATCACGTAGTGCACATCCTGCAGCACCAGTGCGGCACGCTGCTGGATGTTCTCTGCCGTGCACAGCATGGGCACCTCGCCGCCCTTGGCTGCACTGAGCACCGCCGAGGACAGCAGGGTAGCCTTGACCTCATTGCGCCGGATGCTGGCAAACTGCACCGGCTTGAGCAGGTAGATGCGGTCGATATGGTACTTCATGCCCGGATGCCAGTAGATGGCCTCCACCAGCCCGCGCGCCGCCGAGGGCGTCATGATGTCATAGGATACACGCTCGGTTTTCATCTCGGGTCTTGAAAAACAGGCGTAGTCGCCCCAGACCTCGATCAGCATGGACATGAACACCACCTCCTTTCATTGTTTATTTGAATCTTCAGACAAAGAGAAAACTTGCCCACATAAACCACCTCTTTCTATAATTCAATTATTAGATAATGGATGTATAAGCATTTCTGAGCCTAGAATAACACAATTTAATGCTTTTTTTGTATCTTGTTGCTGTCATCCGGTGTGCACACTGGGATGTGGATAGAAATAATTAGTAGATCATGGATGTATGACGGGGAAACGGCAGAGCGACAGATGCTTTGCCGTTTCTTCATTTACTTGGTATTATATTACAATAAATAAAATACAATAAAAAGGACTTTTATGTATTTTCTTTGCTTTATTTTTAGCTTTTTGTCAGAAAAACAGACCTTTTCCGGTCTCCACGTCCATGGAAAGCCCTGTCTTAGGGTCGTACAGGGTGCTGTCGGTCAGGATAGCGCTGCCGTTGGGCAGTGGTTCCAACGCTCCGGCAGATTCCAGTGCCTGAAACTGCTGGGCATAACAGGCTACGCTGTAAGCGCCCAGCTTGCGGTAAAGTATGCGGCTCACAGTCCCACTGCGCAGCTGGTCGCAAAGGGCTTTTCCTTCGCCAATGGGCAGGTAAACGGTGCGGGTGGGGGCTTCGATCAGATGGAACTGTTCAGCCACCTGTGCAAACGGGAAAATGCAGCCCGAGATCCCCTTGCGAAGGGCGTCCAGAATGCTGCTTGTGTCCAGTGCGGCCTCACCCCGCGCAAAATACAGCTCCTTAAAATAAGCTCTGACCGCCTTCGGGCTGTCCAGCGCTGCGGCGCAGCCTGCTGCGTACTGCGTGGCGTGTACGTTCTGGCGCAGCATCTGCGGTACGCCGCAGCCTTCCAGCGTAAAACGGTATACTAGGCTCTCTTCCACGCTGCGGTGTCCCTCCCGGTTGCAGCGTCCGGCGGTCTGCAAAAGGGAGTCCAGCCCGCACTGCTCCCGGTATGCGGCGGGGAAATCCACATCCACACCTGCTTCGATCAGCGAGGTGGAAACCACCCGGCAGGGCAGCCCTTCCCGCAACCGCTGCCGGATCTCTGCCAGCTGGCGGCGGCGGTCTGCGGCACACAATAGCGTGGTCAGGCAGTAGCTGCCCTCGGCAGGCAAGGCAGCGTACACTTCCTGCGCCGTTTTGCGCCGGTTCACTACGCACAGCACCTGCGACAGTGCGCAGAGCTGCGAAGTCAGCGCTTCCAGCGTCAGCTCTCCGGCGTCGCAAAGGGTGGTGCGGCGCAGGGTGATGTATAAGGTGGCAGTGTCCGGCACGATCTCCTGCAAGGGCAGCTCCGGCGCAAACTGCCGGAAATAGGGCTCTAATGCGGGCTGGGTGGCGGTGCATAACACGGCGGTGGCGTGGTAATGCCGCACCAGCTGCGCAATAGCACTGACGCAGGGCAGCAGATAACTGGTGGGCAGGGTCTGCGCTTCGTCAAAGATGATCACGCTGTTCGCAATGTTGTGCAGCTTGCGGCAGCGGCTGCTGCGGTTGGCGTACAGCGATTCAAAAAACTGCACCGCAGTGGTCACCACAACAGGTGCATCCCAGTTTTCGCTGGCCAGCAGCTGGCGGTACTGTGCCGGGGTCAGGTTCTCCCGCTCAAGGCTTTTGTAGTCTGCGCAGGAGTAATCGGCCAGAACGTTTTCTGCGCCCAGAAGGTCTGCAAAAACAGCGGCAGTTTGGTCGATGATGGACATATACGGAATCACATAGATCACCCGCTTCATGCCCTGCGCAGCGGCCTGTTCCAGCGCAAAGGCAAGGGAGGCAAAGGTCTTGCCGCCGCCGGTGGGCACGGTGAGGGTATACAGCCCCGGTGCGCCGTGGGCACCTTTTTCCATGCAAGCCCGCAGCACGGCATTGCGCTGGATGCTTACCGGCAAGGTGCTCTGTGCCGCAAGATAGCCAGCTGCCTTGGCACGCACCTTTTTCAGAAGAGAAGAAAGCGCGGTGCTGCTGCCCCGGGGCGCGGCCTGCCCGTTCATAAAAGTTTCGGTGTCGATAAAATCCGCATCCACAAGACAGGAGTAGAGCATCCGGGTAAAGAATGCAAAATCCAGTGGGTCGCGGTTTGCCCAGTCCGGCGGGGCGCTCTGGGGCAGGGTGACTTCGCGCCAGCCATCGTAAGGCTCCACCGTTTTTTTCAGCCGCCCGAACAGGGTGGCGTCAGCGGCATCGGCTGTCCTTCGATTGCCGCCATCCGGCAGACCGGTGTGGTGCCCGGCTACGGCAAAGGCGGCCTGAACGTGGGGCGCACAGCCCTTCATCGCTTCCTGTGCACCGGCGGTCGAGTGGTCGGTTGCAGCACCGCCCGCCAGCCGCTGCTGAAAGGCGGCGCTGTATTTGCCGATATCATGCAGCCACGCGGCGTATTCGGCCTCCTCTTTTGCACCAAAGGGTGCGGCAAAAGCTCCGGCAAGGCGCGCTGTGCCGGAAAGATGTTCGTAGACGGTCTGGGTGCGGGTGCCGTCCTCGGAAATATGTGCAAGTGCTTTTTCCATGTTGAAGCCTCCGTTTCTGGGTCAACGATACAACGGCAGGGAATGCCTGTCAAGAATTGGCAGAAAGTTCGGCGGCCTGCACAGCCTGGGCGGCTTTTATCCGGCAGAACGCCCATAAAAAAAGCCGCCGCACCCTGCCCGGAAACTCCGGCGGCAGAACGCGGCGGCATATTGTTACAAAAAACTTACTCAGAGATCTTCTGTCCGATCCAGATGCAGATGCAGGCGCCGACCACCGAGATGGCAAAGGAAGAAAAGCTGCCGGAGGCGTGGATGCCCAGCAGGCCGAACAAAAACTCGCCCACAAAGCTGCCCAGCACGCCCATCAGGATGTTGCGGCCCAGGGAAGTTTCCGTGCCCATAAAGCGCCCGGCCAGATATCCGGCCAATGCGCCCACCAGCACGCCCACAAAAAGGGAGGCCAGCACGCCCACCAGCGTCAGCAGGCCGGTCAGGCAGCCCACCAGTACGCACAGCAGGGCAACAATGAGCAAAATCGTTAAAGTGATCATAGTTTATACCTCCTTAAAAGTTATGGCTCTGCCTGCTGCCCGGCGGCTTCGCGGGCAGTGCGGCAGATGTCTTTCAAACAGCATTTTTCGCATTCCGGCTTGCGGGCGTTGCACACCGCACGGCCGTGCATTACAAAGCGGTGGCAAAGGTCGCTGCCTTCCTCCGGCGGGATGATCTTCCATAGCGCCATCTCCACCTTTTGCGGCTCCTTGATGCTGTCCACAAGGCCGATCTTATTGCACAGCCGGATGCAGTGGGTGTCGGTAACGATGGCGGGCTTGCCGAACACATCCCCCATGATGAGGTTTGCGCTCTTGCGCCCTACGCCGGGCAAAGCGAGCAACTCCTCAAAGGTGTTGGGCACACGGCAGTTGTATTGATCCCGCAGCATCCGCATACAAGCCGAGATATCCCGCGCCTTGGAGTGTCCCAGTCCGCAGGGCTTGACAATGGCTTCGATGTCCTCCGGCTCGGCGGCAGCCAGTGCCGCTACGCTTGGGTATTTTGCAAACAACTCCTCCACCACAATGTTCACCCGGGCATCCGTGCACTGGGCGGCCAGCCGCACGCTGACCAGCAGCTGCCATGCGTGGTCGTAGTCCAAGGTGCAGCCAGCATCCGGGTATTCGGCCTTGAGACGCCGGATGACCTCCAGCGCCAGCGCTTTTTTTGCAGTAAGATCCTCCGGGGCTTTTTTTTGTACCGGCATGGGACAAACCTCCTTTAAAAGGGAATACCTGAATCATACCATGTTTGACAGGATTTGTAAATGTTTGCAGGGCATTATCTGAGAATGATTTTCAGAAAAGCCCTTGTCCTCCTTTTCTAAATGCGCTATACTATATAAAAAGTGCCTTGCGGGCAGGAAAGGAGAAACCACCATGAATGAACCACTTGCGCAGCGCCTGCGTCCCAAAACGCTGGCAGATGTGTGCGGGCAGCAGCATCTGCTGGCTCCGGGGCGGGTGTTCCGCCGCACCATCGAGAGCGGGCGCATTCCCAACATGATCTTTTACGGCCCCTCCGGCACCGGAAAGACCACGGTGGCACGCATTATTGCCGAGAACAGCGGCATGACCCTCCACAAGCTCAACGGCACCTCCTGCGGCACCGGGGATATCAAGGCAGTGCTCAAGGATATCGGCACGCTGGCAGCGGCGGGCGGCATTCTGCTGTATCTGGACGAGATCCAGTACCTGAACAAAAAGCAGCAGCAGAGCCTTTTGGAATGCATCGAGGACGGCAGCGTCACCCTGATCGCCTCCACCACCGAGAACCCCTATTTTTACATCTATAACGCACTGCTTTCCCGCTGCACGGTGTTTGAGTTCAAGCCCCTTGCCGCAGCGGACGTGGAGCGCGGGGTGCGCAACGCCGTGCAGCGCCTTTCCGAGGGAGAACAGGTGCCGGTGTGCATGGACGAGGACGCCTGCGCCTATCTGGCCGAAAGCGCCGGGGGCGATCTGCGCAAGGCACTGGGCTGTCTGGACTTTGCGGTCACGGCAGCGCCGGTGGAAAACGGAGAAAAGCGCATTACCTTGGATATGATCCGGCAGGTCACCCGCCGCACTGCCATGCGCTACGACCGGGAGGGCGACGACCACTACGACATCGTGTCCGCCTACCAGAAGTCCATGCGCGGGTCAGACCCGGACGCGGCGCTGCACTATCTGGCACGGCTGCTGGAAGCGGGCGACCTGCCCTCTGCCTGCCGCCGCCTGATGGTGTGCGCCTGCGAGGATGTGGGGCTTGCCTATCCGCAGATCATCCCCATCGTCAAGGCGGCGGTGGATGCCGCCAACATGGTGGGTCTGCCGGAGGCGCGTCTGCCGCTTGCGGATGCGGTCATTCTGGTAGCCACCAGCCCCAAATCCAACAGTGCCCACGATGCCATCAACGCAGCCATTGCGGATGTGCAGGCCGGGCGCACCGGGCCCATCCCGCGCCAGCTGCAAAACAAACACTTTGACGGCGAGGATGCGCTGGTAAAGGGGCAGGACTACAAATATGCCCACAGCTACGCCAACCACTGGGTACAGCAGCAGTATCTGCCGGATGTGCTGAAGGATACCAAGTACTACACCTTTGGCGACAACAAGACCGAACAGGCCGCCCGGGCATACTGGGCAAAGATCAAAGGGAAAGAAAACGTCTGAACCGTGTGAAAAAGGAGGATGGATATGCGTTATTCAAAACAGCGGGAGCTTGTCATGCAGACGGTGCAGCAGCTGTGCGACCACCCGACTGCGGAAGAAATCTACGATAAAGCCGCGCAGGAGTGCCCGAATCTGAGCCTTGGCACCGTATACCGTAACCTGAACAGTCTGGTGGAAGCCGGGCGGGTGCGCCGGGTGTCCATTCCCGGCAAGGCAGACCGCTTTGACCACACCCTGCCGTGGCACAGCCATTTGTACTGCACCGTCTGCGGCGGCGTCACCGATGCAGAGGTGGACGGAAAACAGGTGATGGAGCTGGTCAAAAACCAGAAGGGCAGGGTGCAGGACTGCGCCGTGGTGCTGCTGGGCGTGTGCGAAGAGTGCTGCCGCAGGCAGGATGCAGAGGCCGCAGCGGCTAAACAGGCATAAAATTTGCGTGTTTCCTCTTGCCCGCAGCGGCCAAACAGGGTATACTAAAGAGTGTCTTTTATAGAATGGCAGAAAATAGAGTTTCGCCGCACGGGGCTACCCTGCCCGGCGGAGAAGGATGGTTTTTTTGGAATACATTAACTTTGAACATAATACCGTTGCCGCCGAGCTGGTGCGGCAGACCTACGACACCCCGCCGCTGGCCTTTGTGCACAGCTACGGCTGCCAGCAGAATGTCAACGATGGCGAGCGCATCAAGGGCGTGCTG
>OMBX01001193.1_pt1 | contig 9825 bp, 8 predicted proteins | sample 1644931 | NCBI WGS metagenome assembly OMBX01 (sample SAMEA103958165, study PRJEB25191) | human gut metagenome | biome: human-associated habitat [ENVO:00009003]; feature: intestine environment [ENVO:2100002]; material: feces | place: Germany | collected 2013/2015
GAGGAGGACGCCATGTATATTCCGCGCAAGATCACCAAGGGATTCATCATCAAGGTCCGCGAGGAGGACGGCACGAAGCGCTACGACTTCCAGTACACGGACCGCTACGGCTATACGAACACCATCGGCGGCATCTCGCGCCTGTTCAACGAGGAGTTCTGGAACTACGCGAAGCTCATCTCGGGCGTGCTGCGCTACGGAATGCCGATCGAGAAGACCGTGTCGCTCATCGAGTCGCTGCATCTGGACAGCGAGTCGATCAACACGTGGAAGACGGGTGTCTGCCGGGCGCTGAAACAGTATATCGTCGATGGCACGCAGGCCAAGGGCAAGTGTCCGAGTTGCGGCCAGGAGAACATGGCCTACCAGAACGGCTGTCTTACGTGCATGTCGTGCGGCTATTCCAAGTGCGGATGATCCCCGCGTGCAGCGATGTTTTCGTAAAAAGGCCCGAAATGTTCGTTTCGGGCCTTTTTTGACGGCGATTCGCCGCTTTGCGCGTTTTCGGGCAAATGAGAACGGAATTTGCAGAGAGCAGGATAACGTATTTTATTATAAACCGATTATGAAAAAAATCTATTCTACGATCCTGCTCCTGGCGCTCGTATCCGCCGCCTGGGCGCAAGAAACCCCGAAGAGGCCGAGCTGGTCCGGCTTCGTTTCCAACGGATTCTGGGACAACTGGGAAATCTCGGTCGGAGCCGGAGCCGGCACGGCCCTTTCGAACGGCACGAACCACGGCAAGTTCGGCGACCGCATCGGATTCGAGGGCAATTTCTCGCTGTTGAAATGGGTGCATCCCGTGGCCGGTGTCCGCGCGCAGTTGCAGGGCGGCTGGTTCAACAACTACGATGCGCTCGACGCCAAGAAGACCTGGCCCTATATGTTCGCGCATATCGACTTCATGCTGAACGCCTCCAACTGGTTCGGCGGCTATCGTGACGACCGCGCCTGGTACGGCGTGCCGTTCGTGGGCTTCGGTTACGTGGCCTCGAACTTCACGGACAAGAGCCAGAAGGACAACGGCACGGGTTCGCGCCAGAACTTCGGATTCACCTACGGTCTGTTGAACAAGTTCCGCCTCTCCCCGTCGTTCGACTTCAATATCGAGCTGAAGGGCATGCTGGCCAAATCGACCCTCTCGCCGTCGCCGATGGACGGCAGCTACCTCTTCGGGTTCAGCGCCACGGCCGGATTCTCGTACCGCTTCAACAACCGCGGCTGGGTTCGCGGGCTGCCGGGTTATACCGCCGAGGACATCGAGGCGTTTCAGGAGATGGTGGCTGCGAGTGCCGCAGCCGTGGCGGCCGTCGAAGCCGACAACGACATGCTGGAGAACCAGTTGCAGACTGCCCGCGCCGAGGCGAAGGCTGCCAGGGCCGCCGCTGCGGACGCTGCCGCGAAGGCTGCCGCCGAAGCCGCTGCCGCCGCAAAGGAGGAGTAAGATGTCCTTTTTTGTCAACACCATGGTCTGCGGCTTTTCGCTGTATCAGATCCTGGCGTTTTTCCTGATCTACTCCTGCCTGGGCTGGTGCCTGGAGGTCATCTATGCCGCCGTTTCCACCGGCCAGCTGGTGAACCGCGGCTTTCTCAACGGCCCGGTCTGCCCCATCTACGGCTTTGGCATGATCATCGTGCTGTTTGCCCTTACGCCCTTGCAACATAGCATCCTGCTGCTGTATATAGGCGGCGTCATCCTGCCCAGTGCGCTGGAGCTGGTGGGCGGCTGGGCACTGTATAAGCTCTACCACACCCGCTGGTGGGATTACAGCGATTTTCCCTTTAACATCGGGGGCTATATCTGTCTGGAATTCTGCCTGCTGTGGGGTGTGGGCACGCTGGTGGTCATGCGCATCGTGCACCCGGTGGTGGCCGACCTTGTAGCTCTGATCCCGCCCTTTGTGGGGGTCATCCTCATGTGCTTTTTGTACGCTGTATATGCGGTGGACGTGGTGGCTACCGCCATTGCTGCCTCTGCACTGGCTGATACGCTGGACACTATGGAGCAGCTGGGAGACAGTATCCACGCCGTCAGCGACGCCATGACCCAGCTGCTGGGCACCACCACCCTGAACGCCGACCAGAAACTGGACGAGGGACGGCTGCAATTCAAGCTTGCCGCCGCCGAGGCGCGGGATGCCGCCGAAAAGCGCCCCTCTGCCCGTGAGACACTGGCTGCCATCCGTGCCAAGGCCGCCGAGGCCAGCGAAGCTGCCCGCCGCGCCAGCGAGGACGCCCGCCTGAACGCTGCCGAAGCTGCCAACGCCGCCCGCCTTGCTGCCAAGGGCACTGCCGAGCGTGCCGCCGAGCTGTTGCAATTGGAACAGTTGGCAGCAGAGCTGCAAGCCCGCAGTGAGGAGATGCAGGCACAGCTGCTGCGCACTCCCCGCATCGTGGGCCCGCGCCGTATGCTGCGCGCCTACCCGAAGCTCCGGCACGGCAAAAAGCTGCGCACCCTGCCCACATTGCGGGAGATGCTGCACCGCGCCGAGCAGGAAAACAAGGACGACAACAAGAATACCAAATGACCCCGAATGCCGCACCGGCGCTGCCGTGTGTGGCATTTTTGTTGCGCTTTGCTCGAATAATGTTGTTATAAAGTGTGAAAAAACTATTTCAAAACGACTGAAACCGTGTTATACTGATTATAAAGTATACAAACCGACCGCAATCGGCTTATCCGCATTCAATCTATCCAAATTGTGAGGAATCGTCATGTCAGAGGAACGAAAGACCAAAACAGATGCCGCCGCACCGGCATCTGCTGCGTTGGAGCGGATCGACCGCAAGGACGCATTTTTACAGGCCCTGCATACATTCCTGACCGCGCATCAGGGAACGGAATGGGCTGTCGCCGCTGTGGATATCCAGCACTTCAAGCTTTATAACGAGCTTTATGGCACCGAAAAGGGCGATGCTCTGCTGGAAACGGTGGCAAACTGTCTGCTGGGTTACAGCAAGCAGACCGGCTATCCTGTGGGCTATTTTGGAAATGATGACTTTTTCCTGTGCCTGCCGGATGAAAAAGCCGAGCAGACCGCTGTGCTTGCCACGCTGCAAGCCTGCATGAATGCCGGCAGACAGGATGTCACCTTCTTTGTGGTAATGGGCGTGTGCCCCATGCAGGCAAACCCCGGCGCAGATGCCGCCACCCTATGCAACTACGCGCAGATCGCCGGTGTAACGACCGACAGCGGCTACCTGCACCGTTTTGAGCCCACCATGCTCAACGAGCTGAAAGAACAGCAGCAGCTGCTGGGCGAGCTGGAGCACGCACTGGACAACCACGAATTCTGCTTCTTTTTGCAGCCCAAGTGCAACAGCATCACCCGCGCCATCGTGGGTATGGAAGCGCTGGTGCGCTGGAACCACCCCACCCGGGGCTGTGTTCCTCCCGCCGAGTTCATGCCGCTGCTGGAGCGCACCGGCCTTGTGACAAGGCTGGACCAGTACATCTGGGAATCCGTCTGCCAGACCCTGCAGAAGTGGCAGGAAAGCGGCAGCAACCTTGTGCCGGTGTCGGTGAACGTTTCGGTGCAGGATATCCTGAACCTGGATGTGCCGCAGATCTTTGCAGATCTGGTGGAAAAATATAAGCTGGAGCCAAAGCTTTTGCTGGCTGAGATCACCGAGACCATGGTGGCCGAGGATACCCAGATGGTGGAAAGCGCCATTCAGGGGCTGCACCGCAAGGGCTTCTCGGTCATGATGGACGACTTCGGCAGCGGGTATTCCTCGCTGAATATGCTCAAGGATACCAACGTCGATGCCATCAAGCTGGACATGAAGCTCATCGACATGAATCAGGAGAACCGCAGCAAGGGCGTGCAGATCGTGGAGTCGGTGGTGGATATGGCGCACCGGCTGAATCTGCCCATCATCGCCGAGGGCGTGGAGACCCCGGAACAGGTGTCCATGCTGCAAGCCGCAGACTGCCTGTACTCGCAGGGCTACTATTTCTTCAAGCCCATGCCGGTGGAAAACGCCGAAAAACTGCTGGCAGATCCCACCAATCAGGATTACTGGGATCTGCGCCGCGACCTGATGCGCCGTGACCGCCGGGTGGAGAACCCGGGCACCGAAAAGACTGCGCTGGCGCTGCAGGCGTACCAGATCTTTACCGATAACGTGCTGGAGATCTCGCTGCTGAACCTTGCCACCGGTGCGTACCGGGTAATCAAGCGGGACGCCCGCCTGCTGGGTGCGGATCTGGAAAAAGAAGAGGATTTTGTCAACTACTGCGACCGTCTGGTGAACGAGAAGATCGTGCACGAGGAGGACGCAGACCTGTTTTTGGAGCAGACCGATCTGGAAGCCTTGCGCTCTGTGCTGTACCACGCCACTGCGCCGGAATTCTACCGCTACCGCGAGAACGTGTCCGGCCAGTATATCTGGGTCACCACAGAGGTGCTGCCCTGCCGGGGCTGCTGTGCCCAGAACCCGTGGGCGACCGTGCTGGTGCGCAACGACGCACAGGCCGACCAGCTCAGCGAGGAGCTGGACTTCTCTTACAGCCACGACACCCTGACCGGCCTTGCCAACCGCAGCCGGTACGAAGCCGACCTGCGGGAGCTGCCCAACAGCGGGTACGAATCCGTGGTGTGCACCTACATTGATGTGGTGGGAATGCACGAGGTAAACGAGCATCTGGGTCACCGCAGCGGTGACACCCTGCTGTGCTGTCTGGCAAACGCCGCCCGCAAGTTCTTTGCTACCAGCCGGGTGTACCGCATTGGCAGCGATGAATTTGTCATCCTTACCCCCAACGAGCCGCCTTACAGTGTGTGGAGCACCGCAGACAGGATGCGCGCCTTCCTGAAGGAAAAGGACTATGCTATTTCCGTAGGCATCCAGCAGACTACCGACCTGCGCCATCTGGACGAAGCTGTGGCCAAGGCCGAGGCCGCCATGCGGCAGGACCGGCAGGCTTACTACGACCATAACGGCCACGCCCGCCAGCTGGAAGGCCTGAACGAAAAGATGGAGCGCACCTTGCAGGAAAAGCGGGACGCGGAGCACTTTTTGAAGGTGCTTGCCCCCAAATACAAGACAGTAATCGTGGTGGACTTGCAGCAGGACACCGTGCGCCCCGTTATTGTGCCGGATTACTTCCAGTCCATTCTGGATACCTGCGGCGGCTCTTTCCGCGCTGCGTTGACCCACTACCGCGACACGCTGGTAGCGCCCGAGGACAGAGAAAACTTTGCAAAGTTGTTCGATTTCGGCCTTGTGCGCAGCACTGTGTTCAGCAGCAACCTGCTGGAGCACCGCTACCGCAAGACGGACGGCCGCAGCTTCTGCATCCGTGTGACCCCCTACTCCCGCAGCGGCTCCCATATCAACGAGGTGCTGTGGATCTTTGCGGATGAAGATGTAGAGTAAGAAGTGTTTAAAAAACGTTCCTCACGGCCTTTGGCCGTGAGGAGCGTTTTTTTCATGGCCACCCGCCGTCTTGCAAAAGCGCCGGGATGTGCTATAATAAAAATCACTTATTCCATACAATATATGTGGGTATATGGGCGGCCGCCCGCTGAGCCCGCAAAGCAAGGAGCTTTTCTATGCAGCATCTGTCCCGAACCGTTTCTCCCGCCCTGCCGCACCCCTGCCTGCGGGCGCTGCGGGCGGCTTTTCCGCAGACCATCCCGGTGCTGGCGGGTTATTTTGTGCTGGGGCTGGGCTACGGCATCTATGTGCAGTCCTTGGGGCTGCCGGTGTGGATGCCCATGCTCATGGGCACTGTCGTGTACGGCGGCTCGCTGGAATTCGTGCTGGCAAGCCTGCTGCTGGGCGCGTTCTCGCCGCTGTCGGCCTTTCTGATGGCACTGATGATTCAGGCGCGGCACCTGTTCTACGGCCTTGCCATGCTGGAGCGCTACAAGGGCTACGGCTGGCGCAGCTTTTACATGATCTTTGCCATGAGCGACGAGACCTTTTCCATCACCTGCTCGGCAACGCCGCCGGAAGGGGTGGACAAGGGCTGGTTCATGTTCTTCATCACCCTGCTGGATCAGCTTTACTGGGTGGGCAGCGCCGGGCTTGGGGCTGCGCTGGGCACTGTACTGCCCTTTAGCACCGAGGGCGTGGATTTTGTCATGACCGCAATGTTCACGGTCATCTTCCTGAATCAGTGGGAAAAAGATCAGCAGCACGGCAGTGCCCTGATCGGGCTTGCCGTGCCGCTGGTGTGTCTGATTGTATTTGGTTCCGGCAGCTTTCTGCTGCCGTCCATGGCTGGCATTTTGGTGCTGCTGCTGGCTTTGCGCCGTCCGATGGAAAAAGCAGCCGGGGAGGTAGAGGAATGACAGCAGTTCAGATGGGGCTTACCATTGCGGTGTGCACCGCCGCCACCATGCTTACCCGGTTTTTGCCGTTTCTGATCTTTTCCAGCAAGGAGCAGCAGCCGCCGGAGGTGGTGCGGTATTTGGGGCGGGTGCTGCCCGCCGCCATCTTCGGGATGCTCATCGTCTATTGCCTGAAGGGTGTCACCCCGTTCTCCGGCAGTCATGGCATCCCGGAAGCGCTTGCGCTGCTGGTGACCATCGCGCTGCACAAGTGGAAGCACCAGACTCTGCTGAGTGTGGCCGGGGGCACCCTTTGCTATGTACTGCTGGTGCAGCTGGTGTTCTGAAAAAACAGCTCAGTGGTAGAAGGTGTCAAAGTTCACCTGACGGTAGAACCGCTGCTGCAGCTGGTCAAAGCTTTCGCAGTTCTGCGCCAGCAGCCACATACTTTTGGTCACCACCGCCTCGATGGTCATATCGTGGGCTTCCAAAAAGCGGAAACGGTTGCGCACCCGCTTGCCCACCTCATACACGCCCACGTCGCTGCCCTCGTAGGTGACCTGCGTGGTCATGATGAGCACCTTGTGGGTGGTCTCGTAATCGCCCAGCCCGGCGGCAAAGGCGTCCATCAGCTGCTGCGGGATGCCGCCCACGCCGAAACTCTCCACGATGACGCAGTCGTACAGGTGGAAGATCTCCGGGATGAGCGCCGGGGACATCCCGGGCGTCAGCTTGAGCAGGAACACCCGGCTGTCCAGTGTGCGGCTGAACTCCACCGGGCCGGTGGGCCACGGCGAGGGGATGTACCGCACCAGCCGGTCGCCCTGCACCAGCGCCAGCTCCGGGAAGTTGACCGACGCAAAGGCGTCGTAGCTGATGGTCTTGTTCTTCTTGGCGCGGGTGCCCGCGATGACGTGCCCGCCAAACACCACCATCACGCCCCGGCTGCCCGGGTCGATGGCGCAGACCACGCTGTCCCGCAGGTTTTTCTTGGCATCGGTGATCTCGTTGGAGATGGGCTGCTGCGCGCCGGTGAGGATGATGGGCTTATCCGCATTCTGGATGAGATAGGAGAGTGCCGCCGCAGAGTAGGCCAGCGTATCCGTGCCGTGGCAGATGATAAAGCCATCGTACAAGGCGTAGTTTTCCTGAATGGCGCGTGCCATCATGAGCCAGTGCTCCTGCCCGAGGTCGGTACTGTCGATGCTGCACAGCGCCAGCGTTTCCGGGCAGCACAGCTCCTTCAGCTCCGGCAGATGGGCAAGCAGTTCCTCGCTGCTAAGCACGGGCTTTAACCCCTGCTGGGTGCGCACGCTGGCAATGGTGCCGCCGGTGGTGATGAAAAGCAGACGTTGTTTGGACATAAAGCAAAAGCCCCCTGTGGCAGTAGATTTCAACATGACAACAGTATAGCACACGCCCCGGGGCTTGAACAGTGCCCGCCGCCCAAAAAGTTTTTGCGACCCGGTCACAGAAATCTGCGCGGCTTTGGTGTATAATAAGGGCAAAAGAACCATGCAAAGGAGCAACACCATGTCCAACATCGTCATCGTAGGTTCCGGCCCGGCGGGGGTGTCCGCCGCTTTGTACGCCGTGCGCGCCGGGGTGCAGACCACCGTGCTGACCAAGGGCTCCGGGGCGCTGGCGCGCGCCGAAAAGATCGAAAACTATTACGGCTTCGCCCAGCCGGTCTCCGGGCCGGAGCTGGAACGCCGCAGCATCGAGAACGCCCGGCGGCTGGGGGTGCAGTTTGTGCAGACCGAGGCCGTGGGGCTGACATGGACCGACCGTTTGACCGTGGAAACGCTGGCAGGCGCGTACCCGGCAGACGCGGTCATTCTGGCAACGGGTGCTTCCCGCGCGGTGCCGCGCATCCCGGGGCTGACCGGGCTGGAAGGCCACGGCGTAAGCTGGTGCGCCGCCTGCGATGCCTTTTTCTACCGCGGGAAGGACGTGGCGGTGCTGGGCAGCGGCGAGTACGCCCTGCATGAGGTGCAGGCGCTTTTGCCGGTGGTAAAAAGCGTCACCCTGCTGACGAACGGCGCAGCCCTGACCGTAGACTTCCCGCCCGAGGTGAGCGTTTGCACCCAAAAGGTGGAAGCCATTCTGGGCGAGCAGGCTGTCACCGGCGTGCAGCTGGAGGGCGGCGCGGTGCGGGAGGTATCCGGCGTATTTGTGGCGCTGGGCGTAGCGGGCAGTACCGCACTTGCCCGAAAGCTGGGCGCTGCCGTAGAGGGCAGCCGCATCGTGGTAGACGATAAGATGCAGACCACCGTGCCCGGCCTGTACGCCGCCGGAGACTGCACCGGCGGGCTGTTGCAGGTGGCAAAGGCTGTTTACGAGGGCGCACTGGCGGGTACGGAAGCCGCCAAGGCGCTGCGAAAGGGGTGAGCCGTATGGCAGAAGCATCTCCGCACGCCCGGTGTCTGGCCTGTGCGTTTCCGTTCTGGGAGCAGCTGACCCCGGCAGAGCAGGAGCGGCTGTGCCGCTTTACCCGCCCGGTGCACTACGCCAAGGGCGCCCGGGTGCACAGCCCGCTGGAAAGCTGCGTGGGCATCCTTTTGCTGCGCAGCGGGCAGCTGCGCAGCTATCTGCTGTCCGAGGACGGCAGGGACGTAACGCTGTACCGCCTGTTCGGCGGGGAGGTGTGCATTCTGTCCGCCTCCTGCGTGATGGACGCGGTGAACATCGACCTCTACATCGACGCCGAGGAGGACACCGAAGCGCTGTGCATCAGCGCGGGCATCTTCCGGCAGCTGATGCAGGAAAACGTCTATGTGCGCTGCTACGCCTACCAGATGACGGCAGAGCGCTTTTCCGACACTATGTGGACGATGCAGCAAATCTTGTTCATGAGTGCCGACCGGCGGCTGGCGATTTTTCTGACCGATGAGCTTGCTAAGACCGGCGGCGCGGACCTCCGCATGACCCATGACCAGATGGCAAAGTACATGGGCTCTGCCCGCGAGGTAGTGAGCCGGATGCTCAAATACTTTGCGCAGGAGGGCTGGGTGCGGCTGTACCGCGGCGGGGTGCAGGTGCTGGACAAGCAAAAACTGCAAGCGCTGGCAAGAGGAGAATAAGAGATAAAAAACAACACCGGAGCGTCCGAAGATGCTCCGGTGTTGTTCAGTTTATCTTCAGGAGATCGCGTCCACGTCCCACTTCATGCGGACGGCGTCGGCGCCGTCCAGCTTGATGTGCAGCGCACCGGCGTTGTCCAGTACCTGCTCCGGCTTGCGGGCACCGCACAGGACGTGCAGCCCCGGGATCATGCGGGCGGTCATGGCGATGACCAGCTGCGCCATGGTGCAGTCGTACTTCTCGGTCAGGTCGCCCCACTTTGCCAGCAGTTCCAGCGCCTGTGCCCGGCGGGTGGGCTGGAAGCAGGGGTTCGTGTTGCGGGTGCTGCCCTCCGGGTAGGTGGTGTCCATGGTCACCTTGCCGGTCAGAAGCCCCTGCTCCAGCGGGGAGTAGGCCTGTACCGAGACGCCCAGCTCCTTGCAGGTGGGCAGCAGCTGCTTTTCAATGCGGCGGGTCAGCA
>OMBX01001197.1_pt1 | contig 9811 bp, 16 predicted proteins | sample 1644931 | NCBI WGS metagenome assembly OMBX01 (sample SAMEA103958165, study PRJEB25191) | human gut metagenome | biome: human-associated habitat [ENVO:00009003]; feature: intestine environment [ENVO:2100002]; material: feces | place: Germany | collected 2013/2015
TTGTTTTTCTCCTCCATAGAAAAAAGAGGAAGGTGTAACCTAGGGTTACTACCTTCCTCTTTCTCTTATATATTTGATATACGATATATCTTACACGATACACTATTTATAGTTGTGGCTCACCACTGCATTTCATCAAGTTCTCGTGGGCTTAACTTACGCCCTAGTTTTTCTTCAACACGCGCAGCCCACACAAGATTACCATTCTTGATCATTTCAATCTCCTCTGGTGCCTTGTAAGGTTTATGCGGTAACCCTAAAGCCTTCCAGTCGGCCTTAAATTGTTCTACTATCCTCATGGTTAGTCTACTCCTTCCTTCAAAAAGCGGTCAATGAGCGACTGACATGCTGCCGTATGAAACATTACACGGTTGGTATTTGCAATACGACTGCAACCATAGCGACGCACGTAGTAGTCTAAAAGAGCAGTCTTTGAAAGACACATCATGACCCCCTCAAAACCTCGGTTGAAAGCATCTTGAGCAACATGTGCTAACAAAAGACCTGCTATCCCTTGATTTTTCTTGTCCATACGAACCTCTAACTTATGAACAAAGGTGTAAGCGTCACTAGGCTCTGGAGTGAACTCAATCATTCCTAAAACCTCCCCTTGCATCACAAAACCACTGGTAATAGCTTTAGAGGAACTCCTTACCGTCCAATCAACTTCAAAACCTTCTGACGTCAAATCAGATAAGGTCGAGATCGCATCTGAACTAAAGTCCCAAAAGAATGTCTCTTTCATGTCCTGTTTCCTCGCCAACATGTTTTCTTTATATCTATTATAACACCATTATTAGATAGACAGTCGGACTAAGGTAAGCTCTTTCTCATAGGCTTCCTCTAACTCTTTCAGATAAGTCTCTGAATAGTCTCCAAGGTCTTCATCTACTAAGAGTTCAGTGGTTACCCCTTTACCTGGGACATTGCGAGTTCGAACGGACGCTTTATAAATAAAATTCACGCCAGACTCAGCATCCACATAATCAAATGTGGCAGACACTGGGATATCGCTAAGAGTACTGTCTTGCTTTAAGATGTTAGGCAAAAAGCTATCGACATTCTCTCGAATATTCCAGTTACCATAAGCTGAAAAAAGAAGTGTCACTGAGACTAGTCCTTCTTCAGTTGTGATACTATCCACTTTACTTGGATAACCTTCTAGAGTCGTTGGGGTCCAAGCTTTCGCATTGATTACCCTATGAGTAGCCACCAGCACTTCAATGTCTGACAATGTTGGTGCGGAAATAGTGACCTTGCCAAAGGCTTCAGAAATGTTTCCCATCTTTTTTCTCCTCTCTTCTTAAACCACAAGCCATTTTGCCTGTAGTTGCATTGCTACTGCTATGCTTGTGCTTACTTTAAAAAGCAGACGCTCTTGGTTATCTCTTGCAACTACAACAGCAGCACTCCCCTTATACAAAACCGAAATGGTACTTTTTCGAGGAAGTGCTTCTAGTAGAATACTAATTCTATCCATAACGACCTCCTCCTAGGCTGGTGCTACTACCCACATAGAGCGGATAGCTTGCACCTTTCTATTCGTCCCTGCACGGTCTAAGTGGCAATCGCTATCAAAATTAGTACCGTAGACATCTTCGTATACCTCTCGCATACGTTTGCCCAGGTCCTCAATATGAGACAATTGCGCTTTCGAGGCACGTGCATTGAGGTCAGTCATATAACGATGATAAGCTTTTCTAAACATCGCATTTAATCTGGCATCATTCTCTAGGTACCATTTAAGGGAGTAATTCTTGTAGTGCTCTTGTAACCACAAGGCTTTTTCTCTTTTTGTCATTGTTTTTTCTCCTTTATAAAATAAAAAAATGGCCCCTAGGACCATTTTTCTGTTCATGTTTTGAGGACTGTCAGTTCGTTAAGCAGGGCTTCGTAGTAAAGTCTCCGTTTCAGACGTGACGAAAACAAATCCACAAATTCCTTGTAGTAATGAATATCTTCATTCGTATAGGATTTACAGGGACGGTCTTCATCATAAACGATTAACCAGACTCTTTCTCCAGGGACAGCTTCACTCATTGTATTGACTCCTCTGTTATCCAAAGCTTCAAGACCCGCTAGTGAAACATACCCTACTCGAACCTTATGCCCGTCGTTCTTTAGATAAGTACACACTTTCGCCATACATTGCCTATGTTTTTTGGGCTTATGGGCACCCTCTAAAAAACACAGTATATTAATAATAGACGTCTCCTTCCTTTGTTCAACTACGAAAAAGGTGTTGAATCCCTTCTATCAAAAGAATAGGGATTAGAAATACCACGGCAACTACAGGTTTAAAAACCAATTTGTTGCGAAGCAAGTTGCATAGGAAAAAATAGTCTAGAATGGCCACTAACCCAATAAACAACAACTCTGGAAGTGTCTGTTTAAAGAAAGTGTACCAAACTTGTTGTTCGACATAAGTTCGGTTTGAATGGAAAAGATCTAAAACACTGGTGATTGTTTATCTGACAAAGTAGTCACGACTAATCACCTCTTTTTGCTTCTGTTGCAAAGCATGGTTGTACATATTTAGCAAAGATTCCTTCTTAATAGAGTCCTCTTCTGCGATATATGCTTCAAAAAGATCGTTAATGTTTTGCATATCCATTCCTACCTTCGTCTTTATAATATCATGTTGTATAATTCTCTTCCTATTATATCATACTCTTTCTCACCCAGGGATAGTTCTACCTTCTGGCTAATGTTCACTTAAAGCCAATCAGGTAAATGGCACTAATGAACATTTCTCTTATGTTGTTGCCGTAATAAAGCCTGACCACTTTTTGTTCTACACCTATTGCTGTTGTGCTTGCTGACGTTGTTTGGCAACAAAATCAGACAAGGCTTTGAGTTGAACAGTCAATCCCTGGCTTTCGCCTAGTTCCGACCACTCAAGCAACTGGCTTTCTGTGGCTCCAAGAGACATGGCTGCTTCTTCACCACGAGCAACCATTTGAATTAGTTGATCATCGTTACAAACATTTGCTTTTGTCCCTTTTGGCTCTAGAGTAGCTGTTTCACTCATTTGAGTAGCTACTTCAGATTCACTAGTTGCTTGTGATACACTCTCGCTTGCAACTTTGTTAGTAACTGATGTCACCTCACTTAGTGATGTCTGTTCACTACTACTCAAAGAAGACGCAACTGACGCAGACTTGGCTGATTTCCCATAACGAGCACCCGTTGGTTTGCGAGGTGTTTTCGCTTGGGCATTTGATTGATAAGTATGGTTATTACCATAATTACCAGTCTCTTGTGTTGATTGCGATTGATTTGGCACATTGTCCATATCTAGTTCTTCGCTATCAGCCTCAATGCCAAGCAAGGTTTTCACCTCGTATCGACGTAGGTAAGTCACCTGAGCTCCCAGGTTCTTAATGTCATTGACATTGTAGAACACAGGAACAGACTCAATAGCGTAAGAGGCACCACTTTCGTGAAGTAGTGTCGTCACAACTTTGAGTCCATTAGCATTACCAAACGGGATATGTTTGGTTTGTTGCGTCAAAGTTAGACCATACTTATTGAGTGCTGGACGTACAGCCCCTAAAATCTCTGAGAGAGGGGCGAACTTAAAGTCCACGTTCTTAAACGTGACTCTACTTGTCGCTGTTACAGCTCCAAACTCAGCTTGAGCCTTGGCCAAAGCTTCAAAGAGTGGAGCCATTACCTCTGGCTCCAGTATAGAATGGTCTTTTTTAGCTTGTTCAGCTTTTTGCCATTCTAATTGCATTTCAGCCTTAGCTAGAGACACCTTTGCCTCAACGAGTTCAGCTAGCATGTTTGTGTTGTTTCCCATAGTTTCAGTCATTGTTCTTTCTCCTTAATTATAAAAAGTGGTCTTTTGACCACTTTATTTCCTATTATTGTTGTAAAAATTCTGCCACTGTTTTTGCTGCTACTAACGACTTATTCGTTAAACAGTAATCACAGTGACCACAGCCTTCGACAGACTTATGTGCCAAAGCATCTTTAAGTGCTTCAACATGTCCATAGAAGATCTCTTTTCCCATTTCAATGATAGTATCATCGATCAGAATTAACTCCTTATCTGGAACAGGTTCTTTTGAAACTGCCATAATATAAGGTGTAAACTCATAACCGTAGGTATGCTTCAGCAACTCCTGATATACGTACATTTGTAGCGTATACTGATACTCTACAATGTTATAGAGAAGAGACTTCGTGTACCGATGAAGTGTCGTCGAATATTTTTCCGACTGAAGACTCTCCATCGTTTTCAAGTCTACGAAGTAACCGCCTGAAAGATTAAGGCTATCAATTTTACACTTGAAAGGAATCCCTTCTAGCATACCAGTGATAATCCGTTCTTTCTCCACCAGTTCATCATCTGTACCATGATACAAACGATTAAAAAGCTCTTCTTTCTCTAAAGCAGCAATCATCTTATCTGCTTGTTTGAAAGAGGCTTTTACCTGGCCAGCGGTTTTCCCTCGTTGACTAATGATCTTATCTCGATTCCTTTCCAAAAAAGCTTCATGAGCTTCTTTAGTCTCGAAATAAGAATGGACATAATTACCAACCAGTAGGCTTTCTGTCTCTGTTTTCTCAGACCAAAAACCTAGGTCAACAACTTGCTGTCTTAAGGGACATTTGATGTACTCCTTAAAACGAGAAGTGGACATATATATCCTATCTTGGTAGTAATTTTCCTCTGTCAACGGAGGAAGTATCTCTACTTCTTCTATCATTCTTTCTCCTTTCATGACAAAAAGAGCTCAGTATGACTGAACTCTTTCTATTTTCTTCTAAAGACCTTGGACTATGTACTAGAAAGGAATATTCTCAAACATAGAATCATCTAGAGGTACTCCACCTCCAGGAAAGCCCCCTTCTGCAGGTCCAAAATCTGGACTTTGCGAAGAAGTGTTACTATGTTCACGAGGTTGTAGGTTATCAAAGTTTGACACATTAACCTCGGTTACATAGACACGTTGACCTTGCTGATTCTCGTAGCTACGAGTTTGCAACCGTCCCTCAACTGTCACAAGATATCCTTTCTTGATCCAGTTTGCAAAATTCTCCGCATGTTTACCCCAAATAACGAGGTTAATAAAGTCGGTCTCTCGCTCTCCATTTTGATTTTTAAAATCACGGGGAGAGGCGATTCGAGCCGTCGCCACTGCCTTGTTCGAAGGTGTGTAGCGAAGTTCCGGATCTGATACCAAACGACCAGTAATAATGACTTTGTTAAGCATAAGCTTTTCTCCTTTAAATTGTTGTTGTAAAGTTACCTTGGAAAGCCTCGAACACCTGTTCTTAGCTCTCCTCCGCTTGCCGACAGTTTAGACTTGGGAACACCTGTTCCTCGCGTCCAAACATCGAGATGTCGCCTTCCTTTTTTGTCCGTCTACCCAAACTCAAAACAAAAAAAGCATAACAAAGAAGCCGGCAAGCCTTGTCTCAAAAAACAAGGATGCGCGTGCCTATGGCAAACCATAGGAAAAACTTCTCGTTATGCTTACTTGCTAATAACGTTTGTTGTAGCCTTTCAAAAACTCAAGGCAATTTTCTCGTACGTGTTTCAAAGCGTTAAGCCCCTTATTTCTGTCTGATGGCTTAACTGATAGCTAAAAGCGAGTACGCTCTCTTTTAACCCCTTAAACATGGTATGCTTTTCACTGGGACAGAATCAGTAATCACATATCCTCCTCCATGTTTCCTCTTTTCTCTAGTCACTTGACTATGAGTTCACCGTTTGAGGTGTGGTGAAATAGATATAAATTAAACAATTTATGTCTTTAGTATAGCAAACGCATGAAAAAATAGCAACCTAAGGTTAAAGACGACTTACAGTAAAATAAAAAAACACCTAAAAGGCGCATGAAATACATTTCCGAGAGTTTTTTGGCTCTATAATTTCTGTAGTGGGTAAAACCACTGTAGAGATTATGGAGCTTTTTGAGTGCAGACAAAAAGTCCCATAAGAACTATAATGAAAAGCAACCAAACCATCATTAGGAAGAACTTATGAGACTTATTAAGAATACCACAGAATTAATCGGAATTAAAGACCCTAACATTATTATTTCTCTTGTTTTTGAAACCGATACTCATATCGAGATTCATGCAAAACTGGATTACCCTGCACCACCATGCCCTCATTGCAAAGGAAAGAAGATCAAATATGATTTTCAAAAACCTTCTAAAATCCCTCTTCTCGAACAAGCTGGAATTCCAACACTACTACGCCTAAAAAAAACGTCGCTTCCAGTGTAAAAATTGTAAGAAAGTCACGGTAGCTGAGACATCAATTGTTGAGAAAAACCACCAAATCTCCAACCTTGTCCGACAAAAGGTTGCTCAACTTCTAACTAAGAAGGTATCACTAACGGATATTGCTAGAAGACTTCGTATATCGACGTCCACTGTCTATCGTAAACTTGACCGGTTTACTTTCAAGGAACATTATGACAAGCTCCCAGCTGTTATGTCTTGGGATGAGTTTGGGTTCAAGAAAGGTGAACTCGCTTTTGTGGCTCAAAACTATGAGACCAACAAACTCATAACCATCCTTGATAATCGCCGTCAAACCACTATTCGAAACCACTTTTTGAAGTATCCATTGAAGGTTCGCCAAAAAGTGCAGTTTATTACAATGGATATGTCAGGAGCCTGTATCCCACTAGCTCGTAGACTTTTCCCAAACGCCGAAATCATTATTGATCGTTTCCACATCATCCAACACCTTGGTCGAGCCTTTTTGAAGACAAGAATTGCCATTATGAATCAATTTGATAAGAAGTCACTACCCTACCGAGCCTTGAAAAATCACTGGAGACTCTTCCAAAAGGACAGCCGTAAGTTATCTTGTAAGTCATTTCACTCGAAGACCTTTGGTCAAACCTTAAGTCCATATGAAGTCGTTAAGAAGACACTAAATTTCTCAGAAGAACTCGCTAACTATTATAACCTCTATCAGCTGTTGCTGTTTCACTTTCAAGAAAAGAGGGTAGATGAGTTTTTTGAGTTAATAGTGGAGAATATAAGCAAGCTCAATCACTACTTCAAAACTGTCTTTAGAACCTTTCTTAGACACAAACAATACATCAAAAACGCACTAGAAACACATTACTCAAATGCAAAATTGGAGGGCACAAATAAGATTATCAAAGACATCAAATGTCTGGGTTTCGGTTCTAGAAACTTTATTAACTTTAGGAAGTGTGTTTTCATCACTCTGAACATAAAAATAGAGAAGACCTATCAGGTCCTCTCTAGATATTAGCTTTTCGTCACCCACTACAGTTGAGACATTTAGAGGCAGGATAATCGAGCTTAGCAATGACTTCTTTGTGCGTTCCAGCATCAAGATAATCTAAGATAAAAATATTTTTGTCATTAATTCCAAGTATGTTTGTGATAAAATTTAATTGTTCCATAAGATTCTTTCTAATGAGGGTTTGATCACTTTTTCATTATAGGTCTTATGGGGATTTTTTTCTACAAAAACATAGACTCCATAATTCCTACAGTGGTTTTACCCACTACAGAAATTATAGAGCCAAAATTTTAAGTAGTAAATGAATTTAAGATAGGAGATATAGTAGCGAATAGTTTAATCAAACAAAATTGTTTTATTATGGCTAATACATTTTTTTGACTCATCCCAGTAATTAATACTTTCAAAACTTCCTTCACGTAAGTAAAGGGGCAACCTATTTTTAATTTCTTCTTGCATAGATATTTCTTCAATATCTTCTAAATTCCACCATTTAGGTTCTCCTTCTCTAGAAGCACGAATATCTCCAGAAAAATTTGTACACAAAAAATCGTAGTATACGAACCTTTCGTTACCAATAGTATTGGTAAATCCAGAAATACCTTTTAATTTTAAATTTAAAGCAGTTAGACCAGTCTCCTCTTTTAATTCTCGAATAGCAGCTTCAAAGAAACTTTCAGGAAACTCTACTTTCCCACCTGGAGGAATCCATCCAGGAAAATCATCATGTTGTCTATTAAGTAAAAGAATTTTATTGTTTTTTACTACACACACATTAACCCAGTTTTTTATATTTTCTGCCATTTATACCTCCTAATATAAAACCAATTGTGACATTTTTTAGATTAGTTGTCAAATAGGAGAATAACTGGATAACCGTTCTAAACTTAATCGGCTCTATAATATTTGTAGTGGGTAAAAACAAGATAACGTTCAATGTTATTTGTATATTCTTGAGCTCCTAGAACTTTATGGATATATTTTAAAGATTGTGGCTCTTTTCTTACAAATTCTTCCCTTTCTTCTGGAGTTAATAAGAAGATAGGGCTTCTTATCCTTATCATCTTTTCTCCTTTACTTTCTGTAACATATTTAAGGGAACTAGCATTTTGTCGTGTATATATTAGTGAGAGGCATTTAAAATACTAGTTAGCAACTCTTGCTAGTTTTCCCTATTTATTGATAGCAATATAAATTGAAAATAGGCATGAAAAAAGACGATAGATTTTTTATTTCTATCGTCTTTAATACTTTATATTCCGTTCGACAAACTTGAAGTTGTTTACTTACAGTACTCCTCTATTTTGTAGCTATATTCTTTTAGAAGTCCCCGTGAATAAATTTTTTTATTTTTTGAATCTCTAACTTCTTTCCAAAGGATAGCCGCAACTTTTAACTTGTTGGAGTAATGATTGCTAAATTCATCTGCACAAAAGTCTTTTAGAAATTGATTCCATTGGCAAGCTGAATTATCATACTTGGCGTAGTCTGACTCTCCATAGTATATTTTAATCATATCTTGGATTGTAAAATTTATGTTGTTGTCCCGTTTTACTTTTCGCCAAGCTGTTGCCATATCAGCATTAAATTTAAACGGATTAACACCTGTTACAGCTGAAAAATAATCACGAAATTTCTGATTAAAGGAAAACCCACATTCAAGTAATGATGTATTTAGGGTTATTATTTCGGTTTGATTTTTGTTTCTTTTCCTCAAAAATTTTTCTACTCTATTTCCCTTAAAATATTGTTCTATAATATGATTTAATTCTTTTTTTGTACATCTGTATTCTAATCCAAGGTACTTACAAATTTGTGAAAGCTCTTCTCGATACCAGTAGTATCTGTTAAATTCTTCAAATGATTTTATATCTCTAAAATCAGGTCTATTTTCTTCCAAATGCTAACCTCTATAACTCCAAATTTATCTTATTATACCATAGATAAAAAAAGTCATCCCCTGGCTAATTTGTCATATAGACCTAGTATCTAATATATCATAGTATGACATTGTCCTGTTTCATTTCATTCGTCACTGCCTCTGTCATTCTATAATTCTATAATTCTGTCAATATTTTGGACACATTTTTGGAGAAAAGACACGATTTTCATACTGTACCAACAAACCATCTGTAAGACACCCTAGAAAAAGAACTCTGCCCATTAGCAGAGTTTGAATATAGATTTCCCAATAAAGACTCAGTTCATCCTTAACGGAATCACAACCAATACAGTAAATTGATGTGACTGAACAGTAATATTTAAATGTCCCTTCAATTTCATAGCCCGATCATAACTACTTTTTATCCCTATACCTTGCCGGTTAGGAGATTTTATAGACTTCATTCCATCGTAATTAACATCTACATTAGAATCTTTGATTGAATTGGCAACTTTAAAAACTAATTTGTTATTCTTAAAACGCAAAGTTATTTCAATTGGATCATCTAAGTTATTACGTTCAATTTCCTCTATAGCATTATCAAGAATATTACCCAGAATAGCACACGAATCAATAGCAATAGCACTTAGATCTAAATTATATGGAATTTGTAAATCTAA
>OMBX01001198.1_pt1 | contig 9797 bp, 10 predicted proteins | sample 1644931 | NCBI WGS metagenome assembly OMBX01 (sample SAMEA103958165, study PRJEB25191) | human gut metagenome | biome: human-associated habitat [ENVO:00009003]; feature: intestine environment [ENVO:2100002]; material: feces | place: Germany | collected 2013/2015
CGGTTTCATGTAAATCGCAGAAAAAATCCCTCTGGCGGCGGATGGGGTTGGAAAGAAAATCGCATGAACCAGCCATACTCCATAGGAAACCTCTCAATGCTTATCCAAGTGCATAAATCACGCGATACAGGACCTGTTTCCAGAAGCGCTTGTCTGCGAGCAGCTGCTTTGTCAGCTGTTCCGCGTGCGCTTGCATCGGAAGCAGGTCTTCCCTGTTCAGCTTATGATAGCTGAATCTTGCCTTTTCAGCGATTTCCAGAAAATCGCTCGGAACCTCTGTTTTGGTCTGCCGGGAAAGCCAGCAGATATGATGATACAGCGCAACTGCCCGGCGGTTGGGTGAGCCCCTCCCAATCGTAGTTCTTCGAACGCTGAACCGCAGCGCGCGCCAAAGGAACATGGCGGCAGCCAACACCAGAACCGGCCAAACAAAATGCAGGATGTTAACGGACTTTTTGTCGGTTTTCTGCGGTGTTTCCTGACTTTCTGCCGGGATATCCGGAACAGCGGGCGGTTCGTCGCCTGCGGGCGGCGTATCCTCCGGCTGGTTGTCTGCCGGCTCAATAGGAGCGGCAATGGGTTCCTCCGGTGCTGTCTGCGCAGGGGTGTCTGCCGCAGGCGTTGGATCATCCCGAAGCCAGCCGATCCCGTTCAGATAGATCTCCACCCACGCATGCGCATCGTCCGAGGTCACGGTCGTCCATTCGTTTTCATACACATCTGTGTAATAGCCGGTCACATAACGCGCCGGAACGCCAAGACATCGCAGCAAAATCGTCGCCGCAGTCGCATAATGCACACAGTAACCGGTTTCGCTGCGCGAACTGGTGCGCGTAGCGGAAGCGCGGATGGTCGCGCCGGTTTTCCGCCAGCAGCGCCTCACGCTGGTCAAAATAGCTGTCCTTGAAATAAGAAAGATTCTCCGCCATCAGATCCAGCCGCGTCACAGCGCAGTCGGACGGCAGCGCGGACAAAAACGCCTCGGCCAGCTTTTTCGTGTTCGACGCTTCGCGCCGGATGCAGCAGTCGACAAACAGAACGTTTTTCATCGTGTCCGCTCCTGTTCCAGCCGGTAAAAGGCTTCGAGCGCGGTCAGAATTTCATTGCGCTCGCCGATGGCGGTCAGGCTTTCGCCGTTGACATAGCCGCCGATGGCGTTCGCGGTATCCTCGCCATATACGACGACGTTATTGAGAATGGAAGCTGTCTTCATCCCGCGCAGACGGCCGATGGTAAACAGCGCTGCGGATTCCATATCCGCGCCCAGCGCGCCCTTGCGCGACCAGTAGGCGCTCTCCGCGTCGTTTTCCTCGTGATAAAAGCTTTCGTGGCTGTGGATGATGCCGACATGATACGGGCAGCCGAGCGCCTTCGCGGCCTCCACGCACAGTCCCAGCAGCTGATAGTCGGCGACCGCCGGATATTCCGGATGGACATAGGCCTTTGAAGCCCCATCGTCGCGGATCGCACCGCAGCCGAGGATCAGATCGCCCAGCGCAATGCCTTTTTGCAAGGCTCCGCAGGAGCCGATGCGGATGGCGGCCTCCACGCCGATGTTGTGCAGCTCCTCCACGCAGATCCCGGCGGACGAGCCGCCGATGCCCGTGGAGACGGCCAGAACGGGCACGCCCTTATAGGTGCCGGTCAGACTGCGGAACTCGCGGTTGTACGCAAGCTCCCGCACGGATTCCAGCTGTGCGGCCACGCGGTCAAGCCGGGCCGGGTCGCCGGGCAGGATCGCATAACGCACGCCAAGCGTTTCGTCCAGACAAATATGCGCCTGTTTCATCTGCATATGCTCCTTTTATAGTTATATCGTCTGAATTTCAATATGGTAACGGTTCCGGCTGCAAAGCGCGTGCTCGACCTCCACGCGGTAGTCCAGATCGAGAACGCCCCCGTGCTCGTTGAGCAGAACGGTCATATCCTCCGTCACGACGCTGATCATCATCGCGCCGAAGCCGACGTCGTACAGGGATTCATGCGCCTGCCTGCGGTCGAAGACCATTTCGGCGTTGACCTTTCCGCTGCGCCGCAGCGTGACGGTCTTCCCGTCTTCGATCTGAAAGGAGGTCACAACGCCCTCAAGCCCGGTCATTTCCGACTCGATATAGGACAAAAGCGCGAAGCCCGGCTCATAGCAGTACGAGCCGTCTGTCACCAGCTCGAGCGTCTGCGGCCCGCCGTCCTCCATGGTCTGCGTGCCGGTGATGGCAATTCTTGCGGCCTGTACCATCACGCCTCCAGCGCAAGCGCGATCAGATCGTCCAAGAGCTCACCGTAGGGGATGCCGCTGGCCTCGAAGAGCTTGGGGTACATGGAAATGGACGTAAAGCCCGGAATGGTGTTGATCTCGTTGAAGACGACCTCGCCGTCTGCCTTTACAAAGAAGTCGACACGGGACAGGCCGCGGCAGCCCATGGCCTTGTAGACGCGGACGGCAAGCTCGCGCACCTGCTCGGCGGTCTGCTCGGAAATGCGGGCCGGGATGTACAGGTGTGCGCAGTCGGAGATATATTTTGCGTCGTAGTCATAGAATTCCGCGCCGGAGTCGATCTCGCCGCAGACGGAGGCAAACGGATTGTCGTTGCCGAGCACGGCGACTTCGACCTCCTGCCCGCTGATGAATTCCTCGACCAGAACCTTGCGGTCGTATTTCAGCGCCGCCTCAATTGCCGTTTCCAGCTCGGCGCGGTCCTTCGCCTTTGCGACACCGACGGACGAGCCGGTTCCGGCGGGCTTGACGAAGACGGGATAGGCGAAGCGCGCCTCAACGGCGCTCAGCGCCGCTTCCCGGCTGCGGGCAAAGCCCTCGCGCGTGACGAGCTGCCACGCTGCCTGCCGGACGCCTGCGGCGTCGGCGATCAGCTTCGTGGTGGTCTTATCCATGCAGGCGGCGGAGGCCGCGACGCGCGGGCCGACATAGGGAATGCCCGCGATCTGGAGTAAACCCTGGATCGCGCCGTCCTCGCAGTTTTCACCGTGCATCACGGGGAAGACCACGTCGATGCGCTCGCGCACGACGCAGTCGTTTTCAAAGCTCAAAAGCCCCTGTCCGCGCACGGGGGAAAGCGCCGCGCGGCGGTTCTCCTCGCAGTTCTGCCACGTTCCGGCGGGAAGCATCCCGTAATCCTTGCCGCCGAACAGGATCCAGTCGCCGTCCTTCGTGATGCCGACCGGGAAGATGTGATATTTATCTTTGTCCAGGCGGTTCAGCACAGATTCTGCTGACCGCAGCGAGACTTCATGCTCCGACGAAACGCCGCCGAACAGCACACAAACGCTCAGTTTTTTCAAAACAGGCTCCTCTTTTCCGCCGCCGCAGATCAAAAAGCGGGCAGCATACATATCATATGCGAAACCGCCGCAGAACACAAGTATCTTTTTCCGAAATCCGGCGTTTTTGCCTATGCTGCCTTTGACTTCTCTGCGCAGGACGGATAAAATAGGGGCAGAAACGGGGGAGAGCCTATGCAGGAGCGTGTACGCATCTGTGATATCGCGGAGGAGCTGGGCCTGAGCACAGCGACCGTCTCCAACGTGATCCACGGGAAGACGAACAAGGTCTCGGACGAGACGGTGCAGCGCGTGACGGCGCTGCTCGAAAAGCGGCGGTACATCCCCAGCATGGCGGGCATCCTGCTGGCCCGCAACAGCTCCGGGATCATCGGCGTGTTCGTCAACGACCATCCGAAGTACGAGGGGCACACGCTGCGCGACGGCTTTCTCGCGTCCGTGCTGCTGCCGCTGTTCGTCTGTGAGGCGAGCTGGAGTCTGGGCGAGAACGTCTACGCGGCCATCTATGGCCGCATGGGCACGGAGCAAAGCGCCGCCATGACGCTGACCGCGCCCATACAGGGACTGGCGATCGGCGCGCTGTGCGGCCTGTCGCAGGCTGCGGGCGTGATCGTCGGAAAGCGTCTTGGCGGCGAGGATTACGATGGGGCTTACCGGGCGGCGAAGCGGCTGATGGTCTATGGCGCGGTCGGAGCCTCCGTGCTCTGCGCCGCGAGGTGCCGCGCGACATAGACGCCGCTGGCGGAGGCGTGGGACAGGGAATGCGTGATGCCGCTGCCGTCGCCGATGATGAACAGGCCCTTGTGCGCCGTCTCCAGATTCTCGTCGACGGAGACCTCCATGTTGTAGAATTTGACCTCAACGCCGTAAAGCAGCGTATCGTCGTTCGCCGTACCGGGGGCGATCTTGTCAAGCGCGTAGATCATCTCGATGATGCCGTCGAGAATGCGCTTCGGGATGACCAGCGACAGATCGCCCGGCGTAGCCGTCAGCGTGGGGGTGACGAAGGATTTGTCGATGCGCTTCTGCGTCGAGCGCTGGCCGCGGATGAGATCGCCGAAGCGCTGCACCATCACGCCGCCGCCCAGCATATTCGAAAGCCGTGCAATGGACTCGCCGTAGCCGTTGGAATCCTTGAACGGCTCGGTAAAGTGCTTGGAGACGAGCAGGGCGAAGTTCGTGTTCTCGGTCTGCTTGGCCGGGTCCTCATAGCTGTGGCCGTTGACGGTCACGATGCCGTTCGTGTTTTCGGTCACGACCGCGCCCTTCGGGTTCATGCAGAACGTGCGCACGAGATCCTGATATTTTTCGGTCTTGTAGACGATCTTGCTCTCATAAAGCTCGTCGGTCAGGTGCTTGAAGATCTCGGCGGGCAACTCGACGCGCACGCCGATGTCGACGCGGTTGGACTTCGTCTCGATGTTCAGCTCGCGGCACACGCTCTCCATCCATTTGCTGCCGCTGCGGCCGACGGAGACGATGCACCGCTTGCAGGAGAAGCTTCCGTTATCGGTCACGATCTCATATCCGCCGTCCGTTGCCAGCACCTGCCGCACGGGCGTGCGGAAGTAAAAGTCGACCTTCGGCTCCAGTTCGGCAAAGAGATTTTTCAGCACGACAAAATTGATATCCGTCCCGAGGTGCCGGACGGACGCGTCGAGCAGGTGCAGATTGCACTGCAGACAGCGGGTCTTGAACGCGCTGTTGGCCGTGGAATACAGCTTCGTGTTCTCGCCGCCGTGGCTGACGTTGATCTCGTCGACGTAGTGCATCAGCTCCATGGCCTGCTTCTTGCCGATATATTCATAGAGCGTGCCGCCGAAGTCATTCGTCAGGTTATATTTTCCGTCGGAAAACGCGCCCGCGCCGCCGAAGCCGTTCATGATCGCGCACGTCGGACAGCCGACGCAGTGCTTGACAGTCTTCCCGTCAATGGGACATCTGCGCTTTTCGAGCGGCTGGCCCTCTTCAAATACGGCGATCCTCTTCTCCGGACAGAGCTTCGACAGCTCATACGCCGAGAAAATTCCGCCGGGGCCTGCGCCGATGATAATGACATCATACTGCATGAAAAATCATCCTTTCTGTAGGGGGTATCCTGAATCCGCTTATCCGCATTCCAAAACACGCACGATCCCGGCAGGCAGCTGTAAATCTGCGCAGTATTTCTGTAGGGGCCGACGACTCTGTCGGCCCTTAAAATGTTGCGAATTTATCGGAGATTTCCGAGAAACCACCGCATTCTGCGGGCGGACAGAGTCGTCCGCCCCTGCGGGTCGCCCGCCGGTGCATTATATCATACCGCCGTCCGCATCTGCAAGCGAAACGGCCATAGAAAGCGCGAATGGCCGTTATAAGCGCATAAAAGATCCGCACCCGGTCAGGTGCGGATCTCTGGTTGACAGATGGAGCTTAGCCCTGAGCCTTCATGCGGGCGAAGCAATCGCTGCAGTAAACCGGGCGATCGGACTTCGGCTCGAACGGGACACGCGCCTCGCCGCCGCAGGCAGCACAGGTAGCGGTGTAGTACTCTCTGGGGCCGCGGGTTGCGTTCTTGCGGGCATCACGGCAGGCCTTGCAGCGCTGCGGCTCATTCTGGAAGCCACGCTCTGCGTAGAATTCCTGCTCACCGGCGGTGAAAACGAACTCCTTGCCACACTCTTTGCAGACCAACGTCTTGTCTTCGAACATTTTTGTTACCTCTCTTTTGCGATAAAAAATGGATTTGCCCTGCAATTGCGGCTTGCGCTCGTATGCGATCGGGCTGTATATGCGATCAGGCCGTGCCTGATTTCGCCGGGAAAAGCGCCAGTCAATCTTGCCAGGGTCCATACACGAAGAGAGGGTGCAACGGAGTGATGAAAGATCTGCGTGGCTCTGGTTGGAAATTTTTATTACCCAACACTAGCGATTATATGCGATATTTTTCCGGTTGTCAATAGTAAATAAAACTTATTTTATTTCTCTGATGATTTTTGTAGATTTTCGACGTGCTGCACAAGCGCCTGCGTGACCGCCTGCGCCTGCTGCTCTGTCCCGGCCTCGACCATCACGCGGATGAGCGGCTCCGTGCCGGACGGGCGGATCAGCACGCGGCCGTTTTCCCCAAGTTCAGCCTCTGCCGTTTGGATCGCTTCGCGAAGGGAATCCGACTGCATGATGGCCGTCTTCTGCTCGTTGGAGGTCACGCGGACATTTTGCAGCAGCTGCGGGTACTGCCGCACGGAGGCGGACAGTTCGCTGGCCTTTTTGCCGCTGTGGGAAAGGATATCGAGGAATTGCAGCGCGGCCAGCTGGCCGTCGCCGGTTGGCATGTAGTCCAGGAAGATGATATGGCCCGACTGCTCGCCGCCGAGGCGCATCCCCTCCTTCTGCATGAGCTCCAATACGTTCCGGTCGCCGACCGACGCGCACAAAAGCCGCAGGCCGTGCTCTGCGCAGTATTTGTGCAGGCCGATGTTCGACATGACCGTCGCGACGAAGCCGCCGCCGTGCAGGCGGCCCTTTTTCTCCATCTCTGCGGCGCAGATGGCCATCATCTTGTCGCCGTCAATGACGCAGCCCTGCTCGTCGACGGTCAGGCAGCGGTCGGCGTCGCCGTCGAACGCGATGCCGAGGTCATAGCCGCCGGCTTTGACCGCGTCACAGAGCGCTTCCAGATGCGTTGAGCCGCAGCCGCTATTGATGTTGACGCCGTTCGGCTTGTCGTTCAGATACTCCGCTTCCAGCGGGAAGCGGCCGAACAGGTACCGTGCCGTGGTCGAAGCCGCGCCGTTGGCGCAGTCGATGAGCACGCGCAGCGGCTCAAGCCCATCGACGGTCGAGGCCAGATGGTCGAGATAATATTCCGCCGCAAAGCTGCCGGACATGACCTGCCCGATCTCCCCGTGCGTTTTGACGGGCAGCTCCCCGTCCTGCAAAATCAGCTCCTCGATGCGCGCTTCGAGCGCGTCGTTCAGCTTGAAGCCCTCTGACGAGAACATTTTGATGCCGTTGTGTTCATACGGGTTGTGCGAGGCGGAAATGACGACGCCTGCGTCCGCGTGCAGATAGATTGTCAGATATGCGACGGCAGGCGTTGGAACCACGCCGAGCAAAATCGCGTTGCAGCCGCAGGCCGTCAGACCCGCGACGAGCGCGCCCTCCAGCATATCCGAGGAAATGCGCGTGTCCTTGCCGATGACGACGGTCGGCTTCGTGCCGGGATCGTCGCACAGCGAGATCGCCGCCGCCTGTCCCACGCGGTAGGCAAGCTTCGCGTCCAGCGTTTCATTGGCAACGCCGCGGATGCCGTCAGTCCCAAATAATTTACCCATACGATATATCGCTCCTCAAAAACTCAGAATGAAAGCTGCGTCCCGGCAGGCTGCACGGGAGACGGCAGATGCAGGTGCTCATAGGCCAGCTGCGTAACGCAGCGGCCGCGCGGTGTGCGTGTCAAAAAACCAATCTGCAAAAGATACGGTTCATAAACGTCTTCCAGTGTGACGGCCTCCTCGCCGATGGTCGCGGCCAATGTCTCAAGGCCCACAGGGCCGCCGCCGTAGTTTTTCACAATGGCGGTGAGCATACGGCGGTCGATGGCGTCAAGACCCAGACGGTCGACCTCAAGCTTGCCGAGCGCGTGATCGGCAGCCTCGGAGGTGATCACGCCGTCGTGGCAGACCTGCGCGAAATCGCGCACGCGGCGCAGCAGGCGGTTCGCGATACGCGGCGTCCCGCGCGAACGGGACGCGATCTCCCGCGCGCCGGAGGGCTCGATCTCAATGCCCAGCAGCGCGGCCGAGCGCATGACGATGCGCTGCAATTCCTCCGTGGTGTACAGCTCCAGACGCAGCTGCACGCCGAAACGGTCGCGCAGGGGGCTGGAAAGCTGCCCGGCGTTTGTGGGACAGGCGCGGATGCACATCCCGCAGCGGATGCATTCGGGATGGTTTGGCGTCTTCGTCACGTCCACGTCCATCTTGCAGGCTTTGGCGCATTTCCCGCAGGAGACGCACTTGTTTTTATCCACCTTCATCTGAACCAGCGAGACCTTGTTAAAAAGCGCGTAGAACGCGCCCAGCGGGCACAGCCACTTGCAGAAGGGGCGGTAGAACAGCACGCTCAGTACGATCACCGCCAGCAGGATGCCGAATTTCCATGTAAACAGGCTGCCCAGTGCCGCCCGGATGCCGGAATTGGCAAGGGACAGCGGGATAGCCCCCTCCAGCACGCCCTGTGGGCAGAGGTATTTGCAGAAGAATGGATCTCCCATGCCCACATCGTTCACAAGGAACGCCGGCAGCAGGAATACCATCACCAGCAAAACGGCATATTTCAGATATCGCAGGGGCTTGAGCTTTCTTGTGGAGAGTTTCTTGGTGGGGATCTTGTGCAGCAGCTCCTGAAACCAGCCGAAGGGACAGAGGAAGCCGCAGATGAAGCGTCCAAGCAGGACTCCCAGCAGAATAAGAAAGCCCGTGACATAGTAGGAAAAGCTGAACTTCGATGAGCCCACCACTGCCTGAAACGCCCCGATGGGGCAGGCCCCGGACGCCGCCGGGCAGGAGTAGCAGTTCAGCCCCGGCACGCAGACGGTCTTCCCCGCGCCCTGATACAGTCCGCCCTTGAGAAAGTTCGGCAGATGCAGGTTGGTCAGCAGCGTCGCTCCCGCCTGGATCCAGCCCCGGAAGCGGGACATGGTCTGTGAAACGCCTGAAAACTTTTTACCCAATGCCTACACACTCCAGACATAATTTGATTGCTTTGCTCAGCACCGTCGCCGCCTCGCCCCGCCATACGCCAAAGCACAGCATGGCGGCTCCGGCGAGCAGAAGCGTGATCTGCGCCGCCGCCTTCTTTCCGTGACTCAAGTTTCATCACCCTTTCCGTTTTGTGCCTTCATCATAGCACGGGAGAGTTAAAGTCCCTGTTAAGAACAGAAACTTAACACAAACTTTATTTGTTTCTGCTATACTGAAGACAATCGAATGAATGAAGCTTATAAAGGAGGGCTTTCATGCATTTTTTGGTTATTGAAGACGAACGCGCTCTGTGCGAGACCATCGTCCGCAGCCTGCGGCGTTTGGCATACAGTGTAGACTGCTGCTACGACGGGGAGAAGGCGCTGGAGCTTCTTGGCGTGGAGCGCTACGATCTGGTGCTTCTGGATCTGAACCTGCCGGGCAAGGACGGCATGACGGTGCTGCGCACCCTGCGGCAGACAGACCGGGAGACGAGAGTCCTGATTCTCTCCGCCCGCAGCGAGGTAGAGGACAAGGTGGAGGGACTGGACGCAGGCGCCAACGACTATCTTGCAAAGCCCTTTCATCTGGCTGAGCTGGAGGCCCGTATCCGCAGCCTGACCCTGCGGCAGTTCACGCAGCAGGACGTGCTGCTGACCTGCGGGGATTTAGCCTTCGACACGCGCTCCCGCACCGCTTCCGTCAATGCTCAGGCCCTGACGCTGACCCGCAAGGAAACGGGGATATTGGAATATCAAGATATGCAGCGACGGT
>OMBX01001211.1_pt1 | contig 9676 bp, 7 predicted proteins | sample 1644931 | NCBI WGS metagenome assembly OMBX01 (sample SAMEA103958165, study PRJEB25191) | human gut metagenome | biome: human-associated habitat [ENVO:00009003]; feature: intestine environment [ENVO:2100002]; material: feces | place: Germany | collected 2013/2015
CATAAATCAGCTTGCCATCATCGCCCATTCTAAAGGATATATCTCCCTTGTGCTCGGTTGCACCTGTTGAGCTGACACTTTCTACCTCCATATGCCATACAAAATCCTTAACCTGATATTTACCATTTAATGAAGAATTTTTTAACTCCCATTCATCAATAAACAATTGATGCGTCTGTCCTAAATTGAAATGCTTATCTGCATCACAATGCAGAATATTGATTGGATGTGCTACGTTTACAGTTACCTTTGCCGTCAATGACGTATCGTCTTTGGATGTTACTGTGATAACAAATTGATCTGTAGTTTCATTATCCATAAGTTCTACATTATATACATCACCATTAGCATTAAAGTTTCCACCATTTTTTGTTCCGGAATGATCCCACGTTACATTTTTTGAATCATACTTTCCACCCAGAATCTTATCAGTAAACTCTAATTTATTCTGATTTTTCTTCATTTCATAGTATACCGTTCCGTTGGTTACATCCTTGCCTTTATAATATATCCTTATTCCTTTAGGCTCTGCCGGCTCCACATACTCCACATCTGCTCCTGTCGGTACCTTATTTCGCATAGTGAAGTTCTGCTTTGATGTATACTTCTTGTCCCCTGCTTTAAAGTCCACGACAAGTCCGACAGAGTTCTTGCTTTCTGCCTCGCTTAAATCAGGTGTAAAACCTGTGACATTTTCTGCCATAAGCGATTCCTTGCCCTGACCATCTGCCTTCACCGCACCTGTTGCAGGATCCAGTGTATCCTTTCGCAGATAGATTTTGTGCTCTGATGGTCTGTATATGATATTGTATGTACAATCCTTGTTGTAGATAATCAGCTTGCTGTCGGATGATGTTTCCTCAGATGATGCTTCTTCGGATGACGCTTCTTCCGCTGATGCAGTTGCAACATAACCGGCCTCAGGGGCTGCTGATGCCACCTCCACCGGCGCTGCCACTGTAGCAGGCTCATACTTGACACCCTTTTGCGCATCAATTATCAGGTCTCCTATCTGATTCATCGTAAGCTGTGCCTCATACTGTAAATCTACATCCTTTGAAGCGTACTTATACTGCTTTGTGCTCGTACCGATAAAGCCTGCAACAGCCAGCCCCAGTATTCCCATTATCGCCATGACAATGACAAGCTCAACAAGTGTAAAGCCACTGTTTTTCCTATTATTTGATTTGTTCATGCGCCTTAAAAGTTTCATGGTTCATCTTCCTCTCCGATTTCATCATACAACCTTATAACAGCCTTGCGTCAAAATAAAATATTCATCATTAAACTATGTAAATTACTCACATACCACCTTGCCGGTCTCCTTGTATATCGTGATAACCTTCTCGGTGCTGTTTTTTTGAATCCAGATACGGCTGCAGTACTTGTTATTGGCATCAGGCTTTTGTGCACCTGAGCTTCTGTCAAACTGAAGCACTATACTGTCTGAGCCGTTCAATTGTGTCTTATCACTATAATCATCCTTCATGGAATAATATACATCAATCCTGCTCTTTCCGATTTTGCTTGGAGCAGATACTGTACCATTTATGGTCGTCTTATAATAGTAGGCACCATCTGATGCATCCTTGTATATCTCAAGAACTGCGCTGTCCTTTCCCATAGTTGTGACCCTTGTTTTGTTAATTATCGATTCAATATTTCTGGCACACTGCTTCACCTCAACACCCATGACCGAGCGAATGGATATGGTTGCCGCACCTATGAGTACGACAGATATCGCTATCACTACTATAAGCTCTACCAGAGAGAAACCGCCATTATTCTTTTTTTCTGTTACAGACATATTGGATTCCTCCCTTGTATATATCGTCAAAATTTGTCAAATATAAATATTTCGCAGCTGTTTTGCGCCTTAAAAGCCGCTTGTTTTCTACTCCTTGGTCCAGTTCTGGTATGTAATGAGCGTAGCATAATCTATTTTTGTGTCCGCCTCTTTCTTATTTGAAAAAGAAGAAACATTACCCAGATAGTTGGCACCGTCCATGAACACATCATACAGGTGCAGTGCATCGTCTGCATCACTTACCTTTTCAAGAAGCAATGCCTTAAATACCTCCTGAGTACCATTATCAATCTCACACTGGTCTTTTTTTACAATTATCCTGCCCTTTGCAACTATGGTACCTGTAAAATCAGCCTCCAGTGTCACATTTCCTGTAGCAACAATTATGTCCACATTGTGTGATTTGTCATTTGCATCATATGTGTAGTTACCGTTTATGACAATTGCCTGGTATTTTTTTCCCTGATACTCAGTCTCAAATGTATGTTTATTACCGGAATTTGGCACTATTTTCAGCAAATTGGTATTGTTAACTATATTTGTAAAAAGCGAAACACTTGCTGCATTTGTCGGTAAATCCGCATAATCCGTCAAAAGCTTTGAGTTTAGTGCGGTATACGTACGCTGTAAGGCATCTGACTGTGCATCCATGTCCACACCATCAGCTATGCCCTTCAAAAGTCTTAAATTGCTGCCATCGTAGATGCTGTAATTGCCGGCAGTATAGATGCTTGCAGCCTCATTTACCTGTATGCTGTCAGTATAGAACTTAGTGTATCTATTGAGCTTGTCACTGTCTGCACCAAAATAGTCACTGTAATACTCAGCAGCCTTGTTCGTTGGCAGATTGACATAATAGTATACAAGTCCATCATCACTATTATCAGTAGAAGGAACAAAGACCTTCTTTATACAGTTGTCGATTGTCTTTTTCTCTGGCAGATATGCCGAGAGAGCCTTGCCTGTCTTTGTGCTGACCACATTGGCATTTATTTCAGTATACTTTGTCTGATCCTGTCCTGTTGCCGTAATATCCTTGTACTCCTTAAAGGAGAGTGGATTCTTGTTGTAAAGCGATTTGGCATCCGCACCATCTCCACTTGTGCCTATGCACTCAGGCGGCACAAGGTATGCTATCTGGTCACCCTTTACAGAGATTGACTCACCCATGGCCACATTGCTGTTTTGTGTACCCACACTACTACTTGAGTTTACAATAGCCTGGGTATTGATATATGCGGTTCCAGCCAACATAAGCTCCCTGATATTTGACATATCAAGCGATGCCTTCCTGCCGTTTATGATAATAGCAGAGCTATCGCCTGCGACAGGATTTTCCTTGTTAGCGCCTCCATTGCCAAAGCCGACGTACTTCGCATTGTTATTCTTATTATTCTTTCCAAGTGTGACATTTGAGCCTGTACCCTTTAAGGTCATGTCATCTGCCACATATGTCATGCCATCTAAATTGACTGTTGCACCATTTACATTTATATTGCTTGTCCACAGCTGACACTGTGAATCAACAGAAAGTGTACTGTTATTGTGTACACCCGCCATGTTCTTTTTTATTGTACCAGTATCTTTTCCGGCAAAGTCTCCCACCTCTATATCGCCCTCTGCAATCATATAGCTGGTATCCTTTACATCAAGTGTAGCATTGTTTGGAATAATAACACTCGTAGTGGAAGTTCCTGTATCTGCCGCATTTTTACAGCCGGCATAGAGATTACCGGATAAATTCACTTTATTAAGTCCTGATGTAATTTCCAATCCTTCATTTCCTACAAGAGAATATGTAAAAAGCTCCGGAACACCTCCCGATGCTGTAAAGCTCATGGATGGAACTCCCAGAGAAATATCCGTCTCTATTATTGATTTAAATCCCTTTTCATCGGTATACTCTACCCTGATGCCATTAATGACTGCGCGGCTGTTGTATACCTTGAGCAGTCCATTTCCATTTTCATCGGCATTTACCGCCTTGACCACAGCGTGTGGCTTTGAGTTTTCGTCTGTGAGCTTACTATCCACATAGTCTTTAAGCTTTTCAGTTTTATAGTGCATACCGGTATTGTCAGACTCAAGACTTCCCTTTAAGCTCTTTAAATACTCCTGCGCAAATATACTCTGTCTGCCGGCCTCATTTATGCTGCTGTCAGAGTAATTCTCCATAACCTTTGTATATCCTGCTGAGTAAGCCTTGGAAATATCTCCCTGCAGACCGGTACATATCTGATCCAGCACACCCTCTGCCGAGTAAAAGTTGTCTGTATTTTTTTCGTCCGTCACCTTCATCTGGAGGTTCATAAGCGCTATCCACAGCACAGTCACAGCTAAAACAGCCACTATAGCCATTGCAACTACAACCATCACAAAGGAAGCACCACGGTTATCATTACGCTTCATAATTAATACCCCATGCTTCCGGTCATCGTAACAACCGGGTCTTTATCCTTAAATATATCATCCAGTGAAGCCTTGCTCTCGTATACAGCCACCTTCACATCATACAGCCTTTCAGATGCATTGCTTTTTGTCAGATTCTTTATATCGACAATTGCCTTTACATCATTCTGAATTACATTGTTATTAAAGCCATATATAGCTTGATCGGGCTGTAGTGGATTATCCGGTGCTCCCATATTTACATTCAGATTGGTGGCTATATGAGTATAAGCATGACCTGTACGATTTCCCGGCTCACTTACCTTCACATATGCCTTATATGTACTCTCCTTCGTGCTCAACTCTGACTGATCCGATATAGTCTTTTGCTTTACAATGTTTACCGTGCAGTCCAGCTTGTCCTTATTATTGATTATAATGACATCGTTGCAGGTATTGTAAAGTGTTCCTGTAGATGTGTACCATGGATTGTAAAACAGATAGACATTCCTCAGATTATGGTTCACAGTATCTGAAGAATTATCATAAATCACCATGGTATAATCATCCTTCAGTGCACTATTCGGATCCGGAAAAGTCTTTCTTACTCCATTCTTATTGATAGAATATGAATACGACACCGTAACCTTGGTAGCCTTATTACTCGAAGCTCCATACTTTTCTATATCTATGGTGATAGTTCTTTTGATATCCTGCTGAGTGATGCCGCCTACACCAGGCATATTATTAAATGCATATATAATATTTGTAGCAGAATACTTGTCTGCACTCATGCAGTCAAAATTTGCATCCATGGCCGACATATCCGCTACCTCGTCCATGTTGTACTTTTTAACCTTATTGTCCGACTCTGCGTCCGATTTTGCATCCACTGTCACAAGAGCATTGTATTTCTTTGTGCCTGACTGCACACCAGACATATAGAAATAATACTTGTGCGCATCCGACTCCCTGAAATTCCAAAGCGATGTATCGCTTATTTTGGCTGATGCATCAGTCTTGTGGATACAGCTAGTGATGACATCGTCCTTGTTTACAATCTCAGCACTGATATCCTCAAGCCTCTTTACATTATCAAACTTACCCGACTTCTTAAGAAGCTCACATGCACTGCTTCCATCTGATATATTAAAACCGTCCGCCACATCAAAGCCCTCCGACGGATAGTTAAACTGATATGCCAGTGTCTTCATGGAGTTCTTTTCAATACCCTCCATAATGTTTGTCGCCAGATGTGTAGCATTCATCTCGTTTTTAGCCTTTACATTGGTCTTTGTAGCTGTGACAAATGCATTCAAAAAAGGAAGCACGATTATTGCGAGAATAGCAATCGACACAATAATCTCCACAAGTGTTACTCCTCGATCATCGTTTTTTAGCTTTCTCAAATCTGCTTCCTCCCCTCTTGTATTTTGTTATCTCATAACTCAATAATCTAACATTTGATATTTATCACTTACGGTCTCAATAACCCGCTAATCTAATAACCTAATATTATAATAATCAGTTAGTTTGTTGTACCAAACAGATTATTTGTACCATGTGGTACTGCAGGTATGTATGGTGCCTCATATGGCTTATCAAGTCCATACAGGAAATATGAATCCACAAGCATCTCACCTGTCAGCTTGCCTGTCGAATCATCAAAGCTCACATTGAGCGTGCTGATAGTTTTCTTCTGTGATGAACCAATCACCTCTCCAAGCATAGCCTTAAGCCCATGATACTCTGTCTTGAATGCCATAACTGTGCTGACATCATAAAGCTGATAGCCTGTAACCGTAGACTTTGCAGAGCCTGTTGATGTACTGCCATCAGCTGCACTGTCGTCGCCTGTCTGTGACTGAGAGCTGTTGCCATCAGCAGTCTGAGAGCTCTGCGAACTGTCTGCATTACTGCTCTCCGTGGTACTGCTGTCCGAACTGCTTCCTGACGAAGAATCTGTACCGGCTTCACCGGTCGGATTATTCACATCAATAGCTGTCGGTGAGCCGACTGTAAGCTCTGTAATATTTGTATTGGTAGATTTCTCGATAGCAACCGCATCCATGATGCCGTTTTCTATCTGTAAATATGAAGGGAAATTGTCATATACCTGCTGCATGGCATCAGACATATCCTTTGTCTTCTTTGTGTAGTCATCCGCCTTTGCCGCAAGTGCTGAAAGCTGATTGTACTGTGATTTCAGATTCATATTTTCGCTCTTGAGTGAATCCCTCTTATTGGACTGTGGAATAAAAATCAAAAAATATGTCAGTGCTAAAATGGCAACACCCGCTAATATAATAAGTAACTTTTTATCTCTCGTTGACATCCTAACACCCCCTACTGATTTGTACTGTCTGTATCTGATGATGAATTACTATCCGTCTGTGACTGTGATGACGCATCTTTTGATGTATCATCTGGCTCACTGCCTGTGCCATCCCCCGATTCAGAAGCAGCACTGTCATCAGCCTTTACATATGTGCAATCTACTGTGAACTGAACCTTTGAAGCACCGGTCTCATCAACCTCCTCTGTGATGGTTGACACATTGGATACCATGATACTCTCAAATGTACGAAGCTGTGCAATTACATCAGCCGCTATATCCTTGCTGCCCGTCTTTATGGTCATCGAAACACCATCAGTCGTAACAGACATATTCACAAGCTTGGCCTCTGACGGAAGCTTCTGCTCCAGCTCATCCACGAAGCCCGTTATCTCATCATTCTTGTTGGATGAGGCGCTCTCAAGAAGCTTAGTCCAGTCATAGTCCTTCTTTGTCTGGTTGTACACATCATATATATTCTGTGCATATGACAAATCAGAAACACGAGCTTTAAGCGTCATATTGTCTGAAGTTAAAACAAGATTTGAAAAAATGCTGTATGCCGTGATACCAACTGCAACTACCACACACAAGCCAAAAATGAGAAGCTGCACTGCAAAAGAAACAGGCTTTTCGGCTTCCTCCCCTGCCGGTACGGGAAGAGGCTTTCCATCAGGACCAACAGGTGGTTTTCCCTGCATCCCTGCCTGTGCGCCGCCGGATGGCATGGCACCTGCAGCTGTTCCTGCCATAATCGTAGCACCGATTCCCTTGTTTTTCTTACTGTCAAGTATATCAAGCGGGCTCAGTGAACATCCGACACAGTTGAAATACTCTGCCAGCTTTGCCTCTGCGAGGTTTATGCTCTTTGCCACATGTATACCGTCAAACTGCTGAAGCGGAACCACCTTGACATTCAGCTCATTGGTCAAAAGCTTTGAGAGTCCGCTGAAATCAGCACCTAAGCCAATGAGGAAAATTCTCTCGATAGGAGTATCTGAGTTTCTCGACTGATAATAGTCTATAACTCGTCCGAGACTGCTTATCAGATTGGAAAGTGAATATGATACATTCAGGCGAAGCTTCTTAAAGCGCTCAGAATCAATCTCATGCCCCATAGGATCCATGCCGCCGCCCGCCGGCTCATCAGGTACTGTGCCATCAGGCCTTATTGCAAGGCAGGTCTTTCTGCGTGCCACATCAACTGCATCGGTAAATGACAGATACTCTCCAAAAAGCTCACTATCCTGAATCGCCTCAATAGCATCAGCAAGTCCATGGTTGACATTGCGCTGCAGCTTTACCATGCTTCCATCCATTACAGTCAGTGTGGTAGAAACCTCATCCACCTTGACAGTCACCTTCACATCTCCGGGAATCTCTCTTCTCATGAGCTGCTTGATGGCATTTCCACTATAGTCAAGTGCTACAAGTTGCAGCCTGCAATCAGCTGCAAGAGCACCATACGACAAAATAAGATCATTAGGCACAGCAATAACCGAAAGACGTAATTTCTTTTCTTCCGGTCTGTCAATCTTCTCTATAATCTGATGTACCAGCTTGTACTGGCTCAAATCCACCGGAAAATAATCCGATGCATTCATTGCAATCATTTCCTTAAGCTGCTTTTCCTTAACAAGCGGAAGCTCTATATCTCTGCTTGCTATACGTGCTGAATTTAACACAAAAACAGCTTTTTTGGTGGAAATCTTCTTTTCCTTCAGCTTACTGTATAAGATAGAACGAAACATTCCATCCGGCTGTACCACTCCATCATTAATCATCCCCGGTGGTGTCGGGAAGCTTGGGATTTTTTGCTTTGTAATCAATCTCAACTACTCTGGTAAGGTTCTCCCCTATTTCAATACCGAGTACCCTATTTGCCATAACCTAGTCCTCCGTGTTTATCTTTGTTTTACACTGTATACATCTGTAAAACATTCGTAACTGTTAAGTTACAAACATTCTATATATATATTTCGGCATATCTGTGTTTTCTCTGCTTTTGTCTCACTGCTTGTCGTACTACCTGTTTTATATTAAGTACGCTATATTATAACACGTTTTTCAAAAGCCTGCGAGTGTCAAATATGCCGATATCATTTTCTCACCCCATAGCATCGAAATAAATATTCCGGCTGCCAAGTACGGTCCCATCGCAAGTCTGTTGCCTGCGTTTGTCACTTTCATACGAATCAGATGTATCACGGAACCGATGATGCATCCTAAGAAAAATGCTAATGTAATATTCTGCCAGCCTATCGCAAGGCCTGCACATGCCATGAGCTTGACGTCTCCGCCACCTATGGCTCTTCCTCCACTTACAAGAAGAAGGATTTCAAGGAATAAACTGACGCAAAAGAATCCTATCACATATTCAGACCAGTTATCATGGTCTAAAAACACATGCAGGATTCCAAGCACCAGTATAAATATATTGATTCCTAATGGAATTTCATATGTTCTCCAGTCTATAACACTCAGAACTATGAGTGCAGATGTAAGAAAGCAGTAGATGATACTCGTAAGTTCAAGTCCATTTACTGCAAATACTACTATGTATAATATACCGTTTAACGCCTCAATAATAGGGTATTGAGGTGATATCGGTTCTTTGCACTTGCGGCATCTGCCACGAAGAAACAGCCAGCTGAAAACCGGCACCATATCGTACCACGCGAGCTGATACCCGCATCTCATGCAGTGGGACCTTTCGGTCACCACTGTCTCATGCTGCGGTATGCGGTAGATACAGACATTTAAGAAGCTGCCTATAACTATACCAAATGCAAATATTAAGATGTAGATGGGTATCAGTTCTGTGGTCATTGTTAAAAAGCCTCTTTATATATTATGGTGTTGTTGTTTTAGGACCCTTTTTGAATTGATCTTTATCTGCATGGTAATATGGAGAATCTCCAGTATATGTAATAGTTCCATCTGCCTTATTATATACAACTGTTATTGTATCATTAGTCCACTTTGTGCCTTTAATTTTCGCTTTTGTTAATCCGGCATCTTTAACAGCCGTATCAACAGTTGTTCCTGTTCCTAGCTCTGTCTTACTCAATGTAACAGTAACCGTAGTAGCAGTAGCCGAAGCCGCAACCTCTTCGTCTGCATAATATGTCTTTAAAGCTGTAGCA
>OMBX01001212.1_pt1 | contig 9673 bp, 7 predicted proteins | sample 1644931 | NCBI WGS metagenome assembly OMBX01 (sample SAMEA103958165, study PRJEB25191) | human gut metagenome | biome: human-associated habitat [ENVO:00009003]; feature: intestine environment [ENVO:2100002]; material: feces | place: Germany | collected 2013/2015
CGGAAAATCCGTTGCCGGCTGCGACAGGTACCGGCGGATGCGGAACGCAGACAGCAGCTCCAACAGCTGTGCCTTCTGCTCCGGGTCTTCTATCCACATCCCCTCTGATAGGCTCTCTTCGCCTGTGTCGACCATCACCCGGCAGTTTTCCGGCAGAATCACCGTCTTCGGCCGGAACCAGAGCAGCGTCCCCACAACGGCCAGGAGGACGATTGCAAGTGCGGGGATGATCTTTTTTGCTTTCATCCGTTCCTGCCCCTTTCTGCCTGTATGGCGTCCATGCTGCATGTCGTTCACCTGTGTCTGATTCGAGTATACTGTACCCATTCTTTTTTGTCAATATATTCCATGTCCCCTGCCATTCGGCAGAGGACACGTGCTTTTTCAAAACAACTATCACCGATCAATACGGCTATTCCCGGCCTATTTTCGTTTGGCAAACATCTTTTTGCTTGACAACTTCCTCTTTTCAGGCCGGCTTCTGTCCGGTCGGCTGCTCCCCGCTTTGCTTTCGTTTAGCAAACGTCCTTTTGATCGTGCGCGTTCTGTTCACTGCCTTTATCAAGCATCGGATAAGGACACAGCAAAGCGCGGTCGTCTGCCAAAAGCCGATTGGCTTGCCTGACAGCGCCACGAAGGACAGAAAGCAAACGATAAAAACGGAAAATACAAGATCAAATACAAGAAACACAATTGGCCGGAATAACGATTTTTTCATCATCTGTAGTTCGCATAGGCTTTTTCACGCTGTCTCGAATAACTCACAAATATCTCCTGCGTAACTGAATATTTTGTTCCAAGATCTTCAATTCTAGCTGTAGAACTGTTATTTTTTCTTGCCCAACCATTATACTCCGTTATCTTATCACATTCAAAATAAGGGCCGCGGCCATTAATCATTACATATCTGTGATATACGACACTGCTATAATAATTTGTAAGTACACCTGCATATGTCAGAAGCGTGTTCACCGCAGAAGCTATTCCTACCTGCTCAAATCACTTCGTACCCGTTTTCATTTTTTCGCGCATAGTTTGACTGAGGTGAACGAGGGGAAAGCTAAATTATAAATTTCCTCCTTCCTGATTTTCTTATATCATAATAATATATCTTTACATTATACTTGTCAATGCTTTATATTGACTTTTATAAAATACTGTGCTATAAAACTATTGTCAACGCCCTCATCCGGAAGGAGGGAGGCCTATGGCGAAGCAGGAGGATTCCGGGCATTCGTTTTTGGCGTATTTCAAGCGAGCAACCAGCCCGTTGGCCGTTTTGCGGATCTTATCCGACCGGCCGATGTATGGGTATGAGCTGATTCAGGAATTAAAACAGCGTTCGGGCGGAAAATATCAGCTTTCTCTGCTGTATCCCGTCCTGTACCGGCTGGAGGAGCAGGGCTATCTCGAAATCAGTTCCAGTGAGATCGTAGATGGCCGTGCGCGCAATTACTATGCCGTTACGCCTGCCGGACGGGACTATCTGCGGCAGACGCTGGCCGAGTATGCCGAGATTTCCGGTGTGTTTCAGCAGCTGATGGAGGATTGGGACGGACATGAAGCATAATGACGCCGTGATCCGGCAATACTGCCGGGCAGTCGGAAAGCGGCTGCCGCTCCCGGCGGCGCAGCGCAGACAGCTGCTGGCCGGACTGCGGGGCGAGTTGACCGAGGCCGCACAGGACTGCGCCTCGCTGGACGCACTGATCGCCCAGGCTGGCACGCCGGATGAAGCCGCGCAGGAGCTTTTAAGCGGCATCGCGCCGGAACGCGTGCAGGCCTATCAGAAAAAGCTGCGCCGGCGGTCTCTTCTGGCCGCTGTGCTGATCGTCCTGGCCGTCTGCTGCGCAGCGCTGATCTATGCGCAGGTGCTCACGGACAGCTCTGCAGCATACGCCCTTTGATCTCGGTCAGGATGCGCTGCTGCACGGCAGTACGCTCCGCCAGAGACAGGGCGCTGAATGTTTCATCCAGCAGCAGACTGCGGATCAGCGCATCCGCCTGCGCATAGCGGAGTCCCGGCTGTGCGATCACCGTGCGGCTGGACTTCGTGCTGACATCCGGCAGGTGCAGCACATCAATCTCCCGCGTCAGGTCCAGCAAATCCAGGTATTCTTTGATCTCCGCCGCATGAACATCGTCCAGTTTTACGGTCTGTTCTGCCTTGTTGCGGATCTCCAGCAGCTTCCGCAGGCTGTCGGTGACAAGCGCTAGGTCGATGCGGTCGAGGATGTCCGTCGGGTTCTTCCGATCGCGGCGCAGATTGCTGGCGGAAATGCCAAGGTCGTGGGACTTCCAATCCTGCGACAGCACCTCCAGCGTGAAGCGGTGGTTGATGTCCTCCACCACCCGGTTGATGGCACTGGTCAGCTCGCCCTTCTCATATAAATCCCGCAGATGGCGGAAATGACCCTCGTACTGATAGCAGCGCAGGGAGTGCTGGATGTTGCGGGCAATGGCGGTGTCCACATATTCGTCGGTGCTTTCCTTGCTGGCAAAGGTAGAGGTCTCGTTGTAGTGAACGCCGCCGAGGCTCATGGTGCCGCCGTAGCGGATATACTCGTCGATGCCGTGAACGCCGAGGACAGATTCAAACTCGCGGTAAGGGATGAATGTGGTGTGCAGTAGGATGCAGCGATCATAGAGCTGCTCGTCCTCGGTAAAGAGAAAGCCCAGCGAGTCCGTGCCGGAGAGCACGATTTTCATGCCGCAGGTTGCAAACACGTCAGAAAACAGTGCAGCCCCCTCGATGAAATCCTCCATCAGCGTCACCTCGTCGAGGAACACATAGCGAAAGTCCTGCGCTTCCAATGCCTTGAGGTCGCGGTTCACGTCTGCCAGCGTGTCTTTTGCGGTGATCTGAATGAACGCTGCCTTGGTAAGCTCCGTGTCGCTCATCTCCGCGAAAATCTGGCGGATCATGGTGGTTTTCCCCGTCCGGCGCAGGCCGTAGAGAATGAACACCTTGTCCTGCGGCTCGCCGTAGACAAAGTCGTGCAGCTGCTGGAAGCACTCGCGCCTGCGATAGCTGCGAACAGATGCCGCAAAGGAACGCAGCGCCTCGCCGGTGCGGACATTGGTGGTAAACGCGGAGGCATCCACAGATTTTCCCTTGGGCAGCTGCTTTTTCAGCACTTTCAGTTCCTGCTCCAGTTCCTTCCGCCGTTCAATCTGCGCACGAAAATTCTCCAATTCGTCAGCAGAAATATACTTCTCCCGCCGCTTCTTGTTCTCCGTCCAACGGTGGTAAAAATACTCCTTGCCATTGACGGTTTTCTTCGTAACAGAACCAGCAGGCAGAGCAGAAATCTGCAGCTCCAGCTCCGCTGCCCGCGTCTGCATCTCGGATAAGTCCATAGCGCACCTCCTGTGAGATACTATTCTATGTGGAATTATACCCCATTATACCCTCGAAATCAAGGACATAATAGGGTATAATCATTTTTCTTTGGCCGCTTAGCCACTAGTATTTTAACGATACAATATTGCTTAGCTACTTAGTAATATTTTCGAGCATCAGCCTACAATTTTTACAAATGCCGCAACGATTTCCTCAGCTTCTTCCTTGGTATTATACTTTCCAAGAGAAATACAAATGGTACCTTTGGCGTAACCATCATCAAGCCTATATCAGTGAAAACGAACGACAACAGGCATGCTCAACCGTGTGCCCCTCAACGGGAAGAAGCGCAAGCACACCCACGTTTTTATTGACGAGTTCCATGTGGTATTTGCGAATGAGTTCCCTGCGCAGTTCGTCAACTCTGCACGACGGCAGTTCCGTAAGCGCAACGCACAACTCTGACGATAGCTACCGCGTAAATCAGTATCCAGCGGGGCATTATGAAATTCTCGGATATGAGGGTACTGAATCCGTAAAATGAAGCCTTATTTTATCCAGCGCCGAGCTCAGAGATGGGCTTGGTGCTGGATTTTTTTCGCATGCAAATGTCGAGCAAAAACGACAACTTATGAAAAATATCGAGAAAATAACCCTATATCATTGAATTATTCGAAGCGTTGTGATAAAATATTTATTGATAACCTGTAAAAATAGGCGTATTGCGCCCTGATTGGGATAAATGAGAAAGGACGATCGGCTATGCGCGTGAGCTATGACAGACTTTGGAAACTGATGAAGAACAATAAAATGACAAAACGCGATCTTGCTCAAGCTGCCGGATTCAGTCAATACATGATGGGGCAATTTACCAGAGCCGAATATGTGTCCTTAAAAGAAATCGCAACCCTGTGTGGTATCTTCCATTGCAATATTGAAGACATTGTTGAGATAATTGAGGATTAAAACATATGGCAATACGAATAGAGTGGGATGAATTTGAGATTGCCCTTCTTATAGAAGCGTGTGAAGAGGTCCTTCGTAAGGGAAAACCCAAATCGGAAGTAGTCAAGACCGTTTCTTCCAATTTACGCAAGCGTGCTATAAGTAAAAATATAGCAATAGACGATGTTTTTCGCAACGAAAATGGCATTGCGCTTCAAATGCAAAAGATGGCTTATTTGCTTACCCATGGTGAAAAAGGCATGCCTGGCGCAAGTAAATTGTATGCTGAGGTTGCTGAACTTCGAGAGGAAAACCCTAAAAAGTTTGAGGAGATACTCAAGAGAGCAAAAGAGGAGATTGAAATGACAGACTTGTCACAACAGAATATCGATAAAAAAGCTCTCTTTGCCCAGTGGTTAAACGAGCATCCGATTAAGAAATATACTCCATCCGCAATCATAGATGCATTAGACGTGGCCTCTCGCTATTGCGTTTCGAAAAAGGTTTGCAAGGATGGCTTTTGGAGTATGCAAAACAAGGCAGAATTCAATGCAGCTACATCCAAATTGCTTTCTTTTAGACTTTTTAGACTAAAGTATAGGTCTGCGGCAGCCAAAATGGATAAGGCCATTCCGCTTTATAAAGCATTTTTAGATTCATATGTAGCGTCGCGGGAAGAAAACACAGCTGAGTTTGAAGGCGAAGCATTGAATGAACCGGATAGCATGTTATCAACTGCCGCTGCAAATTCTGATGATATAATTCGTCTTGATTTTTCTGATATTGGAAGCTTGATCTTTTCCAAGCCAGTCTGTTTGAACTATAAAGATCATACCTTTACCGATTTTAATAGCTGGGCAAGTCTTTACGCAAAAGTTGCATTCTTGTTGAAACAGGACTATCCACAGATTATAGTGGACGGAGGATCTCTTTCAGAAGGGGCTGCACCGGAGTTTTCAATGAATTCGAAAGCATTGAGAAAGCCTAAGGCAATAACTGATGGCCTGTTTATTGAGACGAACCATTCGGCAACAGAAATCGCTTCAAGGATTGCTACGCTCCTGCGTTTGTGCGGCGTTGACCTTAACAAAGTGTCTATTACCTATACGCTCAAAAAAGAAGCCGAGCAAAAGAGAACGTCTCAAGCCAGGAGTGAGAATGAAAAGCTTTATGAAAAGCTCTATTCAATTTCACGCATTTATGATGATCCTGCCGGACTTTCTCTCAACAGAATTACTGGTTTATTAGGCCAGAGTGATGACCGTGAACTCGTTCAGGGCATACTGGACCATGCACCGTGGGCTCATAGAATTGAAAATGGGATATACTCATTTGCTTCTGCCGATACTATAAGCGCGAGGAATGAGAAAAAAGCAGGAAAAGATGACACTATTTCTGATTCCGCATTTTATGATTATCTTGACAAAACTTTGTGTATGGCGGAGCCGACATGCCGAAGTTATGTTTCTGCTATTCGTTCAGCTGAAAAATATGCAAAGGATTACGGATTCACTTCATATCGCATATATGATGTGACAACAAGCGATGCGGTTGCTCTTTTAAACGCCTTGATGAAAGATGATGGCTTTGCCGCATATAACATCCGGCAGCACAATCGCTTCAGAGCTGCTTTCACGAAGTTTGCTGAAATGGCGGGTCAGAGTATTGCAGTCAAAAAGACAGGTGCTCAGCTGCAAAACAAACCGCAGGAACAGCCAATTGCCCCTTTTGACAAAGAGAAATACATTGAAATACTAATGTGTCGATATCGCAATGGTATTACCTTTGACTCAATTGATTTTGATAACTTCCGCGAAACATATGAAGACCTTTATGACAGCAGCATTGACGCAGATGATGACACGCTTGAACAACAACTTCGGCTCTGCGGTGTGTTCTATAATAATCGCCTGTTTCCTGCAGAAGGAATAATGGATGACGAAACAAGGGAAAAGCTGTTTACCTATATTGAGAACAGTTTTTCATCCGGCAAAAAGGTTCTGTATTATAAAGCTGTTTTTGAAGACTTGGCAGATGCCTTTGCAAACTGCTATTCTCTTGCGGATGAGCATATGCTTCGTGTGTTTATCGAGTTCACTGCGGATCCTGATAAATATTATTTCTTCAAAGACTATATGTCAGTCGAGGCGAATGTAAAAATCGATGACACTGCCGAGGTTGAAGACTTTCTCTTGTCTGCTGGCAAGCCGATGAAAGTTGAGGATGTTTGCACGGCTCTTACGCACATTCCGAAGGAGAGAGTAGACAGTATTATCAAATTTGACAGTCGCTTCCGCAGAAATGCCAAAGGTGAATACTTCCATGCGGACATTTTTGAAATCTCAGAGCCGGAGCTTGAGAAGATCGCTGCAATTATTGATGGCTCTATCGCCGAAAATGGATACGCAATCTGGACAGATATATGGAATATAATTCAGGAAACAATGCCCGTTTTCCTTGAAAACAACTTGTATCTTTCCGCTCTCGGTGTGCGGAATGCTATTTCTGCGCACTATTTGGGCAAATTTAATTTCAACGGTGCAGTAATTAGCAGACCAGAAGACCACTATGAAATGCGAGACATCTATCAGCTCTATGCGAAACATCATCCGACTTTTACGGCTGATGACATTTATAATCTGTCCAAAGAGCTTGACACAGTAATCTACTTTGAGGCTCTTTCCGAGGTGTCGGTACGAGTAAGTCATGATCTGTTTATCTCGAAGGAGATGATACCCTTTGATACAGATGCAGTTGACAGAGCCATCAACAGTTTCCTTTCAAAAGACTACATTCGCATTCGCGAGATAGATTCATTCCTCATTTTTCCGAATGTGGGTTATGAGTGGAACGAATACCTGCTCGAAAGCTTTCTGCTTTCCTATAGCAAAAAATTCGCTCTTGTTAACAATGGACTGTCATTGAACAATGTGGCCGGCTTCGTCGTGAAGAAAAGTGGACAGATAAATGATTTTATTGATGCATGTGCGGCCTTCCTTGCCGATGGGCGCATTGAATTGAAAAAGGTAGATGCTTTGAACTATTTGGCGGATATGAATGTAATATCCCGTCGCAGTTACAAAGACATCGATCTGGCCCTGCGTCGGGCAGCACAAATACGCAGAAGGAAGGAATAACATACATGTACTCTTACGAATGGGACAGCTCAACAGGCGGATATGTTTTGACGCCGACCCCGCTCGCCTTCTCTAAAGAGCCACGTCCCGTGTACTATAAAGAACTTGATATACTTGGCTTCGACAAGCATTGGAAATATGACAAAAACGACTGTTTCCCTTATATGTGGGCGGAAGCAAATAACTACTTTTATCGCGGTAGACTGGTCGCAAAGGTGAAAGGTGGTTCTTGCTATACTGCGCCCGAGATTGTGCTGATTGAAGATCCAGAGCCGAACGGCTTTCCTCTCCGGTTTGTCGATATCCCTGCGATGATTGAGAAGAACAGGAATATTATCGAACAGCTGGCGCAGGACACAATTAAGAAAATATACAACACTTTTGTTGAGTACCAGAAAAAGGTGGATGTGTTTTATGTTGCTTTTTCTGGCGGCAAAGACAGTGTTGTTACATTGGATTTGGTTCAGCGTGCTCTTCCGCATAACAGTTTTAAGGTTTTGTTCGGTGACACAGGGATGGAATTTCCGGATACATATGATGTTGTTGATAGTATTCGAGATCTTTGTAGCGAAGAAAAAATTGATTTTCTGATTTCAAAATCAGAAATTTCTCCAATTGACAGCTGGCACATTTTCGGTCCCCCTGCTCAAACAATGCGATGGTGTTGCAGCGTTCATAAAACAGCCCCACAAATTATCAAATTAAGGGATTATACGAATAATCCGCACTTTCGAGGTATGGCATTCACGGGCATAAGGGGCGATGAAAGCGCTTCAAGAAGTGAATATGATGATGTTAGTTTAGGCGAGAAGGTACGTGGGCAATACAGCTGTCACCCTATCTTGGAATGGAATTCAGCAGAGTTATTCGATTATATTTATTCGAGAAATCTGGTGATTAACAAGGCATATAAAAAGGGAAACAGTAGGGCTGGTTGTCTCGTATGCCCTATGGCAACTTATAAAAACATGTTTTTCAAGGAGGTTTGCTATAGCAATCCATCTGAAAGAGCATACACGACAACTGATTTTAACGAGATAATTCTTGAAACATCCTCTAAAAACTTAGCTACCGAAAAGCAGGTACGCGAATTTATGGAGATTGCAGGATGGAAAGCACGTAGAAGCGGGCGAGAACTTTCAATTGCAAGGAGCTTATGCTCTGATAGCTTTGAAAAGGGTATCTTCAGAATCAAAGCAACCCAGAAAGCAACTTCATGGAGGGAGTGGATAAAAACCTTGGGGCAAGTTATTTATCATTCCAACAGCGAAGTTGAAATTGTTTTCAACGGGAAAAAATATGTAGGGGAAATCGATGATAAAGAGGCTGAAGTTGAGTTTATATTCAACATAGGAACAAATACAAAAACCGACATAGATTTCATGTCTGCATTCAAAATAGTCATGAGAAAAACGGCCTATTGTATCTTATGCAAAGTCTGCGAGTCAAACTGCCCTCATGGGTATATAACAATGAAAAGCGGCAAGGTAAAAATTGATGACCGATGCGTAAAGTGCAGAAAATGTCACGATATTTTTTACGGTTGTTTACTCGCTAATTCGATGAGATTGCCTAAAGGAGAAAGTAAGATGGGTAGCATTAACAGATATGGGAATATGGGTGTGGAGTTTGACTGGCTTACGCAATACTTTAACGCAGTCAAGAGTGGATTTGATTTTTGGACATCGAGTCATTCCCTTGGAACGAATAAAGTTAAATATCTCTTTTTTAAAGAGAAGAAATAGCATCTGCATGATTTAACTCCATAAAGAACGACTCTAAATTATTCAAACGAGTAGCTTCTTCTGTTGCCCCTTCGTAAACCAATTTCCCGTCCTTGATGACAGCTATTTTATTACACACCCGTTCAACCACATCAAGAATATGGCTTGAAAAGAGAATTGCACCGCCCATCGAACGAAGTCTGTTCATTTGATTTTTTAAGATTATAAAGGATTCGGGATCAAGCCCGATAAACGGTTCATCTAATATTAGAATTTTAGGGTCATGGGCAAATGCTGCAATGAGAGCGGTTTTTTGTTTCATTCCATGTGAAAACGACGAAATCAATGAATTAATACTTTTCTCCATCTGGAATTGCTCAATTAAACTATCAACTTTAGCTTTTCTCGTCTTTACAGGGACGCGATATATATCACAGATAAAATTTAGATATTGAATTCCCGTCATATATTCTTCAAGCATTGGTGTATCTGGTACAAAAGCCATTTCGCGTTTACAATCTATG